>OLSD01000170.1_pt1 | contig 72981 bp, 60 predicted proteins | sample 1672211 | NCBI WGS metagenome assembly OLSD01 (sample SAMEA3136659, study PRJEB25190) | human gut metagenome | reverse complement strand
TACCTAAAAATATAGATATGCCAGGTATAATCATTGAAATAAAAGCAACAGCTGATTCTTCGGACGCAGGTTTGAAGAAATTAGCAGCAGAAGCCTTAGCACAAATTGAAGATAAAAAATATGATACCGAGCTGCGCAAGCAAAACATCAAAACTATTTACAAATATGGTATTGCCTTCAGCGGCAAGAAAGTAGAAATCATAACAAATTAAGCTCTATCAAAAAAACTGACGAAGCAAAATTGCCTCGTCAGTTTATTTTTATACGTAAAATTCAGCGCTAAGCTTATTTCACCATAGCAGCAACGATATCAAAAGCAGCTGCAAGTGCTTCGTCAACCTTAGCAACGTCCTTAGCACCAGCCTGTGCCATATCAGGACGACCGCCGCCGCCACCGCCGCACAGCTTAGCAACAGCCTTAACGATATTGCCCGCATGTACGCCCTTAGCAACAGCATCCTTAGTAGCCATGGTCAAAATGCTTACCTTTTCGCCCATAACAGCAGCCAACACAACAACGCCGCCAACCTTATCACGCATCTGGTCACCCAGGTTACGCAGAGCGTCAACGCTGTCAGCATTAACCTTCTGTACCAGAACAGGAACGCCGTTAGCATCCTTAATCTGGTCAGCAACATTGCTTACCTGAGCCTTAGCAATTTCTGCAGCCAGCTCTTCAGCCTTCTTCTGTGCTGCCTTCAGCTCACATTGCAGAGCCTCCAGACGAGTCGGAACGTCGCAGGAGCGGCATTTCAGCTCAGCAGCCAGACCGTTCACCATTTCCTCGGTAGCATTTACATGAGCCACAGCACCATGACCGGTAACAGCCTCAATACGGCGCACGCCTGCACCGCTGGAGCCTTCGCTCACGATTTTGAACATACCGATTTGTGCGGTATTGCTTACATGGCTGCCGCCGCAGAACTCCATAGAGAAGTCCGGAACGGTAACAACGCGAACAATATTGCCGTATTTTTCACCAAAGAGAGCGGTAGCACCCTTCTTCTTAGCTTCCTCAATCGGCAGCTCTTCAATATTAACAGCCTTGCCAGCCAGAACCTGCTCGTTGACAATAGCCTCAACCTTCTTCAGCTCCTCAGCAGTAACCTGAGAGAAGTGAGAGAAGTCAAAACGCAGACGGTCCGGACCTACATAGCTGCCGGCCTGGTTAACATGAGCACCCAGCACCTGCTTCAGAGCAGCGTGCAGCAGATGGGTTGCGGTATGGTTACGCGCAATATCCATTTTGCGAGCCTTGTCTACAGCAAAGGTAACAGCGTCGCCTACAGCAACAGTGCCTTCGGTTACGGACCCGATCATAATAACAGCGCCGTCAGGCAGCTTCTTGGTAACATTTACAGCAATAACGCCGGTCGGAGCGGTAATAGTACCGATATCGCCCAGTTGGCCGCCGCCCTCAGCATGGAAAGCGGTAACGTCGCAGATAACAGCAACATCAGTGCCGTCAGCAGCGTTTTCAATCGGCTGTGCATCATGCGCAGGATACATCTTCACAATCTTAGCTTCGGTTGCAGCCTCGTCAACCTTCAGCTCAGCAACATTGATGCCGCTGGTGTTATAAACAACCGGACGGCCTTCTTTATCGTTGCGTGCTTCACGCGCCATTTTACGCTGAACCTCCAGCGCAGCGTCGAAGCCCTCTTTATCCATAGTCATGCCTGCTTCTTCCAGGATTTCTTCAGTCAGTTCCCAAGGGAAGCCAAAGGTATCGTTCAGCTTGAAGGCAGTTGCACCGTCGAGCACGGTCTTGTTTGCAGCCTTCAGCTTTTCAATCTCCTCGTTCAGCAGCTCGCAGCCCTGTTTCAGAGTGCGCAGGAAGCTGGTTTCTTCCATTTCCACAACCTTTTTGATGAAGTCAGCCTTCTCTACCAGGTTGGGGTAAGCGTGACCGAACATGCCGATAACAACATCAACAGCACCGGTCAGGAACATCTCGTTGATGCCCAGCAGACGAGCGTGACGGATAGCACGGCGCAGGATGCGACGCAGTACATAGCCACGGCCTTCGTTAGACGGCAGGATACCATCGCCAATCATAAAGGTCATGCTGCGTACATGGTCAGCGATAACCTTCAGGGAAACGTCGGTAGCCTTGTCCTTGCCATATTCAACATTAGCAATCTTAGCTGCATATTCAATAATCGGGAAAATCAGGTCAGTTTCAAAGTTGGACGGCTTGCCTTGAACAACACTTGCCAGACGCTCTAAGCCTGCGCCGGTATCAATGTTCTTGTTTTTCAGCGGCGGATAGGTGCCATCCGGCATCTGGTTGAACTGGGTGAATACCAGGTTCCAGATTTCCAGGAAACGGTCGCAGTCACAGCCGGGGCCGCAGGTCGGTTTGCCGCAGCCGCGTTCAGGGCCGAGGTCGATGTGGATTTCGGAGTCAGGGCCGCACGGACCGCTGCCGATTTCCCACCAGTTATCTGCCAGGCGTACAATGTGGTCTTCAGGAACACCTACAACATTGTGCCAGATATCAAAAGCTTCATCATCCTCAGTGTGGATGGTGATATAAAGCTTGTCGGCAGGCAGGCCCAGCTCCTTGGTCAGGAACTCCCAGCTCCAGGGGATAACCTCTTTTTTGAAGTAATCGCCAAAGGAGAAGTTGCCCAGCATTTCAAAATAGGTATGGTGGCGCGCAGTGCGACCAACGTTTTCAATATCACCGGTACGCACACATTTTTGGCAGGTGGTGATACGGGTAGCAGGCGGTTTCATTTTGCCGGTGAAAAACGGCTTAAAGGGTGCCATGCCAGCACCGATAATCAGCAGAGTCGGGTCATCCTGAGGAATCAGGGAAGCACTCGGAAGCATAAGATGGCCTCTATCTTGGAAAAATTTCAAAAACTTTTCGCGGATTTCGTTACCAGTCATGTATTTCATAGTAGTTCATTCGCTCCTTCGAAAAATAATACTGCATTGCTACGGAAAATGCCGCAGCAAACAAAGATTGCATATAAAAAAATTATATAATTTTTGCCTGTGAATGTCAATAAGCGCAAAGCTCCGTAAGTGTATACATAACATAAAAAACGGAGCAGCAAGCGCAATTTTTTGTTTCAGAAAAGCTAATGCTGCAACCGCTATCTGCAGCTACAGCATTATACATAAGCTTATTTGGTTATTTTATTGATTGCTTCCTCCAATAAATTTTTCAATACTGCAGGTGTGCTCCTTGGTTTTCTTATCATAATTGATACCCACCAATAAAATTCCCTCAGCAAAATTTTGCAAGCTTACAGGATACTTCTTTTCTTTCATCTGCCTCATAGCAGTATCTACATTTTTATTCCACTTCAGCTCCACCAGCAAAGCAGGATAGCTATGAGCATAATATTGCTTAGGAATAAACACAAAATCAGCAAACCCGCGACCTAACGGCATTTCGCGTACAGGTTTGAAATAATACTGCATAGCGCTCAGATATGCGATGGTCAAAACACTGCTAAGCGAATTTTCATCATTATACTTAATCGCAGATGTATATTCCATATGCACCTTTTCAATCATAGACGCCACAGCAGCTGCATCCATATCAAGCGTAGCATTTAACACCTCGCGTGACAGCCTCTGAAAATCAGCAAATTCATCCCAAGCTGTTTCCTCCAAAGCATTAACAAATTCACTGCGAACCTCTTCGTTAGGTATATAAGCCTTTTGCTCCTGCTGCTCATATGCCAAATAGCCCAAATGAATCAGCGACGTCATAACATCATGCTTATTCTTAAAGGTCACCATATCATTTTGATATGAATTAGTGCGTACCAAAACAGCATCACCGGAAAGCATGGTAACAATATCCGTTTTAAGTCCATCAAAATTCATATTAATTAACGGAATGATGGATTCATACGTGCCAGTCTGTGACCAATAGCTCTGAAAGGTTCCCCGCAGCATTACGCCTACAACAGCTCTGGGGTTATACACGTGATAACCCCCAAGCTGATAACCATCATACCAGCGCTTTACCTCCGCAAAGTCCTTGTGATATTTTTCACACAAGGCGTGCACCTCGCTCTCCGTAAAGCCAATATACGGAGCAAGAACGCCGGAATCAAGCATGGTATATTCATCAAAGTTGTTCAGCGCAGACTGCGTTTTGAATTTTTTTATCGGCAAAATACCTGTCATAAAGGCTAAGGCTATATAGCGTGTCGGCTCAATACCCTTAAAAAGGCTGCGCAAAAAGTCGATATACTCTTCCTGCGCAATTTTATTCGTGCTCTCGTCGCGAATCAGCACGTCCCATTCATCAACAATAATTACAAAACGATTACTGGTTGCATCGCTGATATAAGCTAAAGCAGTGGAAACCTTAGTCACCTTTTCCGGTATATATTCACCATAGGCCTCACGCAGCTCCTCCATAAGCACCTGCGAAATAAAGGCAACCGTTTTTTCAGCACTGCCTGCTTCCTTGCAGCACCATTGCACATCAAAATGGATAACATCATATTTATTGAGCTGTTTTTGATACGCAGGACTTTTTTCGATAGCCAGTCCGGCAAAAAGCTCCTGCGACTCACAGCCCTTGCTATAATAGGCAGCCAGCATATTGGCTGTAATTGATTTACCAAAACGGCGTGGGCGACTGTTACAGATAAAAGCCTGCTGCGTCCCCAAAACCTTGTTGGTAAATTCTATGAGCCCGGTTTTATCAACGTAAATTTCCGAATCTATCGCCGTTTGAAAGGCTCTGTTATCAGGATTAAGAAATAAGCCCATTTCCATTACCTCCTCCGTTTTGACTAATCCTCTATACAGCATTATAGCACAAAGCTATATCATCGTATACTGCAACCATAAGCATCAAGTTATGTATTTTTTGAAGTGAATAACACCCTTAATCCTGCTCATCCAGCTCATAAAGGCGTTTATAAATGCCATCCAAAGCCATAAGCTCCTTGTGTGTGCCGATTTCCGCAATTTCACCGTTATGCAGCACCACAATTCTGTCAGCGTTGATAATCGTAGACAGACGATGTGCGATAATCAGCGTCGTGCGGCTTTCAGCCAGCTTATCTAAAGACTTCTGAATCTGCTTTTCAGTCTTGGTATCCAGCGCACTCGTCGCTTCGTCAAAAACCATTACCGGCGGATTCTTCAGGAAGGCACGGGCAATAGCAATACGCTGCTTTTGGCCGCCGCTCAGCTTCACGCCGCGCTCACCGACCTTAGTTTCGTAACCCTCAGGCAGCGCGCTGATAAAGTCATCAGCAGCCGCCAGCTTGGCAGCCTGCTCAATCTCCTGCTCACTCGCCTTAATCTTGCCATACGCAATATTAAAGTTTACCGAATCGCTGAAGAGGAAAACATCCTGCTGCACCAGGCCTACATGGTTGCGCAAATAGCTTTGCTTGTATTTTCTGATGTCCACGCCGTCAAGCAGCACTCTGCCCTGCGTCGGCTCGTAAAAGCGCAGCAAAAGGCTTGCCAGCGTCGTTTTGCCTGCACCGGTAGCACCCACAAAGGCCACCTTTTCACCGGGAGCGATGTCCAGGTCAAAATGCTTCAGCACCGGTTTATCCTGCAGATAACCAAAGGTTACATTCTCAAAGGTAATGCGGCCCTTAATCTCACCTGTGGCAATCGCATCAGGTGCATCGTCAATCTCCACCTTATGCTGCATCATCTCATTAAAGCGGTGATAGCCGGCCATACCGCGCTGGTACATTTCCGTAAACATCAGCAGACGGAAAACAGGCTTCATAAAGATATTAACATAAAGGAAGAAGGCAACAAAATCGCTGAGCGCCAGTTGGTCATTGGCAACCATCATACCACCGCAAACCAAAACTACCAGATTGGTTGCGTTGGTAAAAAAGGTAATAGTTCCCGAAAAATATGAAAGTATCGCAAATGATTCGGTACGCACACGCAAAAGCTCATTACTCTTGCGCATAAAGCGCTCCAGCTCCAGCTGTTCATTAGCAAAGGCCTTTACCAGGCGGATACCGCTCAGAGCCTCCTCTGCCTGCGCGGAAACCTCACCGGATTTTGCACGACTGCGGCGGAAGGCACGCTTCATCTTTCTGTTGACGAAAACAGAATGCGCCGCCTTAATAATCAGCATAGCACCGATAATAGAGCCAAGATACGGATTCAGATACAGCATCATGAAAATAGTACCCAGCATACTGATAGTGCAGACAAGAAGGTCATTAGGTCCTTTAAATGTCAGCTCGCTGATTTCCACGATATCGCTTGTAATGCGCGACAGCAGCTGTCCTGTACGGGCATTATCAAAAAAGCGGAAGGACATTTTTTCCATATGTCCGAACAAATCGCGACGCATATCGTTCTCAATGCCGGAGCTCATCACATGACCATAATAGTTGATAGAAAAAAGCAGACCGAAGTTTACAACATATAAGGCTAAAAGTATCCCAGCCCAGTAAAGCAGCTCGTCAAGATTCTTCTGTGGAATTTCAACGTTGAGCATCTGCCTTACAATATAAGGAAAGACCAGCTCCAGCAAGGCCGAGAAGCACGAGCCTATCAGCACCAAAAGCAAAATCAGCTTATAGGGCTTATAATAATGAATTATTTTTTGCAACATTTACTTTGCTCCTCCTGCGTTATTTTTCCAGATATGTAAACGGTAAGCACCGATAATCTTGCCATCGGGAGTCAGTGCCGGCGCTTCCACGCCTGCTAACCACTTGCCATCCGGCGATATGCCAATTGCCTGGCAAGGTCCTTCGGTCGGGAAATAGCTGTACCTTTTGCCTGTTTTCAGGTCCAGCACCAGTGCTCCGTGCGCCTTGTAATTATGTGTGCGCACGTTGCGCCCCACTGCGCAGGCCGCCAGCCTGCCGGCGAAGGCTATTTCCTCCATCGTACCATCTGCCATATACTGATAGCGGAAGGTACCATCTGTGTTGAATACAAAAATACTGTTATTGCTCGGATGCTCTACAGGCGTCGGCAACTGCCAGTTTTCACGGTTAAAGGTGTTAATCGTGGTAAAGAGTACGCCGTAGGGTGTTACAAAGCCGTCACGGCCGCTGGCATTGACATAAGCGCCGTCAACCTGCTGCGGCTTGGAAATGAAACGTGTCCACAGGATTTTGCCTGCCTCATCAAACAAGATGCCGCGTCCGTCACTGGCTCCTGCTGCCAGATATTTGCCGTCCGCACTGTAGTTGGGGCTGCCGCGCATAACTGTGTTATCAAAGGGCGGAATCGGCGGTACATGCGTCGAATTGAGCAGCTCGCCTGTCCTTTTATCGAGGAAATACATTGTATCCTTATACTTCATGTCCTCGCGGAAATCGTAGGCCGAAGTAGAAAATACAGCTCTGCCGTTGTTATCATTGACATCGCACCAGTTTATCCAGCTGTCGATAACCTCATTCTTGGGAAACTGCCACAGCAGCCTGCCCTCCTCGTTAACCGCCAGCATTTTGGCATTATAGCCTCTGCTGCCGTCCTTGCGCATCAAAAAGCGGTAAGCGTTGGCATAGACGTTGTTTTCCTTATCGACTGCAATATGCACCACTGAAGGATAGGAACGCTGCGAAGCATCGGAGCCGACGAAATCAGCACTCTTGTACTGCCAGCGGATATCGCCTGTGTGCACATCAACGGCGTAAAGCCTGCCCTCCGCGCTCTGCTCGCCTACTATCGCCAGCTTGCCGTCAGGCGTAAGGCACAGTGCAATCAGCTTGCCGACGCCCAGGGAGCGCTTCCATTTCTTGCGTCCCTCGTTGTCGAAGAGGAAGAGCTCGCCACGCTCCGTTCCGACAATCCAGCCTTCCTCTTCAGCGGCGTAGCGCACCACCGCCTTCGTAAAGCCCATGCGGTCATAATTCTGCGTCGGGATATCACCCAGATAGACGCTCACGCCGGAGCCGTCGTTATTAACATGAAACTGGTTCCATGGCGTTCTGCTGCCGGTAATCCAGTACAGTGCGCACCAGGAAAGCAGCAGCAGCACAAGTGCCAGCCAGCCTTTAAGCTTATTCATAGATACAGCACCGTCCAATCATAGATTTGGCGGAAAACGCCAAAGTAGAAGCCCTGCTCCGACAGCAGGTAAATAATTTTACTGCCAACAACTGCCACCACTACTGCAAACAGCAGCAGGCAGCTTGCCTTTTCGCGTGCGTCCCACTGTTGGTGTCGCTTTGCGGCACCGCCTGCGAAAAAGCCACGGCTCACAACCGAAAGCGCCAGCGTCTGCGCACGCCTCAGGCAGCGCGCCAAAAGTGGCTTGGCGATATACGGCAAGTGACGCAGAACAGCAGTGCGTCCGCTCTGGCTGTCGCTGCGCAGCTGCAGCGCTGTAATGACCTCGCCTGTTTCTGCTGCCAGTACCGGCAAAAAGCGAATCGCCGTCACCAGCATGAATGCCATCTGCGGCGGCAGCCTCCAGGCCAGCAAGGCCTGCAGCAGCTGCCGCGGGTCACTCGTCCAGCAGACCAAAAGTCCCAGTGCCAGCATGCTGGCGCTGCGCAAGCCTTGAACCGCACCGTACAGAATGCCCTCGCGATAGATGAAAAGTCCGCCCGTCAGCTGGCCGATGAAGCCTGTCTCCGGCGCAATCAGCACGAAAAGCGGTGTGCGCGGTGTCTGCGCAAAAAACAGCGCCTGGCTGAACATGGAGCCCCACAAGCCCAGGAGCAGCAGAATCGCCATCACCTTCCATTTGTAGATAGAGGTTTTCGCTGCCAGATGCAATATTAAGGTAAACGTAAATAAAATAAAGAGCGTCCGCGGATTATCCACGGTAATCATCAGAATAGCAAATAGGAAGAGGAACAGCAGCTTAGTACGCCCGTTGAGCTTCTGTGCCCAACCTGCTGCATCAGTGCCTTCCCACAGCTGTCTTACGGACATAGCGCTTCACCCCCTCTACCGTGATGCAGGGAGGAAGCCCCGCCTGCTCACACACCGGCAGCAGCGCTGACGGTGTAAGACCGCCGGCCTCCACCAGCTCCTTATTGCTCAAAACCTCTTCTGTCGTGCCGTCGGCAATAATCTGCCCCGCACACAAAACAATTACGCGGTCGGCCACCTGTGCCGCCAGCTCCATATCATGCGTACAGATGAAAATGCTGCCCCCCTGCTCCTTGTAAGCCAAAAGCAGACGGCGGATTTCCGCCAGACTCTGTTCATCCTGTCCTGTCGTAGGCTCATCCAAAAGCAGCAACGCCGGCTTCTTCGCCAGCATAGCGCCAAAAACGACGCGCAAACGCTGTCCCTTGCTCAACGCCAACGGAAAATCATCGGCGTATTCCGCTAAATTCATATGCTCTAAGAGTTGCTGCAGCTCCTCCTGCGTAATCGTGTGGTTCTTCCAGCACAGCTCCTCGCGTACTGTGTCTGCCAAAAGCATCAGATCAGGCTCCTGCCGCAGATAGCCGATTTTGCCCAGCTGCTTGTCTACAGGCTGTCCTGCCAGCAACATGCTTCCCTGCTGCGTTTGTGTCAGTCCGCCCAAAAGGTTCATCAGCGTGCTTTTGCCGGCACCGTTGAAGCCCATAATAGCTGTAATCTGCCCCTGATAAAGCGTAAACTGCAGATTCTTCAGCGTCGGCTCCTTACTGCCGGGATAGGTGTAATACAAGTCGCGCGCTTCGAGAAGAGGCTGCTGCTGCCCTGCAGGCTGTGCCTGCGCAGCAGCAGCTGCAGGCTCGCATTCGCTATGCAGCATCTGCACAATTCTGCCCTCGTCCGTCGTCAGCTCCGACAGCTGCAGTGCACGGCACAGCTTTACTGTCTGCGGTTCACGCAAACCCAAATCAGTGCGCCCTGTCATCGCCTTCCAGGCATCTTTAACAAGACCGTCATAAACAATACGTCCGTCCTGCATTACTGCCAGACGCGAAAAATATTTGCAAAGCTCGTTCACACGATGCTCAATCATCAAAATAGCAATGCCTGCCTCGCGGTTGAGGCGCACCAAAAGCTGCATAAAGCTCTGTACGCCCTGCGGATTCATCTGGCTGACAGGCTCGTCTAAAATCAAAAGTCCCGGCCTGGTAACAAGAATCGAAGCCAACGCCAAGCGCTGCCTCTGACCGCCGCTCAGCTTGTGAATGCTGTAATTTTCAAAGCCGCCCAAGCCTACCAGCTGCAGAGTTTCGCTCACCTTGCGCGCAATAACCTCCGGCTCCTCCCCCTGATTTTCCAACGCAAAGCCAACCTCATCCGCCACCGTCATCGCAAAAAGCTGGTCGTCAGGCGACTGGTACACAGTGCCTACCAGCTGGCCTGTTTTTTCCGGCGGCCATTTGCTGATATCCTCACCCTGCAGGTAAATCGCTCCCTGCAGCTCGCCACGCTCCTCGCTGCCCAAAAGTCCGCTGACAGCCTTAATCAGCGTCGACTTGCCGCAGCCGCTGCGTCCTGCCAAAAGCAGCATTTCCCCGTCCGCCAGCGTCAGGTTGATATTCTTTAAGGTAAACTGCTTCCTTGAGGGATAGCGATAAGATAAATTGTCTATTTTCAGCATCTCTATTCCCCCATAACCTGCTGCAGCTTGCTGCCGGTCTTAGCACCCAGCCACGCGCCGATGCTGCTGTACAGCAAACCATTGACCAGCATGTACAGCGCCAAATACCAATCTGCGTAATACAGACGGTAGAAGAACATCATCTGCTCCATGTTGACGAAGGTTACAAGCGCGTCACCCACGCCCATCAGCAGGCAGATGAACAGCATATATCCCTTGCCCAGTACCTCTCTGCGGTAGAAGCCGGAAAGATACAACAGCGTTTCCAAAATCGCTACGTTTACACACATGCTCAAAAGTCCTAACGGCGTAAAATGTCCGAACATCAGACCGGCAAGCATATATTTGACAAAATACATCAGCGTCAGTACGCCCGGCGCACGGAAGAGCACCAGCAGCGCCACTACCAGCAAATACAGCAGCATGCCGCTCAGAATGCCTGTCACCAAGCCGGAGAAAGGACCTAAGAATACATGCAGCAAATCACCGATAAGCGTTGTCGGCAGTGTGATACCGCCAAAGGCCAGCGCCGCAAAGAGTGCCACAGTAATAGCACCACGCGCACCGATGCGGTAAATGCAGCCCTTCAGCTTGTAGCTAAAGGCCAGCACAGCCAGCAGGCAGATAAAGGAAAAGCCTACTGCCAAAAGTCCCAGATTATGCTTTTTGGCGATTGTCAGCGGTACCTCCTGCACCTTCTCCTGCCCGTTGCCGCTTACGGTCACACGCAGGCTGTAATCACCCTCCAACACTGTAAAATAATCTACGTATAACGGAATGATAAAGGCCTGAGTTTTCTTGCCGTCCAGCGAAATCAGCGCCGTAGTTTCGTTGACGCTGCCGGTATCACCGGCCCAGCCATGCTCGGAATCCTCATTGTTTTTGCCCGCGGTACAAAGACCGGGCATAACCTTGCCTGTCTTTTTATCAATCAGCTCCGCCTTAAATTTCAGCAGGCGCACATCGCGCTGCGGATTGCGCATATCCAGCACCAGAAAAGTCGCAGGATGGTTAAACACTGCCGACCAGTTCGTCGCACCGTCGCCCGTCATGCGGTTGCGGAAGCCTTCGAGCGTAGTATCGCGGATAAAAACTACGCCTTCTGCCGCGCGGTCATCCTTGTTGCCCAAATTATCTACCGGCAGAGTAACACTCTGGATATACCAGTTGAACTTGCTGCGGTCCAGCTTCTTCCCCTGCGTCGGTTCCGCAGCTACCGCTGCTGCCGCCGCCGGCTCATAACCAAAGCTCAGCTCCTTGCGCTCATGCCAGCCGTCACCGCTGACCTCCACCGTCAGCTGCTTTGCACCACGTGCAAGGTCTGCCTGCGGCTGAATGTACAGCAGATCAAAGCTCTGTCCGAAATCTGCCGGCAGCACCCAATCTGCCTCCGCCGTTTGGCGGCCGTCAGCGCTTCCCAAACGCCATTTGTCATTGGCAAGCGCCTTAAAGCCTTCCGGTAAAATGACATGCAAATGCGCCGGCTGCTCATGCGGTACATCAAAGCCGGTAATATTGATAAACAAAGGCATTGTACTGCCGCCATGTACTACATGCGCAGCACTCTTATCCAGATTATAGGGATACACTGCCTCCAGCTTCACACCCGCAAAGGCCTGCTGTGCGAGGCACAGCAGCGCCAGCAGAATATATAAGATTCTCATACTTCACCTATTCGCAGCAAATCTTTTTCAGTAAAGCTGCATCCTTTTCTTTACTTGCCTCATCTACACGCGTTGTAATCTCCAGATTATTATTTACCGGATTGCGGCTTACGGCAATATCAGCCGCATATGCTCTGCTGAGCAAAGCTTCCGTAAATACGCGCTCCGGAGTATCGTCTGCCAACAGCTTTCCCTCGCCCAAAAGCAGAATACGGCTGCAGTATTTGGCTGCCAAATTCAGCTCATGCACAACCATCAGCACAGTCTTGCCCATCAGCGCCAGCTCACGCGCAAAGCGGAAAATCTCCTCCTGGTAAACCATATCCAGCCCGGTAGTAGGCTCATCTAGGAACAGCACAGGAGTCTGCTGCGCCAAAACCTTTGCCAGCAGGATACGCTGCTTCTGACCGCCGGAAACCTCTGTCACCGGCTTTTCTGCCAGCTCACGCGTACCGGTATATTCCATGCAGTCCAGCGCCAGACGCTTGTCGTCCTCGCTTTCGCGCTCCCACCATTTAAGATAGGGATAACGGCCCGCCATAACAATATCCTGTCCTGTATACCCAAAGCCAACCTCTACCTGCTGCTGCAAATAGGCTACCTCGCGCGCCAGCTCTCTGTCGGTATATTCCTCCATCGGCTTATCAAAGAACAAAACCTCACCGCTCTGCTTCGGCAGCATACCGCGGATTGTTTTCAAGAGAGTACTCTTGCCGGCACCATTACAGCCGATAATACCCACAAGCTCACCCTTGCCGATAGTAAAGCTGGCGTCGCTGATAACACAGCGGCTGCCATAGCCTATAGATAAATGATTAACACTCAAAACTGCTTCTGACATTATTACACCTCATGCTCATTCTTCATCATAAAATTCAATAAATTTAGGTATACTATACTTTACTCAATCTTATATATTATACCACATAGAGGCATCCGCTACAATAAATTGCAGACCGCACTCTGTGTAATCAAGAATCCTTTCTCAGATAAAATGCAAAACAAAAAGCATGAACCACGGCAATAGTTCATGCTTAAATAAACTAACGGAAATCAACCTTCAGATGCTGTCTTTCAGGCATCCGCTGATATTTATATTTAGGATAGCCAACCATCAGCGTACCCACAATCTTGTGCTTCGGCGGCACGGCAACCATATCCAGCAGCGGCTGATAGCCTGCAATACCGCAGGATTGGATAAAGCCGGCAATCGTTGTTCCCAAACCGATGGTCGGGGCAAACAGCTCAGCGTAAGCCCAGCTTTGCTCTGCATTGCTCACACCGGTAATGTTCAGACGGCGTGCCAGCGCAAAAATCAAACATGGCGCATTACGCGCGATAATATCCTGTCCACGCTCACGGTAAGCGCGCAGCACAACCTGAAAATAACGTTTGTTTTCAGTGCCTGCCGCAACCTCAGCCTCCATCCAGTCGGCAACAGCATCGGCAATTGCACGAATCTGCTCCTTATCGCGGATAACGATATAGTACATACCCTGTGAATTGCCGGCAGTCGGCGCATAGCGTGCCACGTCCAGCATGCGGGTAATTTCCTCATCCGTCGGTGTCTGCGGCTTAAAGTTGCGCACACTGCGGCGCATGCGCAAAAATTCATAAGCAACCTCAGGCGTCGGCAACGGCATCGTCACAGGACGCTGCTCTGCCAGCGGCGTATATTTATTATCCAACGCTCCTACAGGGCAGATAGCAACGCACTGGCCGCAGCTCATGCAACCCCGGTCAAAATTGCATTCCGGTCCGTTTTCACCCATAGAAAGAATGCAGGAAGGACAGCATTCTACGCAAATGCCGCAACGCAAGCATTTCTCCTGATTAACTGTTAACAAGTCCATAACGTCACCTCACAGTGCATTATCGGTATAGTGAATGTATTCCAGCCCACTAAAGTCTGCCTTATAATGACCGTTGCGCATAGGCGTACCCATGAGCTTTTTATCGTCAGGCAAACCATCTACATTTACCAGACCGATAGAAGCGGTAGCACAAAGAGCACCAAGCTGTGTTGCTACACGCATAGCATAAGCCTTATCTGCTTCACCGACAACGCCCTTATGCGGGTACATTGATGTCGCTGCGATGATAACCGTCAGGATTTTACCGCTTAGGGCAAAAATATGCGGTACAGTATTCATATCAGTCTGCATATAGTCAATTTTAAAATTATGACTTTCCAGCCAGGGAACGAGAGCCTGCAAGCCAAGCTCGTGAATTTCCTGCTCTGTTAAAAGTTGCTGCTCCAAAATTCTCTTCTCCTGTAAAAAATTAGTGTGCTCCCAGTAGCCCTAAAGACGCAGATGGCATCTTATGGGCGCTCTCCCACAAGCTATTCTTCGCCGAGCACCAACACTTCCGGCTCCAAATGAACACCATGCGCCGCAAAAACCTTGTCCTGCACATCGCAGATAAGCTGCAGCACATCTGCCGCCGTTGCTCCGCCAATGTTCACTACAAAACCGGCGTGCTTTTCAGAAACCTGCGCACCGCCGACAGTGTAGCCTTTAAGACCTGTCTGGTCAATCAGCGTACCGGCAAAATATCCGGGAGGACGCTTGAACATACTGCCTGCACTCGGCAGCTCCAAAGGCTGCTTATTGATGCGGCGATTACTGAAATCTGCCATTTTATCGGTAATAGCCTGCTTATCACCTGCAGTCAGGCGCACAGTCACCGCTGTAACAATTTTACCGCTGCCCTGCAGCGCTGTATGGCGATAGCCAAAATCAAGAGCTGCAGCAGGCAGCTCGCTGATTGTGCCGTCAAGCTCCATTACGCGCACACTGGTAACAACCTTAGCCATCTCGCCGTCATAAGCACCGGCGTTCATATAAACAGCACCGCCAATGCTGCCGGGAATGCCCACAGCAAATTCCATGCCGCTCAGGCCCAGCTCTGCCGCCTTGCGGGAAGCAGCAGCCAGGGAAACACCGCTGCCAAAGGTCAGCGTGCAGCCGTCAACAGTAACGTCATTGAGCATATTGCCAAGCTTGATAACCAGGCCACGGATGCCCTTATCGCGCACCAAAAGATTAGAACCGTTGCCAATCAGCGTAACCGGCACCTTCGCCTCACAGGCACGCTGCAGGAGCTGCTGTAGCTCCTGCTCGCTCTGCGGCATAGCCATCAGATCGGCAGGACCGCCGATGCGGAAGGATGTATGCTTCGCCATCGGCTCCTCTGCCAGCAAAGGCTTGGCAGTACAGCCTGCGAAAATCTCCTGCAACGTCATTATTTATCTCCCATTGCCTCTTTAACAACGTCCTGAATCGTATTAGTAACATCCATCAGCATCATCTGGAAACGAATCAACGCATTCAGATACTGCATAGCATCACTGTTCAGATTCAAAATACCCTGCAGCTTCTCCAGCTTATCCATAGCAGCAGCATCCGGAGTCTTACCCTGATGCTTAGCAAACTCAACCTCCTGAGCAGCCATCAGATACTCATTAACCATTTTCTTGGTATCAGGATCCTTCTCCAGAACAACAGCAGCTTCCTTCAGCTTTTTGTACTCGTGGCTCTCGCGCATAGCCTTAGCCAATTCATTTGCATTATCATAAACGTTCATAATTAAACACCTCACTAATGATATATTTTTACACTAACGTAAGAAAAACAAAGATAGAAAAAAGAACCAACCACATACGCGGGTTATACTGTTAGATATCACGCCAATTCAAGCAAGCGGTATGTCGTGCAGCGAATAGCAATTTTAGCGAATGAGTGTCTGGAAGCACAGAAATGCCGCAACTGTTTGAGCGCTACGCTTAACTCATACAGAAGAATATGTTAGCTTAGCGCGAGTTTTGCGGTATTTCGTCTTGCTTCCACACGAAATTTGCGTCCGTCAACTCGCTTCTGCAAACCTCTCAGGAAAACTTATCTCATCAAGCGATTGACGGAAAATTTCTCTGAGCGGAACGACATACCACTTGCGACGCTACTACTCATCACCAGCTTACCAAACACAAGCACTACTGCACACTAACGCAAGCAAGTGATATGCCGTGCAGCGAATAGCAATTTTAGCGAATGAGTGTCTGGAAGCACAGAAATGCCGCAACTGTTTGAGCGCTACGCTTAACTCATACAGAAGAATATGTTAGCTTAGCGCGAGTTTTGCGGTATTTCGTCTTGCTTCCACACGAAATTTGCGTCCGCCAACTCGCTTCTGCAAACCTCTCAGGAAAACTTAACCCAGAAAGCGATTGACGGAAAATTTCTCTGAGCGGAACGGTATACCGCTTGCGACGCTACTACTAATCACTAATTACTAAACACTAATTAGCTACATTCAAATGGGCAAACTTAGAGCAGTCGCCGTATTCAAAATGCCACCACTCCATCTCAATCCCCTTGAACCCCTGCAGCTCCATCTCCTCACGCAGCAAACTGCGCAGATAGCGCTCGCGCGACGTACCGCCGGCATAGCTGGTATACTGGCGCAGCGACGGCTCATCAAAGCCGCAGCCCATATCCAGCTCCTCGCCGCTATCAAGGCTGTACAGGCCCACATCCACAGCATTGCCTGTGTTATGCGTGCTGCCCTTAGTTTCCGGATCCTCCAGCATATCCTTCTTATCATCAGGCAAAGCCAGATTAGCCAGCTTGCTCACCGACCAGGGGCGATACGCATCCCACAGCACCAGGCCGTAGCCATAAGCAGCCAAACGCTGCTGCACCTTGCCTAAGGCAGCAGCTGCCTCTTTAGAAACAAAGAGCTTAGGCGTAGTATAAAGCGGCGCACCGAAAAGGTTGTCACTGCCTGCGTAGACAGAATTAACCTTCAGACCGGCAACAGTTGCAGCATCAACCAGCTGCGCCTGCTCACCTGCTGCCAAAGCAGCAGGAACGGTCGCTTTAGCAGCCTCCGCACGCAGCTTAGCCCAATCCTCGGCACTGCGCTCCTCCAGACGGAAGGGCTTCGCCCTTTCGCCCTGAGTAGTACCTAAAAAGTAACGGCTGTACGTATTGCCGCCAACGCGACACGAAATACCATAGCCATCAGTATCACGCTCAAAACGCACACCAGCCTCAGTATTACTCATCGGACCGGACTCCTGCAACGTATAGGAATCAAAATGCACCTTGCTCAGCGGATAAAGATTAGCCGCAGCAAAGGACCTGTCCTCCTGCGCAGTGCGGTATAACAGCTCCAGACGGCCATTATTCTCACGGATAAGAATATTTTCGCCATTGCCATAATAAAAGCCAAGAATATACTTAATATCCTTCGGCGCATCATCAGGCACAGCAGCCAGAGCAAGCTCCGCTCCCGTCTGGACATAGAAAAGCAGACCGGCCGCCAGGCCGGCCAGCAAATTTCGATAATTCACTATTGAATCAGCTCCTTGCGTACATCAGCTAAAGCATTAAGCCTGCTGCGTACCCTCGCAACATCTGCCAAATCGATTTCGCAGGAAACAACCTCCTCCTGCATCCCTGCCTCAGCAAGAATCCTGCCGCTGGGCGCAACCACCATCGAATGACCGTAAAACGGCGCACCCTTAAAGCTGCCCGCACAATTAACTGCCACCACAAAGGTGTGGTTTTCGGCAGCACGTGCCTGCGCCAGCAAGCGCCAGATATCTCCCCTTGCTTCAGGCCATTCAGCCGGGCAGAAAATGAGCTGTGCTCCCTGCAGAGCCAGATGACGGAAAAGCTCAGGGAAACGCAAATCGTAACAGATAGTCGAGCCGCAGCACAAACCATCTAATGTAAAGGCTTGAAAATTATTGCCGGGAGCAAAGAAATCCTCTTCATGGAAAAGGCCGAAAAGATGTACCTTATCATAAAGATTGACGATTTCACCGTTTTTATTGATAGCCGCAGAGGTGTTATAAACCTTGCCATCAGCATGACGCATAGGCACCGAGCCTGCGAGAATAGCGCACTGCTCATTGCGTGCAATCTCAGCAAGCTGTGCCAGCACAGGCGAAGTCGGCGGTTCAGCATCCTGCTCCAGGTGTCCCAAGCTATAGCCTGTTGTCCACACCTCGGGCAGCACCAGTAAATCATGCTCCTTGGCAGCATCCGCTGCCAGCTGCAGACCATGGGCTACATTAGCCGCCTTATTCTTTTCCAGAACTTCCAGCTGCAGCAAAGCTATTTTCATAATACGCGCTCCTTAGGCATCATATTATTGCTGTTCAGACGACCAAGGAAGAATTTCTCCAGCTTGCGGGTGCAGCGTGTAATGAAATGCTCCTTACCGCCTAAGGACTCAACAAAAACTACAGGATGACCGGCAACCTTAGCGCCTAAAACGTCGGTCAACAGCTGATCACCAATAAAAAGAATCTTACCGCCGCCCATAGCTTTAGTAATCTGCTTGTAAGCCATCGGCAAAGGCTTAGCGGCACGCATAATGGTGCCAAGACCGGTCTGACGGGTGATACCCTTAATGCGGTCACCACCATTATTGGAAATCAATGCCACATTGATACCCATCTGATGCAGCTGACGAATCCAGGTCATAGCACGAGGGCCTACCAGGTTCTTGTCGCGTGGCAGCAGGGTATTGTCAATATCAACAACAATTTTGGTGTAGCCATTGCGCTTCAGCCATTTTGCGGAAATGTCAAATAAACTTTTTACTCTGTAATCGGGGCAAACATACTTTAAAATCATACTACCTTATCCTTTGGAAATTTTATTTCAAACGTGGTACCAGAACCACATTTGCTGATTACCTCGGCACTGGCGCCGTGTACGCGAATAATTTCTTTGGCAATAGCAAGCCCCAGTCCCGTTCCCGGAACACTGCGGCAATGCGATTTTTCCACCTTGTAAAAGCGTTCCCAGATAAACGGAATATCCTCCTCCGGGATGCCCTTGCCCTGGTCAGCAACTGTTACAAGCACGCTACCATCGTCAAGCTTATTCGCACCTACTGATACAGTACCATTTTCTGGCGAATATTTCAAGGCATTATCGCACAAAATCATAATTAACTGTACCATTTGGTCTCCATCGCCCAAAATTTTGATATTATCGTCGGCATGAACACTAATTGTAACATTATTCTTCACGCAGCGCACCGATAATTTTTCGGCGACATTACGGATGATACCGGCCAGCGGCAGCTCATCCATGTTGCTTACAGTCAGCGGGTCGCTGGACTCCAGCCTGCTGATATCCAGCAGCTCGCGTACCATGCGCTCCAGACGGACTGTTTCTTCATTTATCAGGCCACGGTAACGCTGAATCAGATCAGGATCCGTTACCATACCATCACAGATTGCCTCATTGTAGCCACGGATAATTGTAATCGGTGTCCGCAGCTCATGCGATACATTAGCCACAAAATCACGGCGGATTTTTTCCGTCCGCTCCATCTTGGCAATGTAATCACCCAAATCCTTGCCTAAAGAATTGAGTGCATTTCCCAGCTCGGCAATTTCATCATCGCCATGCACCTGCAGCCTGTGAGAATAATCTCCCGAAGCCATAGCCTGCGCATTGTCCTTCATATCCAGCACCGGCCGGATAATCATACCTGACAGACGTTTGACTAAGAACAAACTGAAAATAATGGCAATGATACCTACAATCATAATATAAATGTAAACATTTCGCAAGAATTTTTCGAAACCGCTCAAGGGCTCAATCATCAAAATAGCGCCTGTGTGCCCGTTACCAAAGGTATACGGAACACCAACCAGGATCACCTGCTCCTTGTAATACGGATGATAAATCTGCGATTTGAAGGACTTCCCGGCATAAACATCATTCAGTATCACCTTAATGCGATACGATAATTTACTGCTCTTTATATCCTGATCAAGTTTTCTGACGCTCTCCTGCAACTCCTGCCGCGAGGGGGCGCCGTACTTGAGAAAATACTTCAGCGAAGAATCTTCCCCGGTCTCCTTTACATTTTCATAATTAGAGGCCGCCAAAAGCTCGTAATTATCATCAAACAGCCAGATGCGTGCGCCAACCAGCTTATCTACAGCTAAAATATAACGGTTAAGCATATCGCGGTCCTGCAGACGGATGAAGGCTTCAATCGTTTCCCCCATCTCATCTCCCTTTTCCGCCAGCTCCTGCTCCTTAATCTGGAAAAAGTAGTCAGCAATCAGGTACGATATGCCTGCTGTAATCCCCACAACGACGATAATTATGATAGTCATAAAACTATACATCAAGCGTGTGCTTAGGGATTTTTTCATAATTTAGTTGTCCTTTAGCTCAAATTTGTAGCCTACACCCCAGATAGTCGTAATATCCCATTTGGAATCAGGCGGAATGTTCAGCTTCTGTCTGATGCGCTTGATGTGCGTATCAACAGTACGGGTATCGCCATAATAGGAATAGCCCCAGATGGTTTCCAGCAGCTGGTTACGGCTAAAGGCCTTGCCAGGGTTAGATGCCAGGCACCACAAAAGCTCCATTTCCTTAGTTGTAAAGGTCATTTTATTGCCAAATGCAGTTACCTGATATTGGTCCATATCGATAATCAAGCCAGGATAGGTGATGCGCGATACCTCGCCTTTCTTCTCCTGGGTGCCTGCACGGCGCAGCACAGCCTTCACGCGGGCTACTACCTCACGCGAATTGAACGGCTTGGTGATATAGTCATCAGCGCCGATTTCCAGACCGGCGATGCGGTCATCATCATCATCCTTAGCGGTAACCATGATAATGGGCAGGTCCGACATCTTGCGTACCTGCTTGCAAACCTCAATGCCATCGAGGACGGGCATCATAATATCCAGCAGCAAAATATCCGGCTTTTCGGACTGCACCTTCAAAATTGCGGCAGCACCATCTTCAGCTTCAATAACCTCAAAGCCTTCCTTCTCAAAATATATGCGCAAAATCTCGCGAATCTGCGCCTCATCATCAGCAATTAATATTTTCTGTTTTGCCATAATCATCACTCCTGCCTTCAAACTGACTCATGTCATTTATTTATCACAGCAAATGACAGAGTCCTACAAGATGTTACTATAATTATAGCACAAATACTTGCTTTCTTAGTATGCTTTCACAAAAGATTTACATATATATACTGTTTTTATCATCAATGCAAAGCAAAATGCATTATTTATCACAGAAAATGCTTATACCTTATGCTTGAAGCGACTACAAAACAGGCTTAAAGTCTTCCAGAAGCTTTTTGCGCTCACGCCACTCTGGCAGATAGCGTTCGACAATCGCATGGAAGCGGGGTGAATGATTAGCCTCGTGCAAATGCGCCAGCTCATGCACCACAATATATTCCAGACACTCCTGCGGCCAGCAGGCCAGCAGCGTATTTAGATTGATGCCGCCTGTGCGCACGTTGCAGGAGCCCCAGCGCGTTTTCATGCGATGCACCTTGAGACCAGTGGGCTGCACGCCCATTTTCTTCGCCCAGACTGCCATCAGCAGCGCCCCCCTGTTGACCACTTCCTGCTTATAGAAGAATTCCACAAAAGCACACCGGGCTTCCTCACTCAGCTCACTGCGGTAATAAAAGCAGACAGCTTCGTCCTCCACCTCATAGGTACCGTGCTTTTTGCCGCTTAGCAAAAAGCGCGCCGGCAAACGCTTGCCCCACAGCCACACATGCTGCCCGTCAAAGGGCAGCTCGCCCATGCTGTACTTCTTCTCCTGCTTTTGCTGCGACTGTTCCTGCAGCACCAGCTGCAGCTTTTGGCGCAGCCACTGCTCCCTGCTCTCTAAGAATCGCTGCACCTCGCTTACGCTCATTCCTATGGGAGCAGTGAGAAAAATGCTGCCATCCTCTTTGATACGCAGCGTAATATTTTTGACCAGTTTAAACTGAAGCTTTATCTTCAGACCGTGCAAGCACAGCACGGTCTCGCGGATTATTCTGCTGTTCACAGCTTGTCTACCAGGATATTACGTCCCAGCATACGGTTGAATTCCCAAGCGCTTTTACCGTCATGCACATCAAACTGGTTCATTACGGCGTTAATTTCGTCGGCGTAATGCACAACAAAGGCCTCACGCGTAGCGCAGGCTACCGGCGAACCCTTTTCGTTATCGCCATGGTGCGCCAGCAGAATGTGCTGCAGCTGCTCCAGACGGGACGCAGGCAGACGCAACTTAGCCGCTGCCTCCTGCACCATCATGCAGCTCATGGTAATGTGTCCGAGCAAACGTCCCTCACTGGTATAGGGGAAGCCGATTTCCGCAGAAATCTCACGGATTTTGCCAATGTCATGCAAAAGAGCGCCAGCAATAACAAGGTCCTTGTCTACGCCTTCAATCTGCTCCGCCATGGCTACTGCCAGGCCGGTAACATCAATAGAATGCTGCAGCAGACCGCCCAGATAAGCGTGATGCATGCGCATGCCTGCGGGATTGGTCACAAAGCGCTCATAGGTAGCACCGCTGAAGATAGTCTCCAGCAGCATACGCAGCCCGGGAGTGCGCACTGCCTTGATATAATTGGCAAGCTTAGTTTTATAAGCCTCTACATCAAAATCACCATGTGGCAGCAGATTGCTGATATCGTCCTGCGGCAGCAGGTTTTCCAGACGCTGGATTATAACCTGCAGCGTCATATCGTTATTGAATTTGTTGATGTCAACGTTACCGCCCATCATAAAGGCTGTCGGGCCATCCAGCTCACGCAGCTTGTCTACCAGCACTGCATCAAAGCAGATAAAAGTAATGCGTCCGCTGTTATCCTCCAGCATACCACGGGCAAATACGCCGCCGTTAGAGGAATTACCAACCTTCTGTACTCTTACTAAAACTGCCTGGCATACCTTAGTGCCGGCCTTAAAATCCTTAATCATTTTTTCATCACCTGTTTTCTATATATGCTTCAGCAGCAGTGTTTCGCGTGCTACCTGAATTGCCACGTCCCAATGCTTTTCCGTAAAGCGCAACGATAATCTGTCAGCCAAATCGTCCAACACCGGCAGCTCCGTCGGCTGATGGCCTGCATCGATAATGTTCAGACCGCTGAAGACAGCCTGCTGTGCCTCGTGATACTTCACATCACCCGTCACCAGCGTGTCCGCCCCCTGCGCCAACGCCAGCCCGATCAAATCGGCACCTGCACCGCCGCAGACGGCAACACGCTTAACCTTGCGTCCCGCATCGCCTATGGTAAGATAATCAGCCTGCAAAGCCTTTTTGACAAAGAGTGCAAAATTCTGCAGCTTAGCCGGCTTTTCCAGCTCGCCAATGCGTCCCAGTCCGCTTACTGTATCCAGTACGTCAGGCTCCAGCAAACGCAATCTTTTGGCAAGCACGCTGTTGACACCATTCGCTACGCAATCCAGATTAGTGTGCGCGCTGTAAACAGCAACACCGTTTTCTGCCAGCTGCAGCAAAAGCTCCTGCTGCCAGTCAGCGTCCGTCACATTGCCCAGCTTGTGAAAAATTGCCGGATGATGCGTAATCAGCATATCAGCCTTCTTCGTCAAGGCCTGCGTTACGGTTTCCTGTGTCATATCCAGCGCCAACAGCAGCTTGCGCACAGGCTTATTGCGCCTGCCCAGCATCAAGCCGACATTGTCCCAGGATTCTGCCAGCTCCGGCGGCGCCATCTCCTCCAGCAGGTTGATGATATCATTTACTGTCACTACGCTTGCCATTTTGCAGCACCTCCAGTTCTGCTTTCAACGCTTCGATTTCCTTATACTTTTCGCTCGCGCGTGCGCGCTCGCTGCGTCCCATGTTCTCCAGCAGCTGTCTGCAACTAGCAAGCTGGCGTTCCAGCTGTTTACCCAGTAGCGGATGCTTCTGCGCCAGCAGCAGCGGTCCTACAGCGCACTCTGCCGTGCTGTAGGCAGGCGCAGAGCCGCGCTTAGCGGCGATAATCTCGTAAAAATGCGGAGCATCATCCACCAGCTCCTCGGCAGCAAGCTGCCAGCCGTGGCTGCACAGCCACGCGCGCAGTGATGCAGCGCCTGCCATCGGCTGCAGCACCAAAAGCTCTGCGCTCTGTGCTAACTCCATATCGTCCTCCAGAATGCTGATAATGGTAGAAGCACCCATGCCGGCAATAGCAATGCAGTCTGCTTCACCGGGGCTCAGCACCTTCAGGCCGCTGCCCTGACGAACATCTACATGCTCATGCTGGCCAAACTGTGCCACGGTAGTGCGCGCAGCCTGGCAGGGGCCTGCGGCAATATCACCGGCAATTGCCCGGGAAATTCTTTGCTTTTCCAGCAGCCACACCGGCAAATACGCGTGGTCTGTACCGATGTCCGCCAGCACACAGCCCTGCGGCACCAGGTTGGCAATAGTTTCTAATCGTCTATCAATATGCATTGAATCCCTCCTGAATCTGCTCTAAAAATATTATCATCTTAAATCGTGACAAGTGCAGCCTACAGCATAAGTCTATGCATAAACCCAGTGCCTGTAATAACACATGACGCTACCCTGTCCGCAAATACTCTAATTTTATATTATAACACAAATCAACGAATATAGAAAACCAGTCTGCCAAATGACGCGGACCGCTAACGCTACAACAACCGTAACATAAACAAAAGCCCCCGCATTGCTGCGGAGGCTGTGATTGATATGCAAAGCTCAGTTTTTCAGTTCGTTCTTTACCACAAACATTACCCATTGGGCGATATTCGTGGAATGGTCGGCAATGCGCTCCACATATTTGGCAATCATCAGATAGTCAACATATTGGGGTACATATTGCGGTTTTTGCTGCATTACAGTGGTCAGATGCTGACGCATTTCGGCAAAGTAATTATCTACCTCATCATCGGTAGCAATAACCTTATTGGCCAGCTCCAGATCATTTTCGCTGATGGCGCTGATGCTGTCGTACACCATCTGGCGCATAACCTGCAGCATAGCCATAAAGTTATCCGGCAGCGGCACAGGCTCCTTTTCTATCAGCTTCAGGGTATATTGGCTGATATCACTGCAATGGTCGGCAATACGCTCCATGTCGCCCACCAGCTTCAGGCAGCTGGCAATTTCGCGCCAGTCGGTTGCTACCGGAGTTTGTGTCAGCACCAGCTCCAGGCATTGCTTTTCGATATTGACCTCGCTGTTGTCAAAATTATCATCATCGCTGATTATCTGCTGTGCCAAGGCTGCATCCTTCTGCTCCAGGTTGGCGATAACCTTATCCAGGGTATCCTCCAGATTTACGCCCATCACGCGCACACTGTTGAGCAGCTGCTTCAGCTCCTCGTTGAATTTGTTACGTGTCATTTTATTGTTCCTTTCTCAACAAATTTAAATTCAAAGTAAGCAGCGATACATGAGAGGCTCCCCTTGGGGGGAGCTGGCGCCTACAGGGCGACTGAGAGGGGGACCGCACTCATTAGCATTTCGACAGTATACCTTACTTTGTCCCCTAGGAGAGCCTTTCCGTATCGCACTTACGCGCCTCTCCCTGCATCAACCGAATCTGCCGGTAACATACTCTTCTGTCTTGGGATTAGACGGATTTGCAAACAGCTGCTTCGTTTCATTGAACTCAATCAGCTCGCCCAAAAGGAAGAAAGCGGTTTTATCGGAAATACGTGCAGCCTGCTGCATATTATGGGTAACAATAACAATGGTGTAATCATTTTTCAGCTCCAGAGCCAAATCCTCAATCTTCATCGTAGAAATCGGGTCCAGCGCACTGGTAGGCTCGTCCATGAGGATAACCTCCGGCTGCACGGCCAGGGTACGCGCAATACACAAGCGCTGCTGCTGGCCACCGCTCAGGCCCAATGCACTCTTATGCAGTCTGTCCTTCAGCTCGTCCCAGATGGCAGCCTGACGCAGACTGCGCTCCACAATCTCGTCCAGCTCGCTCTTTTTCGTCACGCCATGAATACGTGGACCGTAGGCAACATTGTCATAAATGCTTTTCGGGAAGGGGTTAGGCTGTTGAAACACCATGCCAACGCGATGACGCAGGCTGATGGGGTCAATCTCCGCAAAAATATCCTTGCCGTCCAGAGCAATGCTGCCTTCAATGCGCACACCCTCCTCCAGGTCGTTCATTCTGTTCAGTGTCTTTAAAAAGGTGGATTTGCCGCAGCCGGAAGGGCCGATAAGCGCGGTAATCTCCTTTTCCTTGATATCAAGATTTATTTTTTTCAACGCTTGGAATTTGCCATAATACAAATCCAGGTCCTGCACTAATAATTTAGTTGCAGCGTTATCATTCGTCATTTTCTGCTACCTCCGGTTTTTGTGTCTAAATAAGTGCTCAGGTAACGTGCGCCCAGACTAAAGGACAGCACCAGCAGCATCAGTATTGCTGAAGAAAGGTTAGCCATCTGCGCCGCATTCGCAGCCAACGCCTCGGTACGCGATGCCCAAATATGCAGCGCCAGCGTTTCGCCCGGACGGAAGGGATTCAGCGGGCAGGTCGGAGACAGCAGATTCCAGCTGTTCCAGTTGATATCTGTGCTCATGCCTGCTGTATACAAGAGAGCTGCCGCTTCACCGAAGCCACGGCCTGCAGCCAGGATAACGCCTGTCATAATGCGCGGCAAACACGCCGGCAGCAGCACCTTGTAAATAGTCTGCCACAGCGTTGCGCCCATGGCCAGGCTGCCGCGCTTATAGCCCTGCGGCAGCGATTTGAAGGCATCCTCCGTGACCGTCATAATCAGCGGAATGCTGAGGATAGAAACTGCCAGAGCACCGCTGAACAGATTCCACTGCGAGCCTGTCATCACGATAAATACCAGGTAACCGAACAGGCCGACAACGATAGACGGCAGTGAAGACATCGTTTCGATACACATACGCAGGAACTTGGTGAACTTGCCCTGCTTAGCGTATTCCGCCATATAAATGCCAGCAGCGACACCCAGAGGAACGCTCACCAGCAGCGACAGGAAAACCAGATAAATAGTATTGAAGAACAAATTACCGATGCCGCTGCCCTCAAAGGATATCAGGCTCCAGCTGAAATCCTTGAAGCCATTGATGATAAGATATAGGGCAAAGGCCACGAGCAGCAGGATAAAGAAGCCTGCTACGCAATAAAACACAGCTGTCATCAGCTTATCAATAAACTTTGCACGCGCTATACTGTCATTCATGCCTGCTTCCCTCCTTTAGCAGTTAAAAAGTGGATGGCAAAGATGCAGGCCAAGGAGATGATAAACAGCAGCAACGCCATTGTCCACAAAGCGATATTATATTCGCTGCCCTCCATTGCACCGCCCATATCCGCCGCAATCGCCGCCGTCAAATTGTTGGTCGGGGAAAGCAGTGAGGTCGGGAAAGCACGCATCTTGCCGATAACCATCGCTACAGCCAGCGCTTCGCCGAAGGCACGCGCCAGGCCCAGGATAACTGCCGTCATCAGACCGGTAACTGCCGCAGGCACTACCACCTTGGCAATAGTCTGCCAACGCGTTGCGCCAAGACCATAGGAAGCAGCGCGGTAGCTTTTAGGGATGCTGCGCAGTGCATCTGCTGCCAGACTGGTGATAGTCGGGAAAATCATCACCGCCAGTACAATACCTGCCGCTAATACGGAAAAGCCGAAGCGCAGTTTAAAAATGTTTTTAATCAGCGGTACCAAAATTGTCAGGCCGATCCAGCCGTAAACTACGGAAGGAATGCCGACAAAAATCTCCACAGCCGGTTGGACAAAGCGCTTACCCAGCTCCGGCGAAATCTCCGTCATAAAAATTGCGGTTGCCAGGCTGAACGGTGTAGCAATCGCCAGCGCCAACACGCAGGTAATAACAGAACCGAAGATAAAGATGGCTGCACCAACCTTGCCGCCGCCCTCAGCGCTGTCACTCGGCGCCCAATCTGCCGAAAAAAGAAACTCGCTGATGCTGTGATTATATGTAGTGAATGTGCCTAAGCCCTTGTAGCATAAAAAAGCACCAATAGCTATGGTCAAAACAATAAGCGCCAGACCACAGCCACTGATGATATAACGCCACAGGGTATCTTGCCGATAGGCACTGGTATTTACCTGTTGCATTTAAGATAACTCCTCAAGCTATAAGATTGTTTTTAGATTAAAATTTAAGCGAAGCATAAGGCTCCTACGCTAAGCCCTAAAAATGAAACTTAGTGCGTCTGCTTCAATCAACAAAAGGCTATATAAGACCTCTATTCTAATACTCTAATACACAAAGGCGAAGCAGAGTGCGTCAGATGCGAAGAGCGGCGACGATGGCGTACTAAATGGTACTCCTCACCCTTCGGTTATTAGCACGACCAACATGTTCTCGCTTCGCTACGCTTGCGACAACATGAGCCTTTGCGTTGGGAGCCGTCGCGACGCAGATGCACCTTAGCCGAAGTCCCCGGACACAGGATAAGGATGCAGATGCTATGCGACGACGACGACGGCGTACATATTCGTACTCCTCACCCTTCGGGTATTAGCACGACCAACATGTTCTCGCTTCGCTACGCTTGCGACAACATGGGTCTTTGCGTCAGGAGTCGTCGCGACGCAGATGCGCCCTATCCGAAGTCCGGCTTAACGTTTAACCTGCATCTTAGCAGTAACACCATACCCCTGCTTTTCAATTTCCTTGCCATAATCAGCAGAGAGGATGAAGTCCAGGAATGCTTTTACAGCGCCAGCAGCTTCGCCTTTAGTATACATGTGCTCATAACCCCATACAGGATATTTGCCGCTGTAGGTATTGTCCAGAGTAGGCTCTACACCATCGATGGCAACTGTTGCAACGTCCTTGTTATTTACGAGGTAGGACAGAGCAACATAACCGATAGCGCCTTTGTTATCCTTTACGCTTTGCAGCAGAGTGCCGGAGTCATCAGTTTCCAGAGATTTGTTGGTTGCTTCTTTAGCACCGCCCAGAGCGAACTCCTGGAAGAGAGCACGGGTACCGCTGGTAGCAGGACGGGTAATCAGAACGATAGGTTCATCCGGACCGCCAACCTGTTCCCAGTTGGTTACCTTAGCAGTGAAGATGTCTGTCAGCTGAGCCTTGGTCAGGCTTTTTACTTTAGCTGCCAGGTCCTTGTTGATAACCGGAGCCATAGTAACTACGCAAACCTTGTGGTCTACAAGTCCTTTGGCAACTTCGGGTTTCAATTTGCTTTCTGCCGGTACGTCAGAGTTACCGATGTTAACGCTGCCGTCTGCAACCTGTTTCAGACCGGTGCCGCTGCCGCCGCCGTTAAGGGTAATGGAAACATCCGGGTTAATAGCTTTGAATTTGCTTGCTGCATCCTTTGCCAACGGCAAAAGTGCGGAAGAACCGCTGCCAGTTACACTGCCGGTAACCTTGCTGCCTGCTTTGTTATCTGCAGCCTTGTTATCACTGCCGCAGCCCAAAGCACCGAGTGCTACCATAGCTGCCAGACCTAAACATGCGACTTTTTTCAATTTCATAATATATTTCCTCCTTCAACCATCGTGAAAAAATTTATTTCCGATAAGTTCTGCGCCTTATCAGTAGTGCTCGTGGTTTATGATGCTAGTATAATATATCATTGTTAAGGAAGTATTATGCCGATGTTAAGAGCATGTTAAATAGCCAAAAATGCGCAAAAAGCACCTGCCTATCATTTTGCTGATAAACAGGTGCCTGTACTTACTGTATTTTCGTTTTTGCGGTAATACCCTTCTAGCTTACGCGGTCAGCTTAGAGGCAAGCTCGCGTACCTCTGCTTCTGTAAGCTTAGAGTGACGGACGGTGAACTCGATACTCATACCGTCCGCCAGTAAGCCTTGGGCAAGCTCTATTCTGTTTGCCTGCTCTTTTTCTTCAGCTTTTTTCGCTGCTTCTTTCGCTGCTTTTTTCACAGCTTCTTTCGCTAATGCTTCGGCCTTTCTTGCAGCATATTCTTCAATTACATCAGTCATTTTTTCTTCGCCCTCCTTGCTGTATTTCAAAAACTCCATGCGCTCGGCAAATTCATGATAATGCAGATTCTTTGGCTCTGTGCAATATAAATCCTGCATCAGTTTACCAAGCGCTGTATTATCTCGACGCTGGCTGTTGACATAGATAATGCGCGAACCATCTTCAAAGCATTTCGCATTTTCATCGATTCTGCGCCTGATATTATACAGTGGCAAATTATCGTGCAAGACGTCGTTTTCTGTGATAAAAATTACGTAGGTATCCGGCAGTTCTTCGTAAAGCTTACCAGGCTGCAGGAAGTGTGTATCAAGGATACTGCTGTAAAATCTGGCGCGTCTTGCAGGTGCGCCTTCATCGCTTCTCTGCACCTCTACGTTAAAATAACGTCCTTTGCTATCCTGCGCTAAAATATCCAGTTGAGAAGAATGTCCGTAGATGTTTTGGATAAAGCTCTGTATCCTGACATTTCTCACCTTAATTTTATCATCTCCCAGGATAACGCGCAAGAAAACCTGCGCTGCTTTTTTGTTGTCATCTAGCATAAAATTCATAAACCTGTTGTTCATCATGCAAAGGCTGCCGATGACCTGCTTGATTTCGCTGTTTTGACCTACTTCGGTTGTTTGCATTACTTTAGCTCCCTTCTGAACAAAAAACGCCTTATGTACTACTCAAATAATACATAAGGCGTTCTCAATGACGCTGCGACGACCATACTCCAGGCAGGTGTGCAAAAATCTTATGGGTTTATTTTATCTGATTTTTCAGATTTTGTCAAGAGGAAAGATTTTGTTAGTTTTTCCCTTAAAAACATGGTGATTTTAAGGGAAAGAGCAAACTTATAAGGGAAAAGCACCTGCCTATCAGTTGCCTGATAAGCAGGTGCTTTGAAATTTAGGTTAGAGTGTCTTACTTGTCCTCTTCGAGGATAATTCCACCTTTTCGATTTCTCACTTCGTTACACTCGTGACAAATCTGGCCTTATTTATCCTCTTTCTTGCTCCCTATTCGGTCGCAAGCGAGGATAGCGCGCTCAACAATTTCTCACTTCGCAAAGCTCGTGACAAATTGGAGCTTATTTACCAGTTCTGCCACGTTTGGTGAACGGTACGCCTTTAGCGCACAGCGGGCAGGTTGCCGGATCAAAGGTTTCTACGTTCAGGTGCAGCAGAGCCTCGGTGCGAACGCCGAAGTCTACCTTGCCGCCGCTGCGGTCAACCAGCAGGCCAACGCCTACGAGCTCGCCGCCATGCTCTTTAACTACTTCCATAACCTCTTTAACGCTGCCGCCGGTGGTTACGATGTCTTCAACAACCAGTACGCGGGTGCCTGCCGGAATTTGGAAGCCACGACGCAGAGTCATTTTGCCGTTTTCACGCTCGGTGAAGATAGCACGGGTGCCCAGAGCCTTGCCAACCTCGTGAGCCAGCAGGATGCCGCCGGTCATCGGGCCAACTACCAGTTCAACATTGTCGTTCTCATAACGGCGTGCGATTTCCTGGCACAGGCGCTCGGTATATTTAGGATGCTGCAGTACGTTGAATTTTTCAACATACATAGGGCTGTGCAGACCGCTGGTCAGCAAAAAGTGACCATGGAGAACTGCTTCGGTTTCCTCGAGCATTTTCATAACATCTTTTTCTTCTAAAACTGCCATTTGCTTACACTCCTTTAATCTCTTCTACAATTGCCAATGCTGCTGCTTGTCTTGCTTCAGCCTTAGTAATAGGTCTGCCTACTACGATGTGACTGCTGCCGTTTTGCAAAGCGCCTGCCGGTGTTGCTACGCGCTTCTGGTCATCCAGAGAGCTGCCCGCAGGACGCACGCCCGGGGTAACAATCAGGAACTCGGGGCCGCAAGCCTCACGGATAGCTGCAGCTTCCTTAGGAGAAGCAACAACGCCGTCCATGCCTGCTTCCTTCGCCAGCTTAGCCAGGCTGATAACTTGCTCGGCAATAGTATTTTTATAATTTAAATCAGCAAACTGTTCATCATCCATGCTTGTAAGAATGGTTACGGCAATCAGCTTCGATGCCGGACGGCCTGCTGCCTCAGCAGCCTCATGCACAGCCTTAACAGCCTCTGCCATCATCTTTTTGCCGCCGACAGCATGAACGTTCATCATGTCTGCACCCAAATCGCTGAGTACAGTAAGTGCATGAGCAACAGTGTTAGGAATATCCTGCAGCTTGAGGTCCAGGAAAACATGCTTGCCCTGTTCCTTCAAGAAGCGGATGATTTCGCTGCCTACTGCATAATAAAGCTCCATGCCAACCTTGTAGTAGCTTACTGCGTCACCCAATTCGACAACGCAAGCCTTAGCCTGCTCCAAGGTAGGAAAGTCAAGTGCGACTATTAATCTATCATCAGATTTCATAAAAATCTCCCTTTTGTCATTCTTTCTAAAAGACGCTGGAGAATGCGTCAGATGCGAAGAACGGCGACGACGGCGTACATACTCGTACTCCTAGGAGCCGTTCTGAAGCAGATGGCGTGTTATACAGCGTCGTTATACAACGGCATGCTTGCCTTGCCATTCGGTAATGCCAGGCCGACAATTTCAGAAATGTTCTGCGCGTTATGTCTGTCCAGATATGCCAGCATACCATGAGCAATGGTTTCAGCGATATCAGGCTGTACAAAGTTTGCGGTGCCAACTGCTACCGCACTTGCGCCTGCCAGCATGAACTCAATTGCATCCTCGGCACACATAATGCCGCCCATGCCGATGATGGGGATATGCACAGCCTGTGCTACCTGATAAACCAGGCGCACTGCTACCGGACGTACAGCAGGACCGCTGAGGCCGCCGGTTACGTTGCCGAGTACAGGACGCTGACGCTCAATATCAATCTTGGTACCGAGCAGCGTGTTAATCATGGAAATTGCATCTGCACCTGCTGCTTCTACAGCCTTCGCCATCACCACAATATCAGTTACGTTCGGAGAAAGCTTGGCGATAACCATTTTGCCGGTGTTGGCCTTAACAGCACGTACAACCTCAGCAGCTGCTTCCGGCACAGTGCCGAAAACAATGCCGCCCTCTTTGACGTTCGGACAGGAGATGTTGATTTCTACTGCATCAACACCGTCTACGTCCAGCTTTTTGGCAACAGCGCCGTATTCCTCGGGGGTATGGCCGTAGATGTTGACAATCACAGGTACGTTATATTTTTTCAGCTCAGGCAGAGTGTGCTCCAAGAAGTACTCGCTGCCGGGGTTTTCCAGACCGATGCAGTTCAGCATACCGGACGGGGTTTCTACCGCACGCTGCCCCTTGTTGCCTGCTGCAGGCTCTAAAGAGGTACCCTTTACGGTAACAGCGCCAACCTTTTCCAGGTCGAGAAAATCGGTAAATTCCAGGCCAAAGCCAAAGGTGCCGGAGCCGGTAGTAACAGGCGTAGCCATCTTCACGCCGGCAATATCAACTGCCAGACGGCCATCATACAATGCTTTTACCATTCTCCTACCTCCTCTGCCCAGAATACCGGGCCGTCCTTGCAGACCTTGATGCGCTTGCCGATGCCTTCGCAGGCACAGGACAGGCACGCACCCAGACCGCAGGCCATATATTTTTCCAGAGATACCTGACATTTTACGCCGGCTTCCATGCAGGCGTTGGCAACTGCGCGCATCATCGGTACAGGACCACAAACGTATACGCAGTCATAGCCACCCTCTTGCAACAGCTGCGGCAGCAGGGCCATTACAGTACCCTTAGTGCCGACACTGCCGTCATCGGTGGTCAGGTAAATATTTTTGCTGAGGCTTTCATAAAGCTTGGTCCAGAACAATTCCTCGGCACTGCGGCCGCCCATCAGGATATCGGTATTGCCCTCACCGAAGCCCTCTGCCAAAAACAGCAGCGGAGCCAGGCCCAAGCCGCCGCCAACCAACAGCGGTTTTTTGGCGCTCATATCAAAGCCGTGTCCCAGCGGACCGACGATGCTCAGCTCGTCGCCGCTGCAAACGTCAGCCAGGATATGGGTTGCTTCACCGATGATACGGTAGATCATGGTGATGCTGCCCTCAGCCTTGTTAATTCCTGCTACGCCGAAGGGACGGCGCAGCAGCGGAGCAGTATTCTTGCACACCTTCACGTTGACGAACTGTCCGGGGACAGCCTCGGCAGCGATTTCCGGTGCATAAACATTTATTAATTTTGTCGTACTATTTAAAACTCGTTGACCAATTACCTTGGCACTAGCAATAGTTTTAGACATAATCAATCCTCCCAGGTCAGGTCCTGCAGAGCGGTAACGCGTACAACGCTGCGACGACGCATTGCGCTCATAACGTTCAGCAGCTCACGTGCAGTATCCATAGAGGTCAGGCAGGCAATTGCATGCTCTACAGTAGAACGGCGGATTTTGAAGCCGTCACGTTCAGCGTCACGGCCATGGTTGGTGGTGTTGATAACCATACCGATGCGGCCGCTCTTGATATCATCAATCAGGTTCGGATGACCTTCGCTTACTTTGGTAGCAACTTCAACAGTTACACCGTACTTCTGCAGGTATTCCGCAGTCCCGTCGGTTGCGATAACGGTGTAGCCCAGCTCTTCAAAGCCGCGGGCAATAGCAACTGCCTCAGGCTTATCCATATCAGCAACGGTAATCAGAATTGCACCCTCGTGCGGTACATTGATACCGGAAGCGATGCAGGCCTTATACAGCGCACGGCTGTACTGATAGTCGCAGGCCATAACCTCACCGGTGGATTTCATTTCAGGTCCAAGGGTGATATCTACGTTGCTCATCTTATTGAAGCTGAATACAGGTGCTTTAACAGCATAGTAGTCCGGGAAGAAGCGTAAACCTGCTTGCAGGCCCTGCTCTTTGAGGCTCATGCCCATTGCGCATCTGGTAGCAACGTCTACCATGGAAATGCCGGTAATCTTGCTCAGGAACGGTACGGTTCTGGAGGAACGCGGGTTAACCTCGATTACATAGACATGCTCGTCACGAACGATGTACTGAATGTTAATCATGCCCTTAACTTCCAGGCCCAGAGCCATTTTATTGGTGTATTCGATAATGGTGCGGATAACACTCTCGCTCAGGCTGCGCGGCGGATATACGGCGATGGAGTCACCGCTGTGTACACCTGCACGTTCAACGTGTTCCATGATGCCGGGGATTAATACTTCCTTACCGTCGCAGATAGCGTCAACCTCTACCTCAGTACCCTGCAGGTAATGGTCAACCAGTACCGGATGCTCGTGAGAAGCCTTAACAGCGTAGGTCATGTAGTTGCGCAGCTCGTCATCGTTATAAACGATTTCCATAGCACGGCCGCCCAGTACGTAGGAAGGACGAACCATAGTCGGATAGCCAACATTGTGGGCAGCAACCAGCGCACCCTCGGTATCAAATACGGTGTGGCCCTGCGGACGCGGGATATCGCAGCTTGTCAGCAGCTCGTCGAAGCGTTCACGGTCCTCAGCGCGGTCGATGCTGTCAACGGAGGAGCCCAGAATCTTCACGCCTGCGCGGGAGAGCGGGCCTGCCAGGTTGATAGCAGTCTGACCACCGAATTGAACAATAACGCCTTCCGGTTTTTCTTTGTCGATAACGTTGAGAACATCCTCAACAGTCAGCGGCTCAAAGTACAGCTTATCGGAAATATCGAAGTCAGTGGAAACGGTTTCCGGATTGTTGTTGATGATAATGGTTTCATAACCCATTTCCTTCAACGCCCATACGCAGTGTACGGAGCAGTAGTCGAATTCTACGCCCTGACCGATACGAATAGGACCGGAGCCGAGTACAACTACTCTCTTTCTGTCGCTTACTTCAACCTCATCCTCGGTTTCGTAGCAGGAGTAGTAGTACGGGGTTGCAGCTTCAAATTCCGCAGCGCAGGTATCAACCATTTTGTAGGTCGGCAGAATGCCGTTAGCCTTACGCATATCGCGGATTTCAAACTCAGTCTTGCCTACGCGTTTACCGATAACAGCATCGGCAAAGCCCATTCTCTTAGCCTTACGCAGCAGGCTCGGAGTCAGCTCGTGAGTTTCCAGAGCTTTTTCCATTTTAATGATGTTTTGGATTTTGGAGAGGAACCACAGGTCAATCTTGGTGATATCGTGAATCTCTTCCAAAGTAATACCGCGGCGGATAGCTTCAGCAACAACGAAGCAGCGCTCGTCATCAATGCGTTTGATGCGGTCATGAATTTCTTCATCGCTCAAAGCCTTCAGCTCAGGCATTTCCAGATGATTGAGGCCGATTTCCAGGCAGCGAACTGCTTTAAGCATAGAAGCTTCAAAACTGCGCTCAATTGCCATAACCTCACCGGTAGCCTTCATCTGAGTGCCCAGGGTGCGGTCAGCGGTTACGAATTTATCGAACGGCCAACGCGGGAATTTCAGTACGATATAGTCAATGGTAGGCTCGAAGCAAGCCTTAGTCTTTTTGGTAACAGCGTTTTCGATTTCGTCCAGGTTGTAGCCGACAGCAATTTTGCTGGTAACCTTAGCAATCGGATAACCGGTAGCTTTGGAAGCCAGTGCGGAAGAACGGCTTACACGCGGGTTAACTTCGATTACATAGTAGTTTTCGGAGTACGGGTCGAGAGCCAGCTGTACGTTACAGCCGCCAACTACGCCCAGCTCACGTACGATATCGATAGAAGCCTGACGCAGCAGCTGTACTTCTTTATCGCTCAGAGTCTGTGCCGGAGCCACAACGATGGAGTCACCGGTGTGTACGCCAACAGGATCCAGGTTTTCCATGGAGCAGACAGTGATGCAGTTATCAGCAGCGTCGCGGATTACTTCGTATTCGATTTCCTTCCAGCCGGCGATGCTGCGTTCAATCAGGCATTGGCCGATGGGGCTATAGCCCAGGCCCTTTTGCACGATATCAATCAGCTCTTCCTCGTTTTCAGCAATGCCGCCGCCGGTACCGCCGAGGGTATACGCAGGACGGACAATCAGCGGATAGCCGATTTCCTTGCCGAAATCGCAAGCAGCCTCAATGGTTTCTACGATGGTGCTTTCAGGAATCGGCTGATGGATTTTCTCCATAGTTTCCTTGAACATTTCGCGGTCTTCACCACGTTTGATAGCGCTGATCTGAGTGCCCAGCAGACGAACGTTGTATTTGCTCAGAATGCCTTGCTCTTCCAGTTTCATAGCCATGTTCAGGCCAACCTGACCGCCAAGAGTTGCCAGCAGGGAATCAGGATGCTCACGTTTGATAATTTTTTCAATGAATTCAACGCTGATAGGTTCAACATATACACGGTCAGCCACATGCACATCAGTCATAATGGTTGCAGGGTTACTGTTAATCAGTACAACCTCCAGGCCTTCTTCCTTCAGAGCACGGCAAGCCTGGGTGCCTGCATAGTCAAACTCTGCTGCCTGACCGATAATAATAGGGCCGGAGCCGATAACGAGAACCTTTTTAATATCTTTAAGTTTCGGCATAATTAACGACCCTCCATCATATCAACAAAATGTTTAAACAAATAATCATGATCACCAGGGCCAGGGCAGGCTTCCGGATGATATTGAACGGTGAATGTAGGATGCTTGGTGTATTCCAGGCCTTCGATAGTACCGTCGTTCATGGAAATGTGACTGATGTTGATGCCCTTGCCTTCCAGAGATTTTTCATCTACAGCATAACCGTGGTTTTGGGCGCTGATGTAGATGCGGCCGGTTGTCAGGTATTTTACCGGTTGGTTGATACCGCGATGGCCGAATTTCATTTTATAGGTATCAGCACCGTTAGCCAAAGCCATGAGCTGATGACCGAGGCAGATACCGAAAATCGGTTTCTTGCCGATTAATTTCTTAATGTTTTCAATAACCTCAGGCAAATCCTTCGGGTCGCCGGGGCCGTTGGACAGGAAGATACCGTCCGGATCACATGCCAGTACCTCTTCTGCAGTAGCGGAAGCAGGGAATACTGTCAGGCGGCAGCCAAAGGCTTCAATGGATTTCAGGATATTGCGTTTAATACCGAAGTCCATAACAGCTACATGCAGCTTGCCCTCGCCCATGGTGTAAACCTCGGGAGTGGTAACCTCCTCAACCTGGTTGTGTACTGCCGGTAAAGCCAACAGCTTCTGTACTTCATCATCAGGCATTTCTGCCGGAACGATTACGCCCTGCAGTACGCCGTGATTACGGATTTTACGGGTGATAGCACGTGTATCTACACCTGCTAAGGTCGGGATATCCTGTTCAATCAGAAAGTCCTCCAGGCTCTGCTCATTGCGCCAGTTGCTGGGGCAATCGCACAGCTCGCCGATAACGAAGCCCTGGAAGAAGCATTTCTTGCCTTGGTTAAACAGCGGGTTGCAGCCATAGTTGCCTACCAGCGGATAGGTCATTACTACAATCTGGCCGCAGAAGGATGGGTCGGTCAAGGTCTCCTGGTAACCGCTCATGCCGGTGGTGAATACAACCTCACCTACAGCATTGCGTTTGCCACCATACAGAGTGCCTTCAAAAACGCTACCGTCTTTTAAAACTAATTTTCCTTTTCTTACTTTTTCGTGCATACTACACCATCCCTCATTACAAAATTACCGTGCAGCATAGTGGCAACAGCCTTGCCGGTGCAGGCCTTGCCTTCGTACGGGGTGAATTTGCCGCGGGTATAGAATTTGGAGCTGTCAACAGTCCATTCTTTATTTAAGTCCATAATAGTGATATCAGCAACACTGCCCTCTTTCAGAGTACCGCCGGCCAACTTGAACAGCTTAGCAGGCTCGCAGCTCATTTTGCTGATAATAGTATTCAGGTCGAATACATGGGTGTGATATAAGTCAGTCAGCATTACTGCCAGAGAGGTTTCCAGACCGCAGAAGCCGTTCGGAGCATAACGGAATTCAACATCCTTTTCTTCCGGTGCGTGCGGAGAGTGGTCGGTAACGATTGCGTCAACAGTGCCGTCTAAAACAGCCTCACGCATAGCCTGTACGTGGTCTGCACTGCGCAGCGGCGGGTTAACGCGGGTTGCGGAATTATAATCTGCGCAAGCCTCATCAGTCAGAGTCAGATGATGTACGGTTACTTCGCTGGTAACATTTACGCCGCGTTTTTTAGCCTGGCGGATGATGTCGATAGCACCCTTGGAGGCAACGTGGCAGATATGTACATGTGCACCGGTGTATTCAGCGATGATGCAGTCACGTGCAACAGCGATATCCTCGCTGATTGCCGGTACGCCCGGTACGCCGATACGTGCAGAAACAGCGCCTTCATGCATGTAGCCTTCGGAATCCAGCTCAGGATCAATCGCATGGCACAGCAAAGGCTTGTCGAAAGCAGTTACATATTTGGCAGCCAGCACCATCAGACGGGAGCTCTTTACATAGTGGCCGTCATCGGAGAAGCCCATAGCGCCTTTTTCTGCCATGTCACCCATCTCTGCCAGCTCTTCGCCCTTTTCGCCCTTGCTGATTGCGCCGATAACTTCAACGTTAGCGTAGCTTTCCTCGCGAGCGCGTTCTTTGATACCGCTTACTACGATGGAGGTATCAATAACAGGCTTGGTATTAGGCATGCAGGCAACGGTGGTTACACCGCCGGCAGCAGCAGCCTTGGTACCGCTGATAATATCTTCCTTAGCTTCCAGGCCGGGCTCACGCATATGAGTGTGTACGTCAATCAGACCAGGAGTTACTACGAGGCCGGTTGCATCAAAAACCTCGTCAGCTGCTTCGGCAATATCCTTGCCCAAAGCTTTGATTTTGCCATCCTCAACGAGGATATCCATTACAGCATCTAATTTTTGGCTGGGGTCTACTACCCTGCCGTTTTTAATCAACGTTTTCAATGTGTTTACCTCCTGTCAAAGTCAAGAATAAGAGTGCCATACGTACAGCTACGCCGTTTTGTACCTCAGTACGGATTGCGGCGTTATCGCAGTAACCAACCTCCCAGGAGATTTCCAGACCACGGTTCATCGGGCCGGGATGCAGCACGGTTACGTCAGGCTTAGCCAGCTTCAGGCGGTTTTCGTTAATACCGAAGATACGTGCATATTCACGCGGAGACGGGAACAGGCCCTTTTGCTGACGCTCCAGCTGAATACGCAGGATATCGATTACGTCAGCGCCTTCGATTGCTTCTTCAACGCGTTTGTGTACGGTAACGCCAAGAGAAGCGATGTCGTGCGGCAGCAGAGTCATAGGACCTGCAACGTGTACCTCAGCGCCCATTTTGGTCCAGGCAGCAATATTGGTGCGGGCAACACGGCTGTAGAGAATATCGCCGATGATTGCCATTTTCAAACCCTTCAGGTTTTTGCCCTGCTCACGGATAGTAAACATATCCAGGAAGCCTTGAGAAGGATGTGCGTGCGCGCCATCGCCGGCGTTGATGATTACAGGGTCTGCAACCTTAGCAGCATATGCTGCAGCGCCTTCAATGGGGTGACGCATAACAATCGCATCACAAGCCATGGATTGTACAGTCAGGATGGTGTCGCGCAGGCATTCACCTTTGACAACACTGGAAGAGGATGTCGTGATGTTTACTACATCGGCACCCAGATATTTGCCTGCCAGCTCGAAGGATGTACGGGTACGTGTACTGGGCTCATAGAACAGATTGATGATAGATTTACCGCGCAGTGAGGGCACCTTTTTGATATCCCTCTTCATAATCTTCTTCATTTCCTCAGCGGTTTTCAAAACCAGCTCGATTTCCTCAACGCTGAGGCTTTCCAGATCCAGTATATCTCTGCCACCCAGAGATACATTTGATTTAGCCATTAGCTTTACCTCCTGTTTTTTATAATAAAATTGCATAATAAAAGGCCCTCTCGTCCCATGATGGTGCAAAAAGGCCTTAGGTTTCGTAATAACTTATACCTTGCAGTCTCACAGGACCAATTTAAAGGTGCAAATTGATTGTATATATTTTACACCTTAATGAAGAATACGTCAAATATTTCGAGGTAAAATCTTGGCAGGAATTTTTTACTTATAGTATAATAAAGAAGATTAAAAATTAGCGAGGTACTTATGCGAAACACCATTATAGATAATCTGCGTGGCATCTGCATGCTGGGCGTCATCGGTATTCATATCGGCAGCCTGGCACTGGCCCCCAACAACTTTACTCTTTACTTATTACTGGAGATTTTAAGCCGTTACAGCGTCCCCTCCTTTTTCTTTATCTCCGGCTATGGCCTAGCCTGTACGGATAAAGGCCTTTTAAGCGGCAGCCGGCTGAACTATATCGACTTTATGAAGAAGCGTCTGCGGGGAGCAGGCCTGCCCTATCTCAGCTGGTCGCTTTTTTACATGCTCTACTTCTGGCTGATTCTGCCACCGGGCTTCGTCAGCTGGAATCCGCTGCATGTGGCCTATGTATTATTCTTCGGCCTGGGCTGCTACCATTTGTATTTTATGGTTATCCTGCTGTGGTTTTATGCAAGCTATCCGCTCTGGCGCCAGCTTCTGCGTATAATTATACATCAAAGCATACCGTTTATGCTAGTGCTTTTATTCATTTTCCAGCTTGCCTTTAACTGGTGGACAACGCATCCAGGCTTGAATACAGCGGGTTGGAGCGTCCTAGCTAAAAATTTCTTTGATTATCGCCTCAACTATCTTCCCTTGCATTATTTGCTTATTTTTATAAGCGGCGGCCTGGCGGCCTGCTACTGGGAAAAGTTCATTGCCTTTCTGCGCAAATACAGCGTAATTGTCTGCCTGATTTTTGCTGCAAGCGTGGCCTGGGACGTACAAAGCTGTTACGAGGCAGTTACGGTCAAAGGCTATACGCTGATTGATTTGGCCAACACCTATCACCAGCTCAGCCCGCAGGGACTCTGCTACACTGTAGGCTCGCTGCTCTTCTTCTGCCTAGCACTGGACTGGCTGGAGCGCAAGGCGCAGGCAACAACAGCACACACAGAGGCTCCCAATGCACTGCAAGCTATACCTCAAGCAGCATCGCATACAGAAGCTCCCAATGCACTGCAATCTATCCCTCAAGCAGCATCGTATACTGAGGCTCCCAATGCACTGCAAGCTATACCTCAAGCAGCATCGCATACAGAGGCTCCCCTTGGGGGGAGCTGTCACCGCAAGGTGACTGAGAGGGGTTCCCTCACCAACCTTCTCTACAAAACCATCAGCATCCTCTCCGCCTATTCTATGCTCATCTACTTTGTGCATCCGCTGCTCTTGGATTGGCTCAGCAGCGCCTATAACCATTTCGGCATCATCATGACCGTCAAAAAGGTAGCCCTTTCCTACGTGCTGCTGGTGCTCGGCTCGCTGGCGCTCAGCATTCTGCTGACAAAGATATTTGCTAAATGCAGTACGGCAAAGCTGCTGTTTACAGGTAAACGGTGAATTTAATACATAGCAAAAAAGACGTTGCGTGCTTTTTGAGCACACAACGTCTACTTTTTTTGCCATTTTAAATTTTACAGCTGAGCCTTCATTAATTTCTTATATACCTCAACGCCGGGCTGGTCAAATGCATCCACATCCGCCAGCTCGCCCTCGTAAGCAATCGTCAGCATCAAAAAGTACATCAGCTGGCCAAGATAATACTCATTCAGCTTCGGCAGCGTAAAGCGCGCATTGTAACGGTTATCACCCGTCAGTGCCGCTTCATTGGCATTCAGCGCCGCCTTAAGAGCCTTCGCCATATCCATGCCCTCGTATTTATCGAAGAACGGTACATCGGCAAAGGGATTGTGCAAAACTGCCTCAACTTCAGGATTGGCAACCTCTAGGAACTGCACCACCTTATTCAGACGGCCGTCCTGATGCTGCTGCGTCTGCGCATGCATATCCGTCGTACCGACAGCAACAATCGGCGTTCTGCCGTAGTGAACAGTTGCACCCTCACGATTGCAACGCTTGCCAAGCGATTCCGCCAACAGCTGCACATACCATTCGCTCAACGATTTCAGGCGCATGCTGTACGGCATGAACACTTCAATATCGCGTCCTCGCTCATAGGCCATGAATTTCAGTAAAGCATTGAGCAGCGCCGGGTTTTCCGCAAGCTCCGCCTGCTGGCAATAGATATCCATATCACGCGCACCGCGCAAAAACTCCTCAATATCACCGCCAAGAGCGGCCATTGTTACGAGTCCCGGGTCAGTCATAATACAGAAGCGTCCGCCAATGCCCTCCTTGATGTCAAAGCGCTCCCAGCCAAATTTTTCCGCCAGCTGCAAAAGCGGCGCATTTTCCACCGGAGCCTTTAAATCAGTAACTACCGTGCAGTCAAGGTCTATATCAGCATTCTGAGACAGATTAGCATAAAAATACGTAAAAGCAGAAATTGTTTCCAGCGTAGTACCGGATTTAGAAATCGGCACCAGCATAATCTTTAGCTTCTTGCCTTCTTGCGCACTTACTCCAGCCATACGGCGCATCTTGAACAGCAGTGAATTGCAGTCCACCGGGTCAAGATTGTTGCCGGAAAAATAAATGCAGGGCTGGCCTTGGCGCAGTGTCGCACTGGTATTCCAATGATAACCGCCAAAGGCATCAAACAGCACCTTGTTGCCCAGGTAGGAGCCGCCAACGCCCAAAAAGATTACGACATCTTTACTGCGCAGATGCTTGCTGTAGCGCATCAGCTTAATAATCGACTGCTCCGTATTGGGGTTGCCGTCAGCAATATATGGCATGCGAGGAAAGTAAACATGCTCCGGCGTGCCGTCCTTAGATAAATGATTCTTGGAAAAGCCGCTACGGCGCAGCTCGCACACACCCTTTTCGGCTGCGGCTCCCTGCTGCTGCAGTGCCTGCTCCACTTCCTGCGCTTGCAGTCTGCCCGCTCCAACCATATTACTGAAGTCAAAAACAATACCACTGGGCATAACAATTTTATATTCCAAAATATACACTCCCAAATATTAGTTGCACCTATAATATGTTATTATAACATATTCATACAGCAAATTCCATAGACTATAAGAGCAAGTAATATTTTATCGCAAACAAGACTGAAGCTTTATTTTACCTCTACCAGCTCAATATGGAAGTTCAGTTCCTTACCGGCCATTTCATGGTTAGCATCAAAGGTGATATTGGTATCATCCTTTTCGGTTACCAGTACAGGTACGGGCTGACCAAATTGGTTCTGCAGGTAAACTCTCTGGCCAACGGTCAGGTTTTCGGAACCCGGCAGCTGGGCAATCGGCATGGTGAAGATAGCCTTCGGGTCAGCCTCGCCATATGCTTCTGCCGGCAGCAGATGGATGTCAACCTCAGCGCCAACCTCCAGGTCTGCAACAGCTGCATCAAAGCCTTTGATCATCTGGCCTGCGCCGCAAACAAATTCCAACGGCTCGCCGCGGTCATAGGAGGAATCAAATTGCTTGCCGTCATTAAAGGTACCTTTATAGTGTACACGACAGGTTTTTCCTACATTACGTCCGGTTAATTCATTGCTCATTATTAAATCACCTCATAAAAATATTTGATATAAAGCCGGTATAAGCGTATATCAGTTACAGTTATGTATATTATACTATATATCGCTGTTTATTTCACCTCAAAAAAACGGCAGCCGGTTAAATGCCGACTGCCATCATATTTCAGGCTCTGCACATCAGCGCTTTTATTCACCCTCCTGCAGAAAGATACTGCCTCATCAGACCCTTAAAGCCCTGCTTTTTGAAGTCCTTCAACGGCAAATATTCAATTTCAACACTGTTATTAGCGTATTCAGACCTCATTTCATTGAACTCTTCCACAGTCATATCTGTTTCCTGCGCAGCATCTGCCTCACTTCTGCAGTTCATGTTACGGTAAACGCAAAGGCCGTCCCAAGTAAAATAAAGCTCATAGCATCCAAGGCTGCCGTCAGGCTGCAAACGCTCAACAGCAAGCACCTGATGCGAAATGCCGGTACCGCCTCGTGTCACCAGATTGTCATTCGCCATAAGCTGCAGGCTGCTGCGGCTCCAGCCCTCCGCAACATATTTCACCCTGCCGTCCGCAAAGGTGTAAATCGCATAAATCTCCTTACCGTAATGCCCCACGCCGCGTTTTTGGCTAATCCAACCGATAAGCAGCTCCGGAACACCGTCGCCGCTGATATCCTGCAGCGTGTAGCCAAGCTGCTGCAGGGCTGCCTCCCGGCTGGCGAAATCCCGCACCTCGCAGATGCCTGTTTTTCCCTGCTCCGGCAGGTTATCACTCGTACTGTCAGCGATAAATTCATAAACGCTGTCTACAACCTTCGCATATTCCTGCTCATAGACCGGCGCTGCTTTGGCAGCGGCCTCCGCCTTAGGCAGATTCATCTGCGGTAATACGGCATTTTTCTCTGTGCCGTAACCGGCAAACGCCACCAGAAGCATTGCCAGACACAGTCTCTTAAACAGCTTCCGCTTCATTACGCCACCTCCTGTCAAAAGATGCGTTATAAAAAATTTGCTTTGTCCATCACTTTGCTTAATGAACTTCATGCTCGCAGTAAATAATTTCCGAAATCACCTCTTTAGAATCCAATTTCACATAAAAGCTCTTATGCAGGCATTTCTGCCCCCTTGCGTTATAGGCATATTTCAACCAGCCGATCATATAATGCGTATCAGAACGGCCTCTGCTCATATAATCATACTCCCAGCCGTTCATTTTCAGGTAACCGTCCAAACGAATCTGGCTGTCAGTATTAAGCAGCTGGCCGACAGCATAGCCTGCCATCATGCCATGAAGCTTATTGATTTTCACCTCACTAACTCTGTTTTTTGACGAATCTATATAGAACAGGCGCGGTCCGACCTGCAGCTTCTTATCGGCATAGGAGATAGTATCATCCGTATTCTGCTCCACAGGCCCCGGGTAATAGGCACCTGAAGCAAAAATTTCCGGATCCATAATCCAGTCTGCTTCGAGGGCAGCATTAAAGCGTCCTGCTGCGCTGGCAGCTTGCGGGGTTACATCAAGATATTTGCTCGCCATAAAGCCAACATGCCCCTTTTCAGTAGTACCAAGAAGCCATGTGTATTCACTGTTTTCCACATTCACAACTCTGCTTACATAAAATTTATCTCCCTTTTGCAGCATAGTAAGAACTTCACTATCAGTGTTAGGCTGCGTTCTGGCATTCACATCTGTTGCGTTGCAATATACCTCCAGCGGCCAGCCGGGATAAGACCTGAGCTCATTGGCTAAATAATCTGTATTAACCTCGGCAAAGGCAGTGTTGGCAAACATTGCCAATCCAAGCGCTGCACCTAAGAATAATTTCTTTTGCATATTAATCACTCCTCTTTCTGCCGTCTGCGCTCCCGGCTGTTGTTTTCTGATTATATTGTAGCGTGAAAATAAGCAAAGCGCCCCACCCGAATGTGTGAATTCGGGTAGGGCGCGTGGGGAAAATTTGTGAAATAATTATTGGATTCTTATACGTTATCAGGATTCCGCAAGCGTTTCAGCTATTTATTAGCTATATGATACCATTAAATTCCATAAAGCTTCCTTTTCTCATATACCATTTTCAACAATTCAGTGTATAATTAAAGCATAAATAATTTTTCAGAAAAGGAGAATCCTCACATGAAATGCTTACTCATTAAAAACGCGGACGTCTACGCTCCGCAACCCCTCGGAATTGTCGACATCCTGATCATCAACGGCAAAATCGCCAAAATAGGCCAACAGCTTGCAGCACCGCAAGGCTTAGACTGCCAAATCCTTGACGCCCAAGAGCGCAAGGTAGTCCCCGGTTATGTAGACCAGCACGTGCACATCATCGGTGGTGGCGGCGAATCCGGTCCCTACAGCCGCACGCCGGAAATCAACCTCAGCGAGCTGACGAAGGTTGGCATTACTACCGTAGTAGGCGTTTTGGGTACAGACGGCACCTCCAGACACAACGAAAGCCTGCTGGCCAAGGCCAGAGGCCTGACGCATGAAGGCATCACCGCGTACATGCTCACCGGCTCCTACGAAATCCCCCTGCATAACATGACCGGTGATGTGCGCCGCGACATCATCCTGATTAACGAATGCCTTGGCATCGGCGAGGTTGCCTTATCCGACCACAGAAGCTCGCAGCCTACCCGCGAGGAGCTGGAAAAGGTGCTTACGCAGGCTCGCCTGGGAGGCATGCTTTCCGGCAAGGTCGGCGTTGTGCAGTTCCACATGGGCGTAGGCAAGCGTGGCATGGATGTTCTGCTGGCAATTGTCAAGGAAACAGAAATCCCTGCCCGTCATTTTATCCCCACCCACGTCAACCGCGCCTTTCATCTTTTTGAACAGGCCAAGGAGTTTGCCCGCTTAGGCGGTTATGTAGATATCACCTCCGGCATCAGGGAGCAGGACGGCTTCCCTGCCTGCGTCAAGCCCAGTGACGCTATCAAGATTCTTTACGAAGAAGGCGTGCCGCTGGATAGAATCACCATGAGCTCAGATGCTAACGGCTGCATGAGCGTAACGCTTCCCGACGGCAGCCAAAAGCAGCTTGCTGTATCACCGGATTCCTTCCAGGAGGAGGTTAAGGCTGCTCTGCTTGCAGGCGTTCCCACGGAGGTTGTGGCAAAGATTGTCAGCAGCAATCCGGCGCAGGCCAACGGCTTGTATCCGCAAAAGGGCTGCCTGCAGCCTGACAGTGATGCTGACCTGATTATTTACAGTGACACCTATGACGTAGATACTGTAATTGCCAAAGGTCAGATTATGGTGGCAGCAGGCGAAGCGCTTGTCAAAGGCACCTTTGAAAAATAAAGAGTGTAAGTAAAATATCCCCTACGTAAGCGACAGCTTATGCAGGGGATGTTTTAGTTTTAGGTCTATTTTATATTTTTTAGTTCCTCTTAAGCATCTCATTCACTCTGCCTGCTAACTAAAACCTTACTAGTTATAAACAGCGTAAGAAATTTCCTGGATTATCTTATTATCATTTACAGCGATGTAACTTTTTCCATCAGCATCAGTTATCCGATATTTTCGAATAACTGAACCCACCTGCAATTCGCTATCCTCAAATATCTTAAATATTTATCAATACCACGCCCGTGATCCTTTTTTCGGAATAATTCCTTCACGCAATTTATCCCAAATCGCATTGACTGCATGGTCTCCAAAAAATACGCTATGCTCCGGTTCCGTCGCAAGCTCCAGAAAATCTATTCCGCCTTCTTCACGTATCTCCCTATTGATGGATTCAGCAAATTCGTTTAATTCTTCAACAGAGATATCACGTTCCCAATCATCTTCTGCAAGCTCCGTGATATCGATTGTGCCCTTAATTTTGTCAACGATGATTACTCCCGGTTTCAGGCTTTCATCGCCTTCAGCGTAATACCAATAAAGTAAATACTCGTCTGTTTCTTCTATCAATTTAAATGTAACCATTATCACTTTCACCTCTTATACAGTCCTTTTCTTAGATTCATTAATAATAATCTTCCTCTGAGAGTATTCTTGCCAACACTCACAATCTCTTGTACTCCAATGATTTAGAGAATTCCATATTAGCAATTCAGTGTTGCATCCCTCATTGAATTACTTAGTTAAATTCATTATAAAACATTAATATGACAATAATTGTCTATCTCAAAACCAAACAACGCCCAGACAGCAAATGATTGTTGTCTGAGCGCTTTGTTTTTTTCTATTAAATTGTAGCCATCTAAAATTTTCGGTCACACGAGGGCCACAAATTACAGTTTTTCACCCTTCCGAAACCCTTAAAATGCCGTATTCATGCGGTTTAGCAGCACCACAGTTTCCACATGGCTCGTCATCGGGAACATATCCACCGGCTGCGCCACAATCGCCTTATACCCATGCTGTTCCATAAACGCCAAATCACGCGCCAAGGACGCAGGATTGCAGGACACATAAACAACGCGCTCAGGCTGCACCTTGGCAATCGCCGCCAGCACCTTCTGCTCGCAGCCCGCACGCGGCGGATCCACCACCACAACGTCCGGACGCACGCCGCCGGCCAGCAGCTTCGGCAGCTCTACCGCCGCATCGCCGCAGATAAATTCCGCATTAGCGCATTTATTTTCTTCTGCATTTTTCTTGGCATTTTCAATCGCAGGCGCCACAATCTCGATACCATAAACCTGTTTGGCATGACGCGCCAGATACAACGAAATCGTACCTGTACCACAGTAAACGTCCACTACGGTTTCCTTCCCGCTCAACGCCGCAAACTCCAGCGCTTTGTTATACAGCTTTTCAGCCTGCTCGCTGTTCACCTGAAAGAAGGCCTGTGCGGAAATATGAAAGCTCAGACTGCCCAAGCTATCCTTAATCGATTCCGCTCCGTACAGCACACGAGTTTTGCTGCCCATGACCACGTTCGTCTGCTTTTTGTTGATGTTCTGCACCACGCTCACAAGTCCAGGAACATGACGTTTCAGCCATTCAATCAGCACGCCGCGATGCGGAATGTCATAGCCGGAGGTAATAATCACCGCCATCACCTCGCCGCTGTGCACGCCCACGCGTCCCATAATATGGCGCACGAGTCCCTTACCTGTCTTTTCGTCATAAGCGCTGATGTTATAATGCTGCATCCAGGTGCGTACCGTTTTCATAATCGCATTGTTCGCCTCTTTGGAAATCATGCAGGCATCCGTATCTACAACGCTGTGCGTTGCCGTCGCATAGCAGCCTATATGCAGCACGCCTTCGGTGTCCGTTGCCGCCGGGAACTGCATCTTATTGCGGTAGCTCCACGGCTCCGCCGCCCCCAATACCGGCAATGCCTCTAAGTCCAGATGTCCGATTCTGGTAAGTGCATCCTGCACCTGCTGACGCTTGCACGCCAGCTGTCCCTTATAGCTCAAATGCTGCAGCTGACAGCCGCCGCATTCCTTATACACCGGACACGCAGGCTCCACACGCTCGGCAGATGCTTTGACAATCTCCTCCAACGCACCAACTGCATAGCTTTTCTTCACCAGCGTAATTGTTACGCGCACCTCTTCCTCAGGCAGCGTGCCTTTGACAAAGACTGTAAAGCCTTCATACTTGCCAACGCCCTCGCCGCTGCTGCCGAGACCATTAATCGTTAATGTAATATTATCACCCTGTTTTACAGGAATTATCTGCTTCATAAAAATCCACCCAACCTTTACCGTTTATTATATATATCTATAATTATATCACAAACATGGCCTGCAAAGAAACAGCAGCACGCTAAGATAATGCTTTACATCAATTCCGCAGCCTACATAACGCCAAAATATCACTTTGCATCTTTCCTGTAATTGTGAGAAGTGTGCAACATTTTCTGTAAAGCTATATACTTTGCATATAACATAAGCTATAATTAAGTTAGGGACATTGAGTTTCCGGGTCTATAAAGGTTTTATTTTGCGAAAGGAGCGATGCACAATGACAGTAAAATTTTTGAAATGCAGTATTTGCGGTAATATCGTCGGCCTGATTCAGGACGGCGGCGGCGAGCTTGTCTGCTGCGGCAAGCCCATGCAGGAGCTTGTTGCCAACACCGAGGACGCAGCGCAGGAAAAGCATGTGCCGGTTATTACTGTTGATGGCAGCACGGTTCGTGTAGCTGTAGGCAGCGTGGAGCATCCCATGATTGAAAAGCACTACATCCAATGGATTTATCTGCAGACAACTCATGGCGGTCAGCGCTATATCTTAAAGCCCGGTGACAAGCCGGAGGCTGTTTTTGCTCTTGCCGGTGATGCAGCTCCGCTCGCCGCTTATGCTTATTGCAATCTGCACGGATTGTGGACGGCAAAGCTGTAACAGCTAAAGCCTTACACTAACAAAACATTGCTCTAATAAGTGCTCGAGTCTTGATCTGATTCAATTTCAGGTCAGGAGCTCCGGCACTTATTTTTATTTCAAGCAAAAAATAAAACCGGCATCAGACAGCTATATGTAATAGCATATCCGAGACCGGTTAAATTACAAAAACAATCACGCGAGGCTTATAGTCTTAAGCCCCAAAGGCTGTTAAAAAGCACAGCGGGAGAATTATTTTTCTACCCACAGGCCCTTTTCGTCTTTTTTGTAGCCAGCAAATTCGATTGCCAACGCAGCCATAACCTTGGTTGCGTCCTTAATCTGTACGTTCAGCTCTTCTGCGCGGATGAAATCATCGTGGCACATTTCGCTGGGGTTTTTGCTGGTAAGCAAAACGTATTCATTCTGCATTTCTACAAGTGCTTTTGCTTCTGCATTAAATTGTTCCATTAGACTAATCTCCTTAGCTTTTATTATTGTACGATAACGCTCAGGTCACCTACAGCATGGGTAATATCCTTAACTGCTGCCAAGAGTGCCAGACGGTTGTTCTTCACGCGAACGTCCTCGTCCATAACCATAACGTCTTCGAAGAATTTGTTAATCGGGTCAACCAGCTTAACTGCTTCAGCCAGAACTGCAGCATAGTCATATTTGGTTGCTGCAACCAGCACTTCCTTGCTGGCTGCCATAGCGGCATTGTGCAGAGCGCCTTCAGCTTCAACTGCAAAGAACTGCGGGTTGATAGCGGATTCCTCTTCAATCTTCTTGCACAGGTTAGCAACACGGGTTGCAGCCTGAATCAGTGCCGGAGCCTCTGCGGAAGCAACAAAGCTGTTCAGAGCCTTAGCACGGGCAACAAGATCGGTGAAATCGTCGTTCATCTGGTCAGCCAGAACTGCGTCAACTACGTCATAACGGATGCCCTGATCCATCAGCATGTTGCGCAGGCGCTGTTTCATAAACTCAGCAATTTGCGGTACGAGCTTTTTGGTATCCTCTGCCGGGATGTTCAGCAGGTACAGAGCACCGGCGATAACCTTGTACAGAGATACATGGTAGTTACCGTCCAGCAAAATGTTGATGATGCCCAGAGCCTGACGGCGCAGTGCATACGGATCCTGAGAACCGGTCGGAGCCAGACCGCGGCTGAAGGTAGCGCAGATGTTGTCCAGCTTGTCGGCAATACCTGTAAGACGGCCGATATCGGTAGTCGGCAGCTCGTCACCGGCAAAGCGCGGCAGATAATGCTCGTAAATACCCAGTGCAACCTCAGGAGCTTCACCGTCGAGCTTAGCATATTCGCGGCCCATAACGCCCTGCAACTCGGTGAATTCAATAACCATGCCGGTTACCAGGTCGCATTTGCACAGCAGAGCGGTGCGCTCCAGCTTTTCTTTATCAACCTTGGCATTGATAGCCATAGCCAGCATATCAACAGCCTGTACCAGACGTTTGCTCTTATCGTTCATATTGCCCAGGCCTTCCTGGAAGGAAACAGTTTTGAGTTTTTCCAGACGGTCAGCCAAAGTTTGTTTTCTGTCTTCGTTGAAGAAGAATTCAGCGTCGCTCAGACGTGCACGCAGTACGCGCTCGTTACCGTGAGCAACAATTTCCAGATGCTCCTTGCCGCCATTGCGGACGGTGATGAACTTGTTCAGCAGGGAGCCGTCCTCTGCCAGAACCGGGAAATAACGCTGATGCTCGCGCATCGGGGTGATGATGCATTCCTTCGGCAGAGCAAGGAATTTCTCTTCGAATTTGCCGCACAGAGCAGTCGGCCATTCTACCAGATAGTTTACTTCCTCCAGCAAGTCCTCGTTGATTTCTGCATGACCGCCTTCGGCAATTGCCAGATCGGTAACCTGTTGACGAATCAGCTCACGGCGAGCATCCTGGTCAACCATTACATAGTTGTCATACATAACCTTTTCATAGGAATCAGCATCAGGGATTTCTACAGCGCCGATGGTGCCGATAGCAGCGGAAGCTACAGCGTTCTTAGCCTTGCTCTTTACGGTGTCGAACAAAGCCTTGGCAGCATCGCCGATGGACTCATGAGCTTTAGCGTTATCCAGAGCGGAAGGACGCAGGAAGCGGTGACCGCGGCTGAATTTGCCGGATTTTACGCCGGTAATTTCAACAGGGATAACTTCATCGCCGAACAGTGCAACCAGCCAACGAATCGGACGGACGAATTTGAATTCATGATCTGCCCAACGCATGTTTTTCGGGAAGTTCAGGCTGGTGAGGATATCAGTCAGCAGGTCCGGCAGCAAATCCTTAACCGGTTGGCCGGCCAGATGCTTAACAGCATATACATAATCATCGCGAACAACGAGCTCTTTTACGTCAACGCCTTGGCCGCGAGCAAAGCCGATAGCTGCTTTGGAAGGAGCGCCGCTTACGAAAGCGATTTTTGCGGAAGGACCTTTAGCCTCAACAGTGCTGTCCTCCTGAGCCTCGGCAACACCGCTGGCAATGAAGGTCATACGACGGGGAGTGCCATAGGTTTTAACTGCTTCGAAGGGAATGCGCAGCTCAGTCATTTTCTTTTCTGCCAAATCCTTTAATTGTGCCAAAATGGCAGGCATAAATTTCGCAGGAATTTCTTCTGTACCGATTTCAAAAAGTAATTTTTCCATTATTTATTCTCCCCTTTCTTGAGCAGTGGGAAGCCCATTTCTTCACGTTGTGCTACATAAGCCTTTGCACACAGGCGGGCCATCGCACGTACACGGCCGATGTAGGCAGTACGTTCACTTACGCTGATTGCTCCGCGGGAATCCAGCAGGTTGAATGCATGGGAGCATTTCAGAACGTAATCATAAGCAGGACGGATATAACCAAGCTCAATAACGCGCTTAGCTTCTGCTTCATATTTGTCGAACAGGTCAAACAGCAGCGCGGTGTCTGCTACCTGGAAGTTGTAGAAGGATTGCTCTACCTCGTTGGTATGGAAAACGTCACCATAGGTGATGTCGCCAACCCATTGGATATCGAATACGTTTTCTACGCCCTGGATATACATAGCCAGACGCTCCAGGCCGTACGTGATTTCAACGGTTACAGGCTTAACGTCAATGCTGCCTACCTGTTGGAAGTAGGTGAACTGGGTGATTTCCATACCATCCAGCCAAACCTCCCAGCCAAGGCCCCAAGCGCCCAGAGTCGGGGATTCCCAGTTATCCTCTACAAAGCGGATATCATGCTCCTCCTGATGAATGCCGAGCTCAGCCAGGCTCTGCAGGTACAACTCCTGAATGTTTTCCGGAGAGGGCTTTACGATAACCTGGAACTGATGATGCTGGAACAGACGGTTCGGGTTATCACCATAACGACCGTCTGCCGGGCGGCGGGAAGGCTCTACATAAGCCACACGCCAGGGTTCAGGTCCGAGTACGCGTAAAAAGGTAGACGGGTTCATAGTGCCTGCGCCTTTTTCGATGTCATAGGGCTGTGCCATAATGCAGTTTTGGCCTGCCCAGAATTTTTGCAGCTTCAAAATAATTGTCTGAAAATCCATGTTTTACCTCCTATATTTGTTACAAAGACGGCAGCAGCAGCTTTGTCAGAAAAACAAAAAAGCACCCGCGTCCCCGTAACTTAAATGTTACAGGGACGGAGTGCATACAGCTCGGACTCCGCGGTTCCACCCTGCTTGACTGCAAAAATGCAGCCCGCCTCAATCAATATACTTTTACAGCTCCAAAGCGCCTTCATCTGCCTTTGCCGCCTTGCACTGTCACGGCTCGCTGTAGTTGCAGATTACTACTCTTCTTCTTAGCTTAACTGTTAGTATATAAAATACAGCGCTGTTTGTCAAGAGCAACAGACAATAAATACTAAAAACAAAAAGAGATGTTGCTAAAAGTTTGTTTATATGATATACTCACAAACAGAAGACAACCGTGTTGCAGGGTGGCGTTGCCCCATTCTTAAATAGAATGGAGGTGATGTCTATGAAGCATTTCACTTTTCAGGACCTAATGGCTTTTGGAATGTTCATTTTGGCATTACTGACCTTTATTTTTCTGTTTTGTAAATAATGCGTGCATAGAAAAACCGCCCCAAAACTTTGCCCAGTAGCGGAGCGGATTTTTCTAAACCAGTTACTTTAGGCAACCCACCTCTGTGGGCGGTTGTCTTTCTATGTTCAATATATCACAAAAGGCTAGCTTTTGCAAGTAATACAGAACGAACTTACTTTTTTTTCACACCCTGACGGCGGTTGCTGCCTGTTTTAGGAGCCTTGCGCTTATCAGCAACAGCATTGCGTCCGCGCTTAGGTCCTGCGGGCTTTTTCTTTTTGGCAGCCACAGCAACGCGACGTGCCACAACACCGCCCTCCAGGTTTTGGCGTTCCATCAGAATGCCCAGCTTATTTTCAATATTACGCAGCCATTTAACCTCGTCGGCAGTATAAAGCGTAATTGCTTCGCCCTCATTGCCTGCACGTCCGGTACGGCCGATGCGGTGAACATACCAGTCAACATCATGCGGAATATCATAGTTCACCACATGGGTTACACCTTCAACGTCCAATCCGCGGGCAGCCAGGTCACTGGCAACCAGAATCTGGATTTTGGCATCACGGAAGGCCTTCATAACAGTTTTGCGTTTGGCAGGAGACATTTCGCCATGCAGGACGTCAACATTATAGCCCTGCATGCCTAGCCAGTCGCCCAGCTCCTTAGTACGCTCCTTGCTCATGCAGAAGACAATCATCAGATACGGGTTCAGGCGGTCAATGAGCGCTGCCACAGCCTTATTCTTATATTCATCGGTTGTTTTCAGGCAAATCTGCTTGATTTTCTCCACGGTAGCCTGATCCGGATTGATATCAATCAATGCACAGTTTTTCGTCAGCTTGCGTCCCAGCTTGCGCACTTCTTCCGAAAGTGTTGCGGAGCAAAGCATAGTCTGGTGCTCCGGTGCAGTCATAGCAATCAAATCAAGTGCTTCATCCATAAAGCCCTGCTGCAGCATTTCGTCAACCTCGTCCAGTACCAGATAGCGCACGCCGCCAAGGTCGGTGTTGCCCTTGCGGATGTGGTCCAAAAGACGGCCGGGAGTACCAATCAGCACATGGCTGCGTCCCTCCAGCTTATATTTTTGCGTTTCGAAATCACGTCCGCCGGTAACAGCCAGCACCTTGATATCGCTTTCGCCCAGGATTTTTTTCATTTCGGTAGCAATCTGCTGTGCCAGCTCACGCGTCGGCGTAATTACCAGTGCCTGCACATAGCTTTTGGCAGTATCGATTTTTTCCGCCAACGGCACTAAGAACGCCAGTGTCTTGCCTGTACCCGTCTGCGCACGGGCGATTACATCACGTCCGGCAAACAGCGCCGGGATAGCCTGCTCCTGTACCGGCATCGGCTTTTTGATGCCCATTTTCTGGAGCTGCTCTACAGTGTGCGCACAAACCTTTAAGGCTGCAAATCCATTTGTCATTTCACATTCCTCTTTTCCTATTAAATTTATCTTCAGACCTTATGGTCTTTTTTCTCTATAGCTTTAGTATTATATCATAAATCAGGCAGGAACGGAAAGATGCAGGCAAAGTTTTTTCTGGCCAAAATAATTGCATCAGCCTGAAAATTATCCATAGCTCTTATAACGAAGCCTTTGAAAACAACTATATCGCACACATATCACTAGTGAAGCTTACAAGCGTCAAAAATCCCCTGTCGACAACTGCCGACAGGGGATTCAGCTTATATTTACTTTTACATTACGCCTCTGAAATAGTGGCCTCTTGTAGTGCCTGGCAGATTCTCCGGTGCCTCTACAGCACCGCCGAGAATCTTGCGGTACAGCGCCACAAGCTCGCCCAGACGCGCCGCATCGTAATCACGGCCGTCAATTCTCAGCGCCGCTACGCCTACTTCCGCCATATGCTGCACATTGGCAGTCATCGAAAGCTCATGTGCGTTCAGAATATGCATGCGGCAGAATTGGTCCGTCACAATCGGGAAGCGTGCATCCTTACGGTCGCCCAGGAACAAAGGCTCTGCACAGTTAAACTTGCAGGCTCCCTTATCCAACGCACCCAGGAAGCTGCCGCCTACGCAGTATTCGGAAACCATCATCTCCAAGCGTCCCTGAATCATGCACTCCAACGGCAGCGGGCTGACGCTCACAAGATGCTCTACCTGCGCCATAGTCAGCTCGGGGCTGAGCACTGCGCCTGCAGCGCCCTGCTCCTGCCAGAACTGCAGCGTCTGGCTATTGAAAATATTCAAAGACATGTCTGCTACCAAATTAAGCGCTGCATGCTTCTTCGCCAAGGGCCACAGGCCGTTGTTGTTGATGTAAACAAAATCAGGCTGCAGCTCTTCCCACAAATTGAAAAGCTTATCGAAATATGCCAGCTGTGCTTCCTTGATGATACGCGGTGTAGCAAAGGCCAGCTGACGGCCTGCCTTGCGCACCAGCTTGGCAGCCTTAGCATAATCAGCCTCGGACGGCAGCTGATGATTGAAGCAGTCACCGCCAAAGAGAATGCGCTCAGCACCTGCCTGCAGCGCAGCGTTGACCTTGTCAACGCTGTCGCAATGCACTACCAGAACGGATTCATGCTGTTTAGCCTTATGTGCCTGCGGCACTAATTGCTCACTGAAGCTGTGCACCGCTGTGCGCGCAGGAGCGAAAGCACTCAAACGCGCTGCATCAAGTGATTCGCACGCCATACGGCGTGCTTCGTTCATTTCGCTCATCGGCACCATAACATTTTCATCATGCTCAAAGAGCAGGCTGTTCAGGAAATATTCAGTCGTACCGAGGCGGTCCAGCTGCTTGCGCACACCGGCTTCATCCAGCGCACGCTTGCGTGCTGCCTCTACGATAAAATCGGTTTCGCCGTAGCCGACATTGCCTTCATCATCCGTCAGCGTAACGGTCATGGGCTCGCCTAAGCGCGCAGTAACTACAGCATCCACCGGAATACGTTTTTTGGCGTCCGGTCCGAAGAACTGCTGCGCATAGCTCATCAGTCTGCTGTCGAGCGTACGGAAAACGCGGTCATTCAAGCGTACTCCGTTAGGCACATCAATCGTTACCTGCTGGCCGGGAGCAGCGCTCTGCACACTATTACCGCTGCACAGCATATCAGTAACAGTGGTGCCCACACGTCCGCCGACGCTTACCCAGAATTCCAGTCCGTCGCCCAGATGCAGCACCTTATCCAGCTTGATAACTGCCTTATTGCGGTTTTTATCCAGCTTCGCTACACGGCCGATAAGCACGCCGCGGTTGTTGGGACGGCGGTCGCTCATCATCGTGCGTCCGGGACGACGCTCAAGATAAGCGGTGGTAAAGTCACGATTGAAGATTTGCTCGATATTCGCCAAATCCTCCTCCGGTACATTGTAATCACCGGCAAGATAGCTGTCAATCGCACGGCGGTAAGCATCTACTACTACCGCAACATATTCGGGGCGCTTCATGCGTCCTTCGATTTTGTAGGACACAACGCCTGCGTCAATCAGCTGCGGCAAAATGCTCAAGGTATTCATATCCTTGGGGCTCAGCAGATACTGGCCTGCATCCTTGCCCTGCAGCATATCCTCATCCTTCGCGTTGAGCAGCTTATACGGCAAACGGCAAGGCTGGGCACAGCGTCCGCGGTTGCCGCTGCGGCCGCCGATAAGGCTGCTCATCAGGCATTGACCGCTGTAGCATACGCACAAAGCGCCATGGATAAAGGTTTCAATCTCACTGCCACGACTGCAGGCCGCGCCGATTTCCTTCAGGCTCAGCTCACGCGCCAATACGCTGCGCTCCATGCCTGCACCCATAGCGAAGTCTACACCGCTGCTGTTGGTAATGCTCATCTGCGTGCTGGCATGCAGCGGCAGCTCAGGCACAATTTTCTGCGCCAGACGGATAACACCCAAATCCTGTACAATCAGTCCGTCTACGCCCACGTTATTCAAAAACAGAATGTAAGCGGATAAAGCCTCCAGCTCGCTGTCATCAACCAAAGTATTGACGGTAATATACAGGCGCACATGGTGCATATGCGCAAAATACACCGCCTTCGCCATTTCCTCTTCATCAAAATTGCTGGCATAGGCACGTGCGCCAAAGGCTTTACCGCCCATATATACAGCATCGGCGCCGGCGTTTACCGCTGCCTCCAATGCTTCCCAGCTGCCTGCGGGAGCAAGCAGTTCTATTGTTTTCTTTTCCATATGTTATCTACCTTTCACGCACTGCTGCCTGCAGTCTTTCATATCTGGCCTGCAGCTCTTGCAGCTCTTGTACCAAAGCAGCATTTCTTTGCTGCATTTGCTGTTCCATGGCAGTATATTTCTCCTGCATTTGCTGCTCTGCCGCTATACATTTTTGCTGCATTTCCTGCTCCATAGCAGTACACTTTTCCTGCATCTCCTGCTTCAAGGCAGCACATTTTCCCTGCAGCTCCAACCTTTCAGCCGCCAGGTCAAGCGCAGTCCAAATAGCCAGCTTATCCGTCTGCAGCAGCTTTTTGCTTTCTGCCAGCTCCTGCATTCTTCTGTCTACCTCTGCTGCTATTTTCAGTACCTGCTCTTCGGAGGCAGAGGTCGTTAATGCATAGGTACTATTATATATTTTTACAGAAACTGATGCTTTTTCCATAAACACATCCTCTAGCTTATTCTGCGATAACGGTAAAATTAAAGCTTTGCAGGCTCAGCTTTTCCCAAGAACGCTTGTAATCCATGCGGATATTATAGGTACCAGGCTTGGTAACCGCCAGCACCAAAATTTCAACGCCGGGCGCACCCATTCTTTCCTCTTCACTGCGCGGAATGGTAAACGAGCTGCCTACTTTGCTTACTGCCGGTGAGCTGCAGGCAAATTGCCAACCGTAGCCGGTGGAAGGATTGCTGTCCAGCTTCAGCGCCATCAGTCCGCTTGCAGGCAGACGCAATGTTTTGCCTGCAGCCTTATCGGTAATTTTCGCCAGCTGCAGCAAGCGTCCCGCTTCGCCGATACGCAGGGAGGTAACTACATCCCTGTAGGGCACAAAGCTGCTATACGCTGCGTTCTTCTTGCTGCGCACAAACAAGCCCTCTTCACCAAAGAGCACATTATCATAATTTCCCAAAGCAGCCTTTACGTTATCATTATCGACAAAGAAATCCGTAACCTCGAACTCCTTGCCGGTGGTCAAATCAAGATTCAGTCCGGCATATGCCTTGCGTCCGCCGTTGTCTGCCTCCAATAAAAGGCTCACCAGACTCGGACGGTTCAGCATCACCTTATAGGTTACACTTCCCTGACCGCCAACCTCCTTGACAAGCTTAGCTGCAGCATCACGCACCAAAGCGTTAGCCTGTTTTTCCAGCTCAGCGGAATTACTGCCGTCAATATAAGGCAGCGTTGCCGTTGCCTTGCCTACAGAGGTCTGTTCGGTAAGCACCGTTGTCTGCTGGTCTGCCAATACCGTCAGCGATAAACATAAGCATAATAATGTTGTCAACAGGATTTTCATAGCCTGCAGCTCCTTTCCAAAAAAACATTTTCCAAGCCTTGAACCCCTTGGTAAAAATTAAGCAGGAAGAAAGCCCTCCTGCTCAATTAAAGCAATCGCGTTAAATTTAGCCGCCAATCGCTATTTTACAATCATAAACTTTTAATGTACTCCACAGCCTTTTCCAAACGTGCCAGAGTTCTTTCCTTGCCCAACAGAACCATAACGTCAAACATACCGGGGCTTACAGTGCGTCCGGTCAGAGCCAGACGAGTCGGATGGATAACCTTGCCCAGAGCCAGACCGTTATCGGCAGCAATCTTGTTATACGCTGCTTCGGTAGAAGCCAGGTCATAAACATCATCATCCTTAATTGCTGCAATGCACTGCTCCAGTACAGGAATATTTTCTGCCTTGAAGTGCTTAGCTACACCCTTTTCGTCGTATTCTTCAATATCCTTGAAGAAGTAGGTGGAGGCATCAGCAACCTCCTGCAGAGTTTTAACGCGTACACGTACAACGTCTACGAGCTTTTCAAAGTATGCTTCGTTGGCAGCATCGTTGAACCATTCTTCGGTTACCAGGCCATCTTTCACGAAGAAAGGCTTAGCATCCGGCAGAATTTTTGCCAGCGGCAGCTCGGACAGATATTGTCCGTTCATCCAAGTGAGCTTTTTAGTGTCGTAAATAGCAGCCTTTTTGCTCATCTGCTCCAGCTCAAACAGCTTAACGGTTTCCTCCAGAGTGAAGATTTCGCGCTCATCGCCAGGGCCCCAGCCCAGAAGAGTCAGATAGTTGATGATAGCTTCCGGCAGGTAGCCTTGGCTGCGGAATTCTTCAACGGAGGTTGCACCGTGGCGTTTGCTCAGCTTGGAACGGTCCATAGCCAGAATCATCGGCATATGACCGAACTTAGGCGGCTCCCAGCCCAGTGCTTCGTAAACCAACAGCTGCTTCGGAGTGTTGGAAAGATGCTCCTCGGCGCGCAGTACGTGAGTCATACCCATCAGATGGTCATCGACACAAACAGCGAAGTTATAGGTAGGAATACCGTTGGATTTTACAATTACGAAATCATCGAACTGGTCCATGTTAAAGGTAACTTCGCCATGAATCAGATCATGCACAGTGATGCTGCCTTCGGCAGGAATCTTGATACGGATGGAATACGGTTCGCCTGCAGCAATGCGTGCTTTAGCCTCCTCTGCCGGAATATCGCGGCAGGTACGGGCATAGCGGAACGGTTGCTTAGCAGCGCGTTGTTTTTCACGTTGTGCAGCCAGATCCTCGGTAGTGCAGAAGCAGTAGTATGCTTTGCCTTCGTCCAGCAGCTGCTGAGCATATTTTTTGTAAATATCAAAGCGCTCGGACTGATAGTAAGGACCGTATTCGCCACCGGCCTCCGGGCCTTCATCCCAGTTTATGCCCAACCATTTCAGGCTGGTAAGGATTTGGCTTACGGAATCCTCTTTCAGGCGTTCAATATCGGTATCCTCAATACGCAGAATCAGCTTGCCGCCCATTTTGCGGGCAAACAGCCAGTTAAACAGCGCAGTACGCGCACCACCAATATGTAAATACCCAGTAGGACTGGGAGCAAATCTTACTCTGACTTCAGACATTTCATCGTCTCCTTACATTTTAATTACAAATATAGATTGTCAACCAGATTAATTATACAGCTTTACAGAAAAAAGTGCAAATATTAATCTGTCTTGTCGTCTGCTTTTATTTTTCTTCATGATTCAAAGAAAAAACATTTCTGAACGGCTTCGTTCATAGAAAGCGTCTTTTATTGCTATTATTTCGCATTTTTTTCGTTTGTCTAAGCGTCAATTTCGTATTATAATATTGTAATAAAGTAAACATAAAGGAGGATGCTTATGTGCCAAGCCCCAGATTGGTCTATTGGTGACCGCTATCTGCGTGAAAACGTTCCAGAGCTCGCCCCGTTAGTTACACGTTATTCGCCATGTCCGTTAACCCCCAAATCTAAAGAGGTTTATTTTACTACATTATTAACCGGTATAATTGCCCAACAGCTGCCGCCAAATGTCAGCCAGGAGCTGATGAAAAAGCTGGAAGCCCTCACCGGCAATCCCATTACACCGCAGGCAGTACTGGCAACCCCGATTGAAGCTCTGCTCGAAATCGGTCTTGTAAAGCAAAAAATAGATTACGTGCGCAGCTTTGCTGAAGCAGTCATCAATGGCAGCGTAACCATGGATAAGTTCGATGATATGACCGACAGCCAGATTACCAAACAGCTGATGCAAATCCGCGGTCTCGGCCAATGGACCATCGAAATGTTTCTGCTGCTGGCTCTGTGCCGCACGGACGTTGTTCCCAGCGCCGACTTCATCTTTAAAAAAGAGCTGCAGAAAATGCTCAATCTTAGCGAAATCCCCAAACGCGGCAAAATCAATACACTAACAGAAAGCTGGCGTCCCTGGCGCTCGCTCGCAGTGTGGTACATTTGGCAAAAAGCCAACGATTCCGGAAAAAAATAACACAAAAAACAAAACCGTCCTTCCCAGTCTGCGATTATGCAGATAACGGGAAAGGACGGTTTTTCTTATTCTCCGAACACTATTTACTGTTCACTAATCACTGAATACTATTTCAGGCTGGCAATAGCAGCAGCAGTATCCTCAGCGCCATAAACATAGGAGCCTGCTACCAATACGTTGGCACCGGCAGCCTTCACTACCTTAGAGGTTTCAGCATTAATGCCGCCGTCAACCTGAATATCTACATTCAGGCCACGCTCAGCAATCATTGCATGCAAGCGCTCAATCTTCGGCACTACGCCTTCAATAAAGCTTTGGCCGCCAAAGCCAGGGTTAACTGTCATCAGCAGTACCATGTCAACGTAAGGCAGAATTTCTTCTACCGTACTCAGGCTAGTAGCAGGGTTCAGTGCAACGCCTGCCTTCATGCCCTCAGCCTTAATCTGCTGGATGCAGCGGTGCAGGTGCTTTGTGGTTTCTACATGCACAACAATCTGGTCGGCACCGGCAGCCTTGAAGTCGGCAATATATTTTTCCGGATTCTCTACCATCAGATGGCAGTCAAAAAACAGCTTGGTTACATTACGGATTTTTTTCACTACAGGAGCACCGAAGGTCAGGTTAGGCACAAACTGGCCGTCCATAACATCGATGTGTACCCAGTCGGCACCGGCAGCTTCAATTTTTTTGATTTCGTCCGCCAGATATGCAAAATCGGCAGATAAAATTGATGGAGCAACTTTAATCATCATTTTCTTCCCTCTTTCTCTTGCAGGAGTTTTACCTCTGCTAACATTGTCAAATATGATTCATAACGGCTGGCAGAAATCCTTCCTGCAGCCACAGCATCCTTTACACCGCAGACAGGCTCGTGCGTATGCGTGCAGGGACAGAACCTGCAGCCTGCCTCATAATCGGCAAACTCACGGAAGGAGGCCAGCACCATTTCGGCGGTCAGTCCCTCCAGCAGCAGGTTGCCGAAGCCCGGAGTATCCGCAATGTAGCCTTCATCAAACGGCAGCAGCTGCGCATAGCGTGTAGTATGCTTGCCGCGACCGATTTTTTCGCTTACCTCGCCCGTGCGCAGGTCCACGCTGCTGTCGATAGCGTTGATGGTAGACGATTTGCCTACGCCCGAAGGTCCGCCAAAGGCGCAGATTTTACCACGCAGTCGCTCTCGCAAAGCCTCCACGCCGGTGCCGTTCTGCGCCGACAGAGTATAAACCTCGTAGCCGATAGGCTCATAAACAGCCTTCACCTGCTCAATCAGGCCCGCAGGAGCGTTATCCTCCTTGTTGAGCACCAAAATCGCAGGAATTTTCGCCAGCTCTGCCAACGCCAGCAGCTTATCTGCCAGCAGAAAGCTGAAATCCGGCGCAGCACAGGCAAAGGCTGCTACAAATAAATCCAGGTTGGCCAGCGTAGGGCGCGGCAGAAAATTTCTGCGCGGCAGCACACCGGTAATCATCCCCTCGCGTTTTTCGCTGCTGCTTACCTCAAAGCCGGCGATATCACCTGTTGCCAGCGAAAAACGGTTCTTCTTCATTTTTCCCTTTACCTTGCAGGTATAAGGCTCGCTTTCGCCTTCTACCTTAAGATAATAATAGCCGTTATAATTTTTTAGGACTCTGCCCTGCAGCTCTGCCATGCTTACAGGTTCCTTTCAGAAATGAGCTTGCCGTCACAGATGAACTGGACCTTGGCATTGCCTGCATATTCCACCTTCTGACGCAGACGCACGCTGCCGTTTTGTGTACCGCTGTACAGTGTTGCCGTGCCGTTGTCATCAATCAGCACAATGCGTACATTAGCAGGCTTTCCGCTCGGTACGACAAAGTCAACGTAGGCGCTCTTCTTCTCGCCGCCGGCAGCCACGGTAATCGCTACAGCCGCGCCATCGTTAAGGTTACTGCCTACACCCGGGTTGCAGGCCAAAACAACATTCTTCTTGGCACTGGCATCCTGAACCTTTTTGATTTCGCCCAGCTTCAGGCCTGCCTGCTCCAGCATGCCCTTAGCTTCATCAATGGATTTGCCGATAATATCCGGAACCGGCTTGTCGCCTTCGTTAATTACCAGGTCGATGCCTGTTCCCTTTGGAGCCTTGTCCAGTCCCTTAGGCGACTGGCTGAGTACAGCGCCGATTTTCTCACCATCCACATGCTTGCGCGTCACCTTGCCGACCTTAAAGCCTGCATCCGCCAGCTGCTGCTCCGCCTTCGACAGCGACATGCCTGTAACATCAGGCACAGCCTTCAGCTCCGCACCCTTACAGATGGTCAGGATAATAAGGCTGCCCTGCTTACGTTTTTCGCCGGCCTTCGGAGACTGCTCCATAACAGTACCAGGCTTAAACTTATCAGGGTCGCCGTATTTTTCCTCCAGCTCTACCTTAAACTCCTTTTCCTCAAGCAGCTTCTGTGCTTCTACTACCGTCATATTGGTAACATTAGGCACCTCAATCTCCGCCAGATTGCGGTTGAAGATAAAGTGCGCTACCAGTGAAATTGCTACTACCGCAGCAGTAATCATTACTATCAGTTTGGTATAATTCAGCTTTTTCTTAACCACCGGTTTTTCATCCCCTGTTTTTTCGGAAGGCATTGCTTCCTGCTTTTCCTGAATTTTTTCCGGCTCTTGTGTTACAGCCGGAGTTACCTGCTTCTGCGGCAGCTCACTGCGCACCGGCTTCATAATTACCGTAGCACCGTCATCAGGGCTATCGACAACATTGCCGTTGGACTTCACCGCGCCCAGCTCCTGATGATAATCCTCACTGCTGAACGGGAAGAGCTTCATCTTCAGGTTCAGCAAATCGCGTCGCATCTGTCCGGCGTTAGCGTATCTGTCCTCACAGCGCTTCGCCAGCGCCTTGTTTATAATCTCCTGCATGCCCTCGGGAACATTATCCATGTAGTCCTTCAGCTGCGGCACAGGCTTTTCTACATGCATCATAGCAACAGAAACAGCCGTTGTACCGACGTAGGGAACCTCACCCGTAAGCATTTCGAAGAGCACTATGCCCAAGGAATAGACATCGCTGCTGGCAGTAATCTTGCCACCACAAGCCTGCTCCGGTGAAATATAATGCACAGAACCCATCACCGATTTGGAATAAACCATTGTCTGGTTGGTGACCATTTTGGCGATACCGAAATCAGCGATTTTCGGATTCATATTTTTATCAATGAGAATGTTCTGCGGCTTGATGTCACAGTGGATAATATTATGGCTATGTGCATGCTGCAGTGCATCGGCAAGGCGCACAGCAATTTCCAATACCGTGTTCAGGCTCAGCTTGTGCTCCTGCATGTATTCCTTCAGCGTCACACCGTCAACATATTCCATAACTATATACTGATTGTTGCCTTCCGACACAACATCATAAATATTGATGATATACGGATGCACCAGTCTGGCTGCAGATTTTGCTTCTCTACGGAACTGCTCCAGCAGCTCGTTATCCTCCAAGAACTGGTCGCGCAGCATTTTTACAGCCACATTACGGTCTAAAAGCTGGTCGTGGGCCAAAAAGACTTCGGCCATACCGCCATAGCCAATCGGACGAATAATCTCATAGCGTCCGTTCAAGATGGTCTTGCCATTTTTATCCATTACAGCTTTCCTCCCCCTGCGTAGTTAAATCAATCAGAATCAGGGACACATTATCGCGTCCGCCGTTGTCCAGGCTTTGCTCCAGCAGCTTATCCGCCGCCTGCTCCAAATCACTGCAGCCTATAAGCTGACTGATTTCAGCTGCACGCAGCATGTCGGACAGACCATCGCTGCAAAGCAGCAGTCTGTCACACTCCTGCAGGCTGAAGCTGAAGAAGTCAGCCTGCACTGTTTCCTCTACCCCTAGGGCTTGCAGCAAAATATTGCGCTGCGGATGTACAAAGGCTTCCTCGTCCGTGATTTTTCCCTGTTCCTTTAAATCTGCTACCAGTGTATGGTCATGCGTCAGCTGCTCCAGCTTGTCGTTGCGGAACAGATACAGTCTGCTGTCGCCTACATGGCAGCAGTAGCCGTGCCCGTCCCCCGGCAGATAAAGCGCTGTCATCGTCGTTCCCATGCCGGAATAGCTTTCGTTGCTCACCGCCATTTTATAAACGTGCGTATTGGCCTTGTCAAAGGCCTCCAGCATAACCTTACGGATATTCTGTTCCTCCTGCTCATGGCGCAGGCTGTGTGTTGCAGCCTCAAAGGCTTTAATAGTAGACCTGCTGGCGATTTCGCCTGCCGCATAGCCTCCCATGCCGTCGGCAACGGCAAAAAGATAAGGCTCGCGTACCAACAGCGCATCTTCATTATTCTCTCTGACCAAGCCCACATGGGTTCTGCTGATTACCTGCATTATTTTTGCTCCTGTTCCTTGGCAAATTTAGCCCGCAGCTGACCGCAGGCCGCATCAATATCCTTGCCCATCTCCTTACGAACGGTAGCGTTAATCCTGTTTTTCTGCAGGATGCGCAAAAAGCGTTCTACTGCCGCCTTGGACGGACGCTCAAAGCCCTGCTCCGGTACCGGGTTGGCCGGTATCAGATTAACGGATGCCTGCTTATAGCGCAGGTAATTGCTCAAAAGCTCCGCGTCCTGCGGACTGTCATTTTTTTCCTTCAAAAGAATATATTCATATGTTATCTGCCTGCCGCTGGCCTTGCTGTAGCTTTCAGCAGCTGTCAGCACATCCATAAAGGGATAGCCCTTGTTAACAGGCATCAGCGCCGTACGCAGCTCGTTTTTTACCGCGTGCAGCGAAATTGCCAGATTTATCGGCTTGCCCTGCTCCTCCAGGCGCTTGATGCCCGGAATGATGCCGCAGGTCGAAAGCGTCATATTACGGTAGCTCATGTTGCAGGTGTCCTCACGATGCAGAAAATCCAACGCCTGCAAAACGCTGTCAAAGTTCAACATCGGTTCACCGCTGCCCATAACCACCACTCTGCTCACCATCACTCCCTGCTCACGCAGGCGCTCGTTGAACAGGTAAACCTGAGCCACGATTTCTGCTGCCGTCAGGTTGCGTACAGCGCCCTTCAGGCCGCTGGCACAGAAGGCGCAGTGCATATCGCAGCCGACCTGGCTGGAAACGCACACGCTGTAGCCGTAATCATGGTGCATCAGAACAGTTTCTACCGAATTGCCGTCCGGCAAGCCCAAAAGCAGCTTGCTCGTCATGCCGTCGGAGGAATTCTGCTCACGCAAAATTTCCAGACTGCGCGGCAGCACGGTAAATTTTTCCTGCAGTACGGCAATATCGGCCTTGCTCAGGTTGTGCATAGCGGCAAAATCAAAAACCGACTTTTGGTACAGCCATTGAAATACCTGCTTGGCACGGAACTTTTTCAGGCCTGCCGCTACAAATAAATCCTGTAATTCTTCTATTGGTAAAGCAAAAATATCTTGCATTCTCTTACCTCTATATTACTGCTTTTTCATCAGCTTACAGATATAAAAGCCGTCAATGCCGTCATTCTGCGGCAGAAGCTGCAGCTCCTGTACCTGCTCACCCGTCAGCGGATGCGTAAACTCCACACGTTGCCATTCGGGATGCTGCGTTAAAAACTCTTCCACCAAATAATGGTTTTCACTCTGCTCAATCGTACAGGTGCTGTACACCAGAGTGCCGCCGTCCTTCACATACTGTGCGGCATTCTTTAAAATTGCCAGCTGCAGCGGCGGGAACAGCTTCAAATCCTTGCGCTGCTTGCGCCAGCGTGCTTCCGCACGGCGGCGCAGTACACCCAACCCGGAGCAGGGTGCATCCACCAAAACTCTGTCAAACGCGCCCAGCCATTCGCTGCGCAGCTGCAGAGCATCGTTCTGCAGCGCTTTGACGCTCTTCATACCCAAACGGGCAGCGTTTTCGGCAATCAGCTCCAGCTTGTGCTCGTGGATATCGCAGGCGATAACCTCGCCCTTATCCTGCATAAGCTGTGCCACGTGCGTTGCCTTGCCGCCGGGAGCGCTGCACATATCCAGCACGCGCATTCCGGGCTGCGGCGCCAACACCGGCGCTACCAGCATAGAGCTTTCGTCCTGAATATAAAAATGCTGCGGCAGTGCTGCCAAAAGTGTATGCAGCGACGGCAGATGCTCTGCCACAATGCCGTAGGGACTCCATGCAGAAGCACGCACCTGTGCACCCATTTCCGTCAGATCAGCCAGCAGCTTGTCGCGTGTAGTCACCAGCGTATTAACACGCAGGCACACCGGCGCAGCCGTATTATCAAACGCCAGCAGGCGTTCGGTGCCGCCGCGTCCCCACGGTCCCAGCCAGCGCTTTACCAGCCAGCGCGGATGGTAATACTTTAGCGACAGATAATCAGCATCCTGCTTTTCGGCATCGGGCAGGACGAACGCACCTGCCTCCTGCTTACGCAGCAGACCGCGCAGAACGCCGTTGACGAACTTGGCGCTGCCCTCATGGCTCACCGAGCGTGCCAGCTTTACAGCCTCGTTTACTGCCGCCGACGCAGGAATACGCGTCATATACAGCAGCTGGTAGGTGCTGATGCGCAGTATCGCCAGAATATCACCGGCCACCTTATCCAGCGGACGGCTGACGCACTGCGCCAGATACCAGTCCAGCGTACCGCTGGCCTTCACCGTGCCGTATACCAGCTCTGTTGCCAGCCTTCTGTCAAGGTCGCTCAATCTGCTGCCACGCAGATACTGGTTCAACGCTATATTCGTATAAGCGCCGTCCTCCAGCACCATACGCACCAAAAGCGCCGCTGCTCCGCGGGCGCTCTCAGGATAATTTGCTTTTTGTTCCTTCCGCATGCTTTGTTTCTTCCTCATCATCTTCCATAAATGTTAAAATTGCTGCTTCCAGCTTATTAATATCTACCCGCGTATTAAAGCAGGGACCAAAGGGACGCTCGTTTAAAACGCCCAGCACCGGCAGAGGGAACACGTCCTGAATGCCGCTGGTCAGGTCACGCTCGCAGGCCACGGCCACAATAGCCTTCGGCCTTGCCTGCTTTACCATCTGCCTTGCCAGCGTACCGCCTGTAGCCACGGCAAAATGGCAGCCGTACTTATGCGCCAGCCCCAGCATAGCGCCTACGCTGCAGCGTCCGCACTGACGGCAGTTCTCTACGTTACGGGTTATCTTATGCACGCAGGTATCCAGCTGGATACAATGCGGTGTTAAAATCATAATTCGGTTGGCAGGCACCTTCACCTTATGCTGCAGCACCAGATTATTGTTGACCTCGATAAAGGACTGTTCAATGCGGTCATGGGGAATATTGAACAAGCGTCCCAGCACTACCGCAAAGGGGAAGAGAATATTAATCGCCTTCCACGCCCAAAAATACAAAATTTTGAGCACCGGTATTCCCAACAGCGCCATGACGATTCCCAGCACGCCGCTGAGCATTGCCAGCACGATAAGCACGCCAAAAAAGCCGAAGACTATCGGCAGGAAACGGCTGATTTCATAAAGACCCGGAAATGTTACCTTCCAGACCACATAAAACATCAACGCACCTAAAATAGCGCTGATAGAAGTCAAAGCCATAAATATACGTTTTTTAGGTTTAAATACACTATCTTCGTTCATTAAAAGATTACTCCTTCAATTCACAGCCTGCTTCAGGCAAGCAGGTCGCCCTCCTGTACACCGCGGCCATTCAAAAAGACCTGTGCCGGCATACGTTTTTTAGATTCAGGCTGCACCTCGGTGATTTCCAGTACGCCCTCACCGCAAGCAACAAAGAAGCTGTGCTTGCCGGTTTCGATAACGGTACCGGCAGCAGCAGCGCTGTTTTTATCAGTCATTTTGCTGCCCCAGATTTTCAGGCTCTTGCCATTCGGCAGCTTGGTAAAGGTGCTGGGTGCAGGGTTAAAGCCACGGATAAGGTTGTGTACCTCCTGCGCCGTTTTGCTCCAGTCGATATGCTCCATGCTGCGGTCGAGAAGTGTCGCATAGGTAGCCTGCGCATCATCCTGCGGCTCAGCCACGGCAGTACCTGTCGCAATTTTGTCGATAACCTGCAGCAGCAGTGCCGCACCCTGCTCACGCAGAGCGTCATGCAGCTCGCCCATCGTGGTGTTTTCAGCAATAGGCACTACTACCTTGTCCAGCATAGCGCCGGTATCCATACCGATATCCATCTGCATAATCGTTACGCCTGATTCCTTTTCGCCCTTGATGATGGCATACTGAATCGGCGCCGCACCGCGATATTTCGGCAACAGCGAAGCGTGTACGTTGATGCAACCGTATTTCGGCAGCTCCAGAATTTCCTTGCTCAAGAACTGGCCGAAGGCAGCTACTACAATCAGCTCCGGCTGCAGCTCGTGCAGCAGCTCAACAAATTCAGGGGTTTTTACCTTTTGCGGCTGGTAAACAGTCAATCCCTGCGCCAGCGCATATTCCTTAACAGGTGTCTGCAGCAGCTTGTTGCCGCGTCCCTTCGGACGGTCCGGCTGAGTTACTACTGCCAGAATTTCATGCTTGCCGCTTTCGCACAGCGCCTGCAGGCTGCCAACCGCGAAATCCGGTGTTCCCATAAATACTATACGCATTTGTTTTCCTCCGTATATCTTTTTTTCATATCCCGCTCAGGATTTATCTTACAGCATCCTCGGGATTTTCCTTCTGCTTAGGCGAAATGGTTTTAGCCTTGTCGATGAACAGAATGCCGTCCAGATGATCCAGCTCATGCTGAATGCAGATAGCCAGCAGACCGCTTGCGGAAAGCAGCATGCGTTGACCGGTTTTGTCGGTGAATTCGCATTCCACATATTCGGAGCGTTCTACCTCGCCTTCGTAATCAGGCACGGAAAGACAGCCTTCGCTGCCCAGTACCTTGCCCTCACGCTTAACGATTTCAGGGTTAATCAGCTCATACAAGCCATCGCCTACGTCAATAACTACTACGCGCTTGCTTACACCCACCTGCGGTGCTGCCAGGCCTACGCCGTCGGCCGCATACATTGTTTCTGCCATATCACGCAGCAGACGCTGTAATTTTTTATCTATACGCTCTACCGGTTGAGCCACCTCACGCAGCACCGGAGCGCCAGCAATCACTATTTTTAACTTAGCCATTTTTGTTCCTCCTTGTAGCTATTCCAATAGTTCATTATAACACATTACTACAGAAAAAAACAAATTCTCTGTGCAGGCTTCCTCATATATTTATGCCCAAACAGCAAAAGCCTTCTGCGTCAGGCGGATTTTCCGTCAGAAGCAGAAGGCTCTTAAGCTTTTTTGTTATCTATTTTTTATAATTATTTTTATCTGCCATACTGATACCGGTATTCACCAGCTTCTGTGCCGGCTTGCTGCCATCTTTTGCTGCTGCAGCTGCAGCCATCACAGCCTCGTAGCCCATTTTGTACTGATTCTGTACGGCAACAGCGATACTATAGTTCTTATCCTCCAGTCCCAGCACAGTCTTTTTGCCAAGGTCAAAGCCGGTAACGGCAATATCCTTACGGCCTGCAGCCATTACAGCTTCCACGGTCGCATTGGTGGAGCCGTTGTTGCAGGCAATAATGCCTTTAACATTATGAGTATTTTTGATTTTTTCGGCAACCAGCTTAACTGCGCCTGCATCATCACCGTAGTTAATAATATAATCATGTTCGATTTTCCAGCTTGCAGGAGCAAATTTACCCCAGTTTGCCATAATGCTGTTCAAGCGGTCGGCAATCGTAGTGCTGGCCAAGGTGCTGACATGCACCAGAACTGTTGCTTCCTCGGATTCCTTCACACCGTTAGCCTTCATCTGCTCCACCATCTGTTGGCAAACCTCGGCACCGGCTTCCAGGTTGTTGGTGAGGAAGGCTGCATCGTAATCATTGCTGCTCAATGCGGTATCAACCAGGAAAACCGGCAGCTTCTGCTCGCGCAGAGTTTTCGCACTTGCCGTCATATTAGAGCTGTCCGCCGGAGCAAGAATTACCGCGTCCGCTTTTTTGCCGGGAAGCTCCTTGACCATATCGCGCTGCAGCTCCCAGTCGCCGTCCTTCATAACGCCGCCGACATAAACGTTAACGTCAGCCTTAGCTGCGCCGTCCTTAATGCCACGGATAACATCCTCCCAATAGTTACCCTTCATAACCTTGAGCACAGCATAGACATTTTTGCGTCCTTCCTTAATTTCTGTTACAGGCTCAAAATCCTGCTTAGTTTTGGCGTTCATAACCTTTTGTGTCACCGCGCCCTGTTGCGCATTGTTGCCGCCGCAGCCTGCAACGCCTACAAGCAGTAAAGCCGAGAATAAAACTGCTAATAATTTCTTCATACCCATACTATCAACCTCCGCTTATTTATATGAGCAACATTTCAAAGCTTGCTCATATGTTTTCAACAATATTATAACACTTTTACAAGAAAAATCAAGCAATTTGTAATCTTTGTTCGTTTTAA
>OLSD01000167.1_pt1 | contig 73389 bp, 71 predicted proteins | sample 1672211 | NCBI WGS metagenome assembly OLSD01 (sample SAMEA3136659, study PRJEB25190) | human gut metagenome | reverse complement strand
AGAGATCGCCTGATCTCTGCAACCCTTCTTCATGGGAGGTCACGATGGACTGGTATCCCCTCTGGAATTCGCTGCGCATCGCGGCGATGTCCCATTGGGCTGCCGCCCAACGGGAACCCTGATTGTAGCAGCGCGGGCGAAAGTGAATTCCGCCCGCACCAAGGTTTTGCCTCCGGCAAAACGCTTGAACGCCGCACTTGCGGCGAAGGCAGAGATCGCCTGATCTCTGCAACCCTTCTTCATGGGAGGTCACGATGGACTGGTATCCCCTCTGGAATTCGCTGCGCATCGCGGCGATCTCTACGGTCATCATTTTCTTTGCGGGCATTTTTGCCGCCTACTACATTGCGAGGCTCCCGCGGCTTATAAAGGGCGTGCTCGACGCGATCCTGACGCTGCCGCTCGTGCTGCCGCCTACGGTCGTGGGCTATCTTCTGCTGCGCGTGTTTGGCCCCAAGCGCGTCGTCGGCGCGTGGGTGCTCGAGACCTTTGGCGTCAAGATGGTCATGACCTGGTGGTCGGCGATTTTTGCAACGGTGGTCGTTATCTTCCCGCTGATGTACCGCACGGTGCGCGGCGCGTTCGAGTCCTTTGACGAAACACTGGCCTATTCGGGGCAGACACTCGGCCTTTCCAACGCCTACATCTTCTGGCGCATCCGCATGCCCTACTGCCGTCAGGGGGTGCTGGCGGGGACGGTGCTGGCGTTTGCACGCGCGCTCGGCGAATACGGCGCGACGAGCATGATCGCGGGCTACACGCCCGGCAAGACCGCGACCATCTCCACGACGGTCTATCAGCTCTGGCAGACGAACAACGATGCTCTTGCGACGAAGTGGGTCATGGTCAATATGGCCATCTCCGCCGTCGTGCTGTTGGCGGTCAATATGCTCGAGCGGCGCGACCTTTTGAGCGAGGCGGGCAGGAAGAGGGGGTGCGGCCGATGAGCCTTTGCGTAGACATCGAAAAAAAACTCGGCGCGTTCCGACTGCGCGCGCAGTTTGAGGCGCAGGACGGAACGACGGCGCTGCTCGGCGCCTCGGGCTGCGGCAAAAGCGTGACCTTAAAGTGCATCGCGGGCATCATGACGCCCGACTGCGGGCGCATCGTGCTCGGCGATCGCGTTCTCTTCGACAGCGAGAAGAAGATCGACCTGCCGCCTCAGCAGCGCCGGGTCGGATACCTCTTCCAGCAGTATGCGCTTTTTCCGAACATGACGGTGGAGCAGAATATCCTCTGCGGCATCCGCCGCGAGCACAAGGCGCAGAAAAAGAAACTGCTGGCGGAGAAGATCCGCATGTTCCAGCTGGATGGGCTTGAGAAGAAACACCCCGCGCAGCTCTCCGGCGGACAGCAGCAGCGCGTGGCACTCGCGCGGATCCTCTCGTCCGAGCCGGAAGCCATTCTGCTTGACGAGCCGTTCTCCGCGCTCGACAGCTACTTGAAGTGGAATCTTGAACTGGAGCTTGCCGACCTGCTTGCCCTGTTTGGCGGGCCGGTTCTTTGGGTGAGCCACGACTTGGACGAATGCTACCGCAACTGCGGCAGCGTCTGCGTGATGGAGGACGGCAAAACAGGAGCGGTGACGGGTATGGACGAGATGATCCGCCACCCTGAAAGCGTCAGCGCGGCGCGGCTTGCAGGCTGCAAGAACTTTCTTGCAGCCGTGGAAAAAAACGGCGCGGTCTATTTGCCGGAGTGGGGGATGGCGCTGCCAGTTGACGCAAAGGGGAAAACCTTTACGACCCTCGGCATTCCGGATCATGCCGTGGCCCTGAGCGTTAGCGGCGCGCTCCGCTGCACGCTTTGCCGCGTGATCTCCGGCGTGGAGCAGGATATTCTTCTGCTGCGCCCCGAGCATTGCGGGGAGGATGCGCCGGTGCTGCGCGTCGCTGCTGCGCGAAAAAACAGCCTGCGCGCGGGAGAGACTGTCTGCGTTGCGCTGGATGCTGAAAAGCTGCTGCTGCTATAAAAAGAAAAACCGAGGCGGAGCATGTGCTCTGCCTCGGTTTTTGTCAAAAAATCGAATATAAAAGGTAATATTCCGCCAAAATATAACGAAATACGGCGGTTTTGGGCGTATGCCCAAAACCGCCGTGCCATATTTTCCTTACAGCCGCCCGTAGATGCGGCTCGTCTCGTGGATGGTTTTGGCAAGCTTTTTGCTTGCCTCTCCCGGGAGCATGCGCCACTGCCAGTTGCCGCTTGATGTGCCGGGGGTGTTCATGCGGCAGCCCTTGCCAAGGCCCAGATAGTCCTGCATCTGTGCGACGAAGAGCCGGCTTTGGCAGCTCATGCCGCCGCGGATGATGCCGGCATTGAAGCCCTCCTCGTCATTGAGACCGAGGTACTTCTTGGCAAAGGCGATGTCCGCCTTGTCCGCCTCCGTGCGCCAGAGGGCGAGGGGCGCGTTGTCGTGCGTGCCGGTATAGCAGATACTGTTGAAGTTGCAGCTGTGCGGCAGATAGTTGCTCGGGTCGCGCGAGTCAAACGCAAACTCCAGAACTTTCATGCCGGGAAGGCAGGAATCGTTCAGCAGCTGCACGACCTCGGGCGAGGGATAGCCCAAGTCCTCGGCGATGAAGTCAAGGTCACGGAACCAGCCGGTCAGCACGCCGACGAGTGACATGCCGGGGCCTTTGACCCAGCGGCCGTTTTTCGCGGTCGTTTCGCCATAGGGAATGGCCCAATAGCTCTCAAAGCCGCGGAAATGGTCGATGCGGATCACATCATAGAGCTGCTGCGCGCCGCCGACGCGGCGGATCCACCAGCCGTAACCGTCGCGCGCCATCGCTTCGTAGTTGTAGAGCGGGTTGCCCCAGAGCTGCCCGTCGGCGCTGAAGCAGTCGGGCGGGACGCCGGAGACCTCAACGGGGACGTTGTGTTCGTCCAGCTGGAACATCTCGGGCTCTGCCCACACGTCGGCGGAGTCCATCGCCACATAGATGGGCAGGTCGCCGATGATGCGAATGCCGAGGGAGTGGATATAGTCCTTGAGCGCGGTCCACTGGCGGAAAAACAGAAACTGAATGTAGGTGAACAGCTCTACATCGTCGCGCAGCATGCCGCGGTAGCGCTCGATGACCGCGCTGTCCTTGCGGCAGCGAATGTCCTCATCGTCCCACTCTGTCCACGCCTTCATTCCGAAGTGGCGCTTGAGCGCCATGAAGAGTGCGTAATCCGGCAGCCAGCGCTCGTTTTTCTTTTCAAACGCTGCGATGTCCTCGTGGTCGCGCGCAAAGCCGCGCGCCTTGGCCTTTTCAAGCAGCGCAAAGCGGCTTTCGTAGATCTTGCCGTAGTCAACATAGCGGGGATCGTCGCCCCAGTCGCAGGAGTTGACCTCTGCGCGCGTCAGGAGCTTATCCTTGATGAGCAGGTCGAGGTCGATGAAGTATGGGTTGCCCGCAAAGGAGGAGAAGCTCTGATACGGCGAGTCGCCGTAGCTCGTCGGGCCGAGTGGCAGGAGCTGCCAGTATTTCTGTCCCGCGGCGGCGAGGAAGTCGGCAAAGTCATAGGCGGCCTTGCCCATCGTGCCAATGCCGTGGGGCGAGGGAAGGGAGGAGATCGGCATCAGAATGCCGGCGGATCGTTCGATCAATGGAACCACTTCTTTCGAGGAAAAATTGGGATCAACCCTTGACTGCGCCTGCGGCAACACCCTTGATGATGTACTTCTGGCACAGCAGGTAGAAAATGATGACGGGGAGAATGCTGAGCAGGATCAGCGCCATCGTCGCGCCGAGGTCGACGGTGCCGTAGCTGCCCTTGAGATACTGAATGTGAATGGGAATGGTCATGTACTTCGTGCGGTCGAGCACGAGATAGGGCAGCAGATAGTCGTTCCACACCCACATGATCTCGAGAATACCGACGGAGATCATCGTGGGGCGCAGCATCGGCAGCACAACGGAGAAATACGTGCGCAGCGGGCCGCAGCCGTCGATGGCGGCGGCCTCTTCGATCTCAAGCGGGATCGACTTGACAAAGCCGACGAACATGAAGATCGCAAGCCCCGCGCCGAAGCCGAGGTAGATGATGGGGATCGTCCACGGCGTATTCAGCGCGACCAGACGAAAGCCGCCGGAGGCAAAGTTAAAATAGGGGAGCTTGACCGTATCGGCCGTTTTCGACAGCGTGAACATGACCATCTGGAACGGCACGACCATGGAAAAGACGCAGAGGTAGTAGATCGCACGGCAGAGCTTGCTGTCCACGCGCGCGATGTACCACGCGGCCATCGACGTGCAGAGCAGGATCAGCGCGGTGGAAACGATGGTGATGAACAAGCTGTACCCGGCGGACTTCAAAAACGGGTAGTTGCCGAAGGTCAGACCCTTGATGAAGTTGGCCCAGCCGGCAAAGCTCTCTGCGTTCGGCAGGGCGAAGGTGTCGGTTTTGACGTAGGTGTTGATCTTGAAGGAGTTGATGACCACCGTCAGAACCGGCAGCACATAGATGATGCAAATGATGCCGAGCACAACGGAGAGAACCGTCTTGCGGCGGCGTTCGGCAGAAAGAGAGCGATTGTTCATTACTGCTGCACCTCCTTTTTGCGGTTGGAGCGAAGCTGAAGAAGACCGATGGACGCTACGAGGATGAAGAACAGCACGGCCTTGGCCTGTGCGGTGCCGCGCGAGTTGGCATTCTGCCCGTAGAAGGTGTTGAGAATGTTCAGCGCGAGCATTTCGGTCGTCTTGATGGAGCTGCCGTCGGGCAGGATGTTGTAGGGCTGACCGCCCGTGAGGGCGAGATTCTGGTCAAAGAGCTTGAAGCCATTCGTAAGAGACAAGAACGTGCAGATGGTGATGGACGGCATCACATTCGGGATCGTGACCTTCCAGAGCGTCTGCCAGCGGCTGGCGCCGTCGATCTTTGCGGCCTCGAGCATATCCTCGGGTACGGCCTGGAGACCGGCGATGTAAATGATCATCATGTAGCCGATCTGCTGCCAGCACATTAAAATAATGAGTCCCCAGAAGCCGAGCTTCGTGTTGAGCAGGATCGACGTGCCGTAGCGCGAGAGAATACCGTCGAAGATCATCGACCAGATGTAGCCGAGCACGATGCCGCCGATGAGGTTCGGCATGAAAAACACCGTGCGGTAGAGGTTGCTGCCCTTGATGCCTTGCGTGAGCGCATAGGCGACGGCAAAGGCCAGTACATTGATGAGCACGAGCGACACGACGGCGAATAGCGCTGTGAACCAGAACGAGTGGACAAAGCTCACGTCCTGAAATGCGCGGCGGTAGTTGTCAAGGCCGACAAAGGTCGCGTCGCTTGTGACCTTGAACTTGCAGAAGGAGAGATAGATACCCTTGCAGAACGGGTAAACAAAGCCGATGAAGAATGCGCAGACCATCGGCCCCATGAACAGCGGGAACCAACGGCGGGTGGAGCGGCGGATCATCGAGCTGTTGACGGCGGCATTGCTGTGCTTGTGTTTCAATTCGATCAACTCCCGGCAAAAAGATAAAAAGATTGGTGCGCTGCCGCGATATGCGGCGATTTTTGATCACGCGCCCCGCTTCGTGCGGCGGAAGCCGTGAGATACAGGGAGGGGCGGGCGAAATCGCCCGCCCCTCTTGTTGTTCTTATGCAGATCGCGCAGAAGGTGTGTTAGCCGTTGGCGGCAGCGTACTGCGTGGCCCAACCGTCAACAAACGCGGTCTTGACGAGTGCCCAGTTGATGTCGGTCTGGTCGGCGTCGTACTGGTTCATCGCGGAGACGAGCGCGGCGCGGTAAGCATCAACGTTCGGCTGGAAGTTGGTGACCCAGGGCATGATGTAGTTGCCGTTGGTGGCATACTCGTTGGCGTCGGCGAGGAAGCCGTTGGTGGACTCGGCAGCCTGCTTGTAGGGCATGGCGGCGAATTCATCGACCAGCATGCGGGAGACTTCGGGATCGGTGACCATCCAGTTCATGAATTCGAGCGTGGCCTGAATGTCTTCCTCGGAAGCCTTGGCGTTGACAGCCCAGCAGTTCTCGGTGCCACAGTTGAGGCCCGCGTTCTCTTCGCCCGCAACACCGCAGTAGAACGGGATCATGGACAGGTTGTCAAGACCGTACTGATCGTCGCCGGTACCGGTGAGCTTGGCCCACTCCCAGGAGCCGTTCTGATAGAACACGGCCTGCTCCTTGCCGAACTCGTCCGCCGCGTCAAAGCCGCCGGCAGCCAGATCCGCAGGATTCACAGCGCTGTTGTTGATGTACAGATCCCAGAGGTTCTTGTAGTTCTGCATGTAGGCGCCGGTGATGGTCGGGGGGCACTCCTTCCAGGCGTCGGGATCGTCCACGGACTCGTAGTAGTACTCGAGGTTGGCGAGGTGGCCGGTGAAACGCCAGCTGGAGTCGTCGCTCATGGAAGAGGAGGTGAAGGCATCGAAGCCGAGCTCGGAAGCGCGGGCATGAATGTCCTCGGCGACGGCCTTGAGGGTCTCAAAGTTGGTGATGTCGCCCAGGGTGTAGCCGGCCTTCTCCAGAAGGTCTTCGTTGACGATGATTCCGTAGCACTCGTAGCAGTAGCCGATGGAGCAGAGCTTGCCGTCAGCGTCGTAGAGGTTGTAGGCGTCGGTGTTCAGCTGGTTGGCAATGTCGGTGCCGGAGAGATTGTAGCAGTAGTCGCCCCAGGTCTCAACAGCGGCCTGGTTGCCCACGACGAACAGCGTCGGGGGAGCAGACTTGTCCATCTCGGCGGTCAGGGTCTCGTTGTAGGTGCCGGAAGCGGCGGTCACAACGGTGACGGGCACACCGGTCTTCTCGGTGTACATGGCGGCGACCTTCTGCAGCGTAGCGTCGGCCTCGGGCTTGAAGTTCAGCCAGTAGACACTGCCGGTAGCAGTATCGCCATTGTTGTCAGCGGCATCGTCCTGCTTGTCGCCGCAGGCGACGAGAGAAAGCGCCATGACAAGAGCAAGGATCATTGCAAGATACTTTTTCATTTCATCTATACTCCTTTTTAAATTTATTTTCACGCGAGTTCCGCGGGAAAATCACTGATGGGGACGCTGCACGGAAGCGCCCTTGCGCAGCTCGGTCGGCAGTGTGACGTGGCGGTGGCCGCTACGCCCCTCGATGATGTCGAGCAGAATGCCGACGCTGGTTTCACCCATGGCGGTCATGGGCTGGCAGAGGGTGGTGAGCATGGGGTGGATGTATTCCGAAACACTGATGCCGTCGATGGCGATGACGGAGCAATCGCTGGGGACGGAGCGCCCGCTTTCGCGCAGGGCGCGCATTGCACCGATGGCCATATCGTCTGCAATGGCAAATACTGCCGTAAAGTCGGCAGGTGAACGCAGGCGTTTTTGCATCGCGGCATAGGCATTGGCGATGGTAAAGTCGCTGGCGCAGATGAGATCCTCCGGATGCTCGGTCAAGCCAAAGTCGCGCAGCGCACGCTGATAGCCGAGGTAGCGCAGCTGGGAGATCGAGCTGTCGTCCGGATCGGCGGTCAGCACGGCGATGCGGCGGTGGCCGCTCTCGTAAAGCTCCTTCACTGCGCGGTAAGCCTCCTGCTCATCAGCGATGGAAACAGAGGAGTAGGAGTCCGGCGGCAGCGTACCGTAGGAGTTCGTGTAGGAACAGCAGATGTAGGGAACGCTGAGAAGCGCAACCTCCTCGGGGGAATAATCGCTGCGCCCGCCGAGGAAAATGATGCCGCGCAGGCGCTTTTCCTTTTCCATTACCGCGCCGCACTGAATCTCGTCGTCGCCGGACGGGATCTGGCGCATGACCATCGTGTAGCCCGAAGCGTCGAGCTTTTGCTCGATGGCATGGATAATATCGGTATAAAAGGGATTCTGTACGCCGCGCACCACAAGGCCGACCGCATCAGAGCGAACCTTGACCAGATCGCGCGCGCTGTTGTTGGGCACGTATTTGTGCGCCTTGATGACGGCGCGGACCCGTCTGCGGGAATCCTCGCTCACGTCGGGCCGGTCATTGAGCACGCGGGAAACCGTGCTGACGCTGACCCCTGCAAGTTTTGCGATATCCTTGATGGTCATGCTCCAGCGCCCCCTGCGACCGCTCCGGAAACCTTTCCGGTAACGTTTCCAATCTGTAATTACAGCATAGTCTCCGCCAAGGGCAAAGTCAAATAGAATTTACAATCGGTGAGAAAAATGGGGAAAACATACAAGAAAAACTGGGAAACATTGACAAAATGAACAACGGACGGAGTTGTGACAGACGGCATGCGTTTGCTTTTCCAGCCTGTTGTGATAAAAAAACCCCGTTTTCCACCAACAAAAGGCAGAAAACGGGGAAAGAGAGGAACCATGCAATTTTATTTTACCAGCAGCTCCGCGATCTGGATGGTGTTGGTGGCGGCGCCCTTGCGAACCTGATCGCCGCAGCACCAGAGGTTCAGCCCGCGCTCGTCGGTCAGATCCTCACGGATGCGGCCAACATAGACGATGTCCTGGTCGGAGGTGTCGAGCGGCATGGGGTAGACCTTGTTGGCAAGGTCGTCCACGAGCTTGCAGCCGGGGGCGTTTGCGATGAGCTCACGCGCACGCTCGACGCTGATCTTCTCCTTTGTGCGCAGCACGACGGAGACACTGTGGCTGCGGACGACAGGCACGCGCGCGCAGGTGCAGCTGACCTTCAGCTCGGGCAGGTGGAGGATCTTGCGGCCCTCGTTCTGCATCTTCATCTCCTCGCTGGTGTAGCCCTCGAAGGCCTCACCGCCGATCTGGGGAATGATGTTGTACGCGATCTGATACTGGAAGACCTTGGGCTCAAGGTGCTTGCCCTCGGAAAGGGCCTTGACCTCATTGTTGAGTTCGTCGATGCCGCCCTTGCCCGCGCCGCTGACGGCCTGGTAGGAAGAGGCGATGATCGTCTCGATGGGGCTTTCCTTGGCGAGGGCGTTAATGGCCACAAGCGTGACGATCGTGGTGCAGTTGGGATTCGAGATGATGCCCTTGTGCCACTTCACGTCCTCGGGGTTGATCTCGGGGATGACGAGGGGAACATTGGGGTCGAGGCGGAAGGCGCTCGAGTTATCGACAAACACCGCGCCCGCCTTGACGATCGCGGGAGCGAAACGCTCGGCGATGTCGTTCTCGGCCGCGCCAAGGACGATGTCGAGCCCTTCAAAGGCATCGTCGGAGGCTTCGACGATGGTGCATTCCTGCCCGCGGAACGAGATCTTACTGCCCGCGCTTCTTGCGCTTGCGATGGGACGAAGGGACGCGACAGGGAAATTGCGCTCTTCGAGAATTTTGATCATTTCCTGACCGACGGCGCCCGTTGCGCCGAGAATACCGATGTTGACCTGCTTCATGACACTACATTCTCCTTTACAAAGCTGTGATACAGGACGCGGATGGCCTGTTCGAAATCCTTTTCCTCCACGCCCACGATGATGTTGAGTTCCTCCGGCCCCTGCGTGATCATGCGGATGTTCACGCCGTTTTCGCCGAGCTTGGCGAAGATCTTACCGGAAACGCCGGGCTGATAGGCCATCTTGCGGCCGACAGCGGCAACGATGGCGATGTGTTCCGTTACGGTTATCTTATTCGGCTGCACTTCCTTTTGCAGCTCGCCCAACATTTCATAGAGCGAGCGGGACACCTTGTCGGACGAGACAACAAGGGAAACATTGTCGATGCCGGAGGGCAGATATTCCACATTGACCTCGTGCTTGGCGAGCACGTTGAGGATCTTCAAAAGTGTGCCCGGCTCGCTCGACATGCCTGTTTTGGCAATGGTGATGATGGAAAAGCCCTTCTTGCCGGCGATGCCGGTGATGAAGCCGCCCTCTTTTTGCTCGTCTTCAATGGATTCCAGAATCATCGTGCCGGGGTGATCGGGGGCGTTGGTGTTGCGGATGTTGAGGGGAATGTTCTTCTCACGCACGGGGAAGATCGTACCCTCGTGCAGCACCTGCGCGCCGATATAGCTCAGCTCGCGCAGCTCGCTGTAAGTCACGCGGCGGATCGGCTCGGGATCGTCTACAATGCGCGGGTCTGCCATCAGAATGCCGGAGACGTCCGTCCAGTTTTCGTACACGTCCGCACCGAGCGCCGCCGCAGCGAGCGCGCCGGTGATGTCGCTGCCGCCACGGGAGAAGGTTTTGATGTGACCGTCCGGCATCACGCCGTAAAAGCCGGGAATGACGACCCTGCGGCCCTCTGCGGCGGCGCGCAGCGCCGCGTAGGAGGCGTCCCGGTCGACGCTGCCGTCAAACTTGAACTTGACCCACAGCGCCGCGTCTAAAAACTCGAAGCCGAGGAACTCGGACATGAGCCGCGCGGAGAAGTATTCGCCGCGCGAGGCAAGCTCGTCCTTGCTGATGCCGCTTTGCATCTTGCTCCACAGCTCGTCAAATTCCTTGTCGAGCGAGAGCTTTAAGCCGCACTCCGCAATGATCTCATTGTAGCGGTCGCGGATCATGGCAAAGATATCCTCGCAGGAAACGCCGTATTTGATGTGTGCGGCGCAGAGATAGAGAAGATCGGTGATTTTATGGTCGCCGGAGAAACGCTTGCCCGGCGCGGAAACGATGACCACGCGGCGGGCGGGGTCTGCGTCCACGATGGACTTCACTTTGGCGAACTGATGCGCGTCGGCAAGCGAGGAGCCGCCGAATTTCAAAACTTTGAGCATGGAGATCATTCCTCTTCGGCCGCATAGCGCGCAAGGAGCGCGTGCGGGTCGTCCTTTCGGTAAGATTCATAGGCGTCGAACGCCTCGCGGGCGCTGCACTCGCGGACAAACGTTTCGCCCATGCAGCGGAAGAGCCATTTGCCCTGCATACCGGAGAGATTCACGGAGCGGGGGACAAAGGAATCGGCATAGAAGCTGCGGTAGCCATCGGCAATGTCGAGACAGTCGCGCAGGACACTCGAGCCGGTCGGATAGCCGCCCGCGCCCGCGCCGGAAAAGCTCTGCCTGCCAAAGCGCGCGGCGTAGAGCGTGGCGAGGTTGCCTGTGCCATCGGTATGCGCCTCGGGCGCGGAGGAGGGGAAGAGCGTGGGGCAGACGAAGGCGGCCACTGCACGGCCGTTTTTCTCCGCTCGGGCGATCAGCTTATAGGTGAGACCCTCTTCCTTCGCCCTTGCAATGTCTGCCGCGGTGATAGACGAAATGCCGACGCAGGGAATGTCCTCTTCCTTGATATTCACGCCGAAGGCAAGGTCGGCGGAGAGGACGAGCTTGCGCCGCGCGTCAAGTCCTTCCACATCCGCGGTGGGATCGGCCTCGGCATAGCCGAGCTCCTGCGCCTTTTGCAGGGCGGCTGCATAGTCCGCGCCGGAATTCGTCATGGCAGAGAGCATATAGTTCGTCGTGCCGTTGAGGATGCCCTCGACCGCAGTGATTTCATCGAGCTGAGATGCGCGGGAGAGGGAAGTGAGCCAGGGAATGCCGCCGCCTGCGGCGGCGGTGCAGCGCAGCGCCACGCCCATTTCTTTGGAAAGGGCAGTGAGCGCATCAAAGCGGGCGCACATGAGCTGTTTGTTCGCCGTGACGACGTGCTTGCCCGCGCGCATGGCTGCGTAGAGGTAGCTGTATGCCGGTTCGATGCCGCCCATGACCTCCACCACAATATCAATAGAGGGATCGCGCACGATCTCATCGTAATCGGCGGTCACGGTGCATGTGAGCTCCGGACGGGGGCGGCGGGAGAGAACGGCAGTGATCTGCAAATCGCTTCGCCCCTCGCACAACTTATAGAAATGGGAGCCAACAGTGCCGAAGCCCAAAAGTGCAATTTTCACGGGGAAATACCTTCTTTCTTTTTGGGGGATACTCCGTCAAGTGCGGACGAATTTGTAACTTGTGCCGAAAATGTCTCTGAAAGAAAAACACTTGACTTTTAGATGGGAACAATATAACATAGCGTTTGTGAAAATACAATAGGGGAAGCAAAAAAACTTTCCCTGTGGGATACAGGAGGAAACGTCCATGCAATATCAGAGCACCCGCAATAAAAATCTGAAGGCCGGCAGCGCGCAGGCCATTCTGGACGGCCTTGCGCCCGACGGCGGCCTTTATACGATGCCGTCGTTTGACGAGGCCCGTTTCGACTACCGCGAGATTCTAAACCTCGACACCTTTTCCGTGTCGGCCAGGATCCTTGCAAAGCTTCTGCCGGACTTTTCCGAGCAGGAGATGGCTTCTCTCGTGCGCGCAGGCTACGGGGGGAAGTTTGAGAGCGATCACCTCACGCCGAGCGTTCCCGTCGGAGAAGACTTTATTCTCGAGCTGTTCCGCGGGCCGACGAGCGCTTTTAAAGATGTGGCGCTCTCCATGCTGCCGCGATTGATGACCGCGGCGAAGGAAAAGTGCGGCGTAAGCGACGAGATCCTCATTCTGACCGCCACATCCGGCGACACCGGCAAGGCCGCGATGGAGGGCTTTTGCAATGTGCCGGGCACGAAGATCGTCGTTTTCTATCCCTACGGCGGCGTGAGCGCCGTGCAGCAGGCGCAGATGGCCACGCAGGAGGGCGACAATGTCTGTGTGTGCGCGGTGCGCGGCAACTTTGACGATGCGCAGACGGGCGTGAAGAAGATCTTCTCCGCCGTCAGCCGCGATGAGCTGCTTGCAGGCAAGGGCGTGCGCCTGTCGAGCGCCAACTCCATCAACATCGGCCGCCTTGCCCCGCAGGTCGTGTACTATTACAGGGCCTATGCCGACCTTGTGAAGATGGGACGCATTCACGAGGGCGACAAGGTCGACTTCGTCGTGCCGACGGGCAACTTCGGCGATATTCTGGCGGGCTACTTTGCCAAGGAGATGGGGCTTCCCGTCGGCAGGCTCGTGTGCGCGTCCAACGCCAACAACGTGCTCACCGAATTTTTGCGCACGGGCCGCTACGACCGCCGCCGTCCCTTCTACAAGACAGTGTCCCCCTCGATGGACATTCTCGTCTCCAGCAACTTGGAGCGCCTGCTCTATCTCCTCTCCGGCGACGATGCGCTCGTTGCACAGCTGATGCAGCAGCTGAATGAGGAAGGAACCTACGAGGTACCGGAGGATCTTCTCGCAAAGCTGCGTGCGCTCTTCTGGGCGGGCTGCTGCGACGATGCGGGCGCAAAGGCCGCCATCGGCAGCGTCTGGCGCGAGCACCACTACCTCTGCGACACGCACACAGCGGTCGCCTGGGATGTGGCACAGCAGTATAAGAAGGAAAATGCCGACCACAACGCGGTCGTCGTGCTCTCTACGGCCTCTCCCTACAAGTTCCCCGCTGCTGTGCTCGAGGGGATCGGCGAGAGCGCGAAGGGCGACGAGTTTGACGTGATGGAGCAGCTGCACGACGTGACGGGCGTGCCCGTGCCAAAGAATCTTGCCGGTCTCCGCTCCCGCGAGGTGCGCCACCGTGACGTGATCGAGCAGGGCGATATGCTCGCCTACGTGCTGAAGAGAGCTGAAAAAGAAGACTGAAAAAAACTAAACACCATGACCAAAAATGGTGAAAGGCCGATGTGCAGCAAAGTGCACATCGGCCTTTTTGCCGAATTCAAGGCGATCGTGCGCGAAAGATGCAGGAATCAAAACACGAAATGCATACTGATACACCTTATTTTTGGTCATAATGACGATTGACATTTTCTTCTAAAAAAATATTATAATTGGGCGAAACGCAGGGGAAATTCACCCTGCAAGGCAAACATTTGTGAAAAAATAGGAGGAGAAAAATGTTTAGCTTTCTGATCTGCCTCGCATTGCTGATCGGCGGCTACTTCGTTTACGGTGGCATCGTCGAAAAGACTTTCGGCCCTGACGACCGTGAAACGCCGGCTGTGAAGATCAACGATGGCGTGGACTACATGGTTCTCCCGCAGTGGAAGCTCTTTATGATCCAGCTTCTGAATATTGCGGGTCTGGGTCCCATCTTCGGCGCTCTGAGCGGTGCTCTTTGGGGTCCTGTCGTCTTCCTGTGGATTACCTTCGGTACCATCTTTGCCGGTGCAGTCCATGACTACTTCTCCGGTATGATGAGCGAGCGTAATGAAGGCGCTTCCATCTCCGAGATCTCCGGTATCTACCTCGGCGGCGCAATGAAGAACGTCATGCGCGTGTTCAGCGTGGTGCTGCTCGTCATGGTCGGTACGGTCTTTGCGGTCGGCCCTGCCGGTCTGATCCAGCTGCTGTTCACCAACGGCGGCAGCACCGGCATTGTGGCCAGCAAGCTCTTCTGGCTGGTTCTGATCCTGGTCTACTACTTTATCGCAACGTTCCTGTCCATCGACAAGATCATCGGTAAGATCTACCCCGTGTTCGGTATCTGCCTCATCATCATGGCGCTCGGCGTGGCGCTTGGTATCTTCACCAAGGGCTATGAGATTCCCGAGATCTGGAACAACTTCGCCAACCTCCACCCGCAGGGCACTCCGATCTGGAGCTTCATGTTCATCACCGTTGCCTGCGGCGCCATTTCCGGTTTCCATGCCACGCAGAGCCCCCTGATGGCTCGCTGCATGAAGAGCGAGAAGCAGGGCCACTTCGTCTTCTACGGCGCAATGGTTTCTGAAGGCATCATCGCCCTGATCTGGGCTGCTGCCGGCTGCGCGATCTACACCGGCGAGGAGCTGCTGGCTCTCGGCGGCGGCGGTTCCACCGCTGTTTACGACGTCTGCTCCAAGACCATGGGCGGCGTGGGCATTGCGCTCGCCATGCTCGGCGTTATCGCCTGCCCCATCACCTCTGGCGATACCGCGTTCCGTTCCGCACGTCTTGTTCTGGCTGACTGGTTCCACATGGAGCAGAAGAGCTGGAAGAACCGTCTGATCCTCTGCGTGCCCGTTCTCGGCGTCGGCGCCGTTCTTGGTATCGGCAACGCCCTCGGCAAGATCGACTACACCATCATCTGGCGTTACTTCAGCTGGACCAACCAGACCCTCGCCATGATCGTTCTGTGGGCTGCTTCCATGTACCTCTTCTATGATAAGAAGAACTACTGGATCACCGCTGTTCCTGCGACTTTCATGAGCGCTGTTTCCGTGACCTACTTCCTGCTGGGCAATGAGTGCCTCGGCCAGTTCCTCAACAGCAAGACTGCTGAGGGCGCGACCGTGTACAACACCGCTGTCGCTTACCCCATCGGCATCCTCGCTGCGGCTCTGTTCCTCGGCATCTTCCTCTACACCATCAAAAAGCGCCACACCGAGCCTCACTACGAGACCCTGCACAAGTAAACCATTCTTAGAGCGGTGGGAGAATGCTCTCCCACCGCTTTTTCAAACTTTGGAGGAGCCTTATGATTTTTGCACCTGTGCGCCTTGGCGAGACGAGCATTGCGGATGAAGTTCTCGCCGCGGACAAAAAGTCCTGCAAGCGCTTTGGCCCCTGCGGCGTGGGGGAAGAGGCGCTGTATCTGAATAATTTTCTGATCGACCGGCATTACTATGTTGCGCTTTCGTCGGTGCGCCGCGTTTTCAAGCGCGTGGCGATGAGCCAGGGCGGCTTCTCTGGAAAGGGCGTCTTCGGTGCGATCCCGTACCTTGTGGTGCAGTATGACGACGGGCAGGAAAAGCAGTGCACCTTCAAGCGGGAGGAAGATGTGGACGAGATGCTCGCCTGCATCGCTGCCGCGCACCCCGAGATCCCGACGCTCAGCGAAGGCGGCGAGCGGCGCGTGCAGGCCAAGGCGGAAAAGGAAGCCAAGCGCTACCTGGATACGCTCACGCCTGCGGCGCAGAGCGCCAGAGAAGAGCTGGAGCAGGCGCAGAAATTCCTCTCCGGCTACCCTGAGCTGACGGCGCAGCTCTCCGCGGCGGCCAAGGCCAAGCGCGTCAACGAGCACACGAATCCCGCCTACCGGTGGGTGGCGCTGGCGATCGTGATCGCAGGCGCTGCGGCACTGGTCTACGGCATCATTTCCTGGCGCAACGGCGGCGACTTCGGCGTTTACTTTGCGCTCTTCGGCTTTGCCGCGGTGTTCTTTTTCTCGGGCGCCCACGTGCTGCCCACGGCGAAGAACAACAAAAGGGCGGTCGCCCGCGCGTGGGAAGAGGCACAGGCCAACCTCGAAAATGTCCTGCCCGAGGATTTCCCCCTGCCGCCGCGCTATGCCCATCCCGTCGTGCTCACGCGCATGATCCGCATTCTGCGCGAGGGCCGTGCCCAGAGCGTGCAGGAAGCGCTTGAGGTACTCAAGAGTGACCTCAAGGCGCTCAATGCCGATGTGCAGGTCGAGCAGGAGGAATATGACGAGGTGGTTGCCATCAAGCCGATGTTCCTGCTGAGCGACTATCAGTAAGCGGCAACGCGATCACACAGATCAAATAAAAAGGATACCCGACCGACCGGTCGGGGATCCTTTTTATTTCTTTTTGCCCTTTGCTGCGGCTTTGGGCTTTGCCCAGCCGGACTTGCGCTTGAAAGGCTTTGCCTTTTCGGCTGTCTTCGCGCCCTTGCGCGCTTCCGCGTGCACAGAGGGCTTTTCTGCCGGTCTGCCACTCTTTTTCGTTCCCGCGGCGCTCTTTTTGCCGCCCTGCGGCGCGGGACGGCTGTCGCCGTAGGGGCGCACAAGGCACTTCGGCCCGTAGCCGATGAGATCCTCGCGTCCCGCCTTTTGGAGTGCCTCGATGACGAGCTTTTTCTTGTCCGGGCGGAACCATTGCAGCAGCGCGCGCTGCAATTCCTTGCCGTGCGGCGTCGTCTCAGCAAAGACGGGCGTCATGTCGCGCGGGTCGATGCCGGTATAGTACATGCAGGTCGAGAGCGTGCCGGGCGTGGGGTAGAAGTCCTGCACTTGCTCGGGCTTATGCCCCGTGGAGTGCAGGAATTCCGCAAGCTGCACCGCGTCTTCGAGCGTGCAGCCGGGATGCGACGACATGAGGTAGGGCACAAGGTACTGCTCGCGGCCGTTTTTCTCGTTCACGGCGCGGTACTTGTCCCAGAACTTTTCAAACACGTCGAAGTGGGGCTTGCCCATGTAGTCCAGCACGCCCGCCACGCAGTGCTCGGGCGCGACCTTGAGCTGGCCGGAGATGTGATACTTGACAAGCTCGGACAAAAAGGGACTGCCCTTGTCCTCTAAGAGATAGTCGTAGCGGATGCCCGAGCGGACGAAGACCTTCTTTACGCCTGGGATCGCGCGAAGGCGGCGCAGGAGCTCGACGTATTCCGAGTGATCGGGGTCGATGTTCTTGCAGGGGTAGGGAGCAAGGCAGTTCTTGTTGCGGCACATGCCGCGCTTTAATTGATCCTTGCACGAGGGGTGGCGGAAGTTCGCGCTCGGGCCGCCGACATCGTGGACGTAGCCCTTGAACTTCGGGTCGCGGGTAAAGCCCTCGACCTCGCGCACGCAGGACTCGATGGAGCGCGAGGTGATCATGCGTCCCTGATGGAACGCCAGCGAACAGAAGTTGCACCCGCCGAAGCACCCGCGGTTGTGCGCCACGGAGAAGCGCACCTCCTCGATGGCGGCAACGCCGCCGAGAGCGTCGTACATCGGGTGTACCTCGCGCATGTAGGGAAGCTCCGCGACTTCGTCAAGCTCTTCGCGCGAAAGCGGCATCGCGGGCGGGTTGACAACGAGCGTGTCGCGCCCGTGCGCCTGCCACAGCGCCTTGCCGCGGATGGGATCGTGCTCCTCGTATTCAAGCTTCGTCGCAAGTGCGTAGGCGCGCTTGTCCGCGCATACTTCTTCATACGACGGGCAGTCGACATGGTCAAAGGCGCAGACCTCGGGTGTACGCGTCACGAACGCCGTGCCGCGAATATCTGTCAAGGATTCGACCTTTTCACCCTTTGCGAGTCTTCGCGCGATCGCGCGCGTGGCGTATTCGCCCATGCCGTAGACAAGAAGGTCTGCCTGCGCGTCGAAAATGAGCGCACGGCGCACCTTGTTGTCCCAGTAGTCGTAGTGGGCAAAGCGGCGCAGGCTCGCCTCCAGCCCGCCGACGACGATGGGAATGTCGCCGAAGGCTTCGCGGCAGCGGTTCGCATAGACAATGGTCGGGCGGTCGGGCCGCAGGCCCATCCGGTTGCCGGGGGAGTAGAGGTCCTGCGTGCGGCGCTTTTTCGCCGCCGTGTAGTGTGCGACCATCGAGTCGATGTTGCCGCCGCCGATCATCACGCCGTAGCGTGGGCGACCCATTGCGCGGAAGGCGTCCGCGCTGTGCCAGTCGGGCTGGGCGAGTACCGCCACGCGGTAGCCCTCGGCCTCCAATACGCGCGCGATGATCGCCGTGCCGAAGCTTGGGTGGTCAATATAGGCGTCCGCCGTGACAACGAGAAAGTCGTAATAGTACCAGCCGCGCTCGACCATTTCGTCCTTCGAAACCGGCAGAAAGGCCTTTTCGAACTTCTTTTTCTTCATTTTTCGATAACTTCCTGCAATCTGTTCCAGCAGGATTCCTCATCGTATTCGAAATTCTTCTCAAATGTGACGCTTTCCGCGTCCTCCTGAACGGGGTGGAAGCCCCACTTTTCCGCGCAGTGCAGCGCGACCGCGTTGCTCTTGGGAATGCGCCCGGTGGAGAGAATGGAGCAGCCGTGCGCGCGGGCATAGGACAGCGCCTGGCCGACGAGCTTTTCGCCGAGACCCTTTTTCTGCGCATCATTTTCAAGCCAGAATTCGCCGATCGTGCCCACGCCGCCGCGGCAGGACTCGACGCTGACCGCGCCAATGATCTCCTCGCCGTGCATGACGTCGAAATGCCCCGCTTCGCCTGAGGCACGGTAGTAGATGCCGCCCTCGAAGCCGTTGGGGTCGTTGACCCACGGCTGCTTGCGCACGGTGGCGATGTTGTCGCCGAGGTGGGAAGCGTCGTCGCGGAAGACGACGTTGAATGCGCCGTTTTCGTACTCGAGCTTTGCAACGGCGGTATTTTCTGCGTGGCCGGTCTTGTCGATCTCGTGCAGCGTCATGCCCTGAAGCGCGCCGACAATGATGCGCATGGCCATGCCGTGGGAAAAGACAGCGACCGTGCCGTTCGGGTGCGCCTCGGCGATCTCCGTGAGCGCCTTGCGCATCCGCTCGCGTACCTCGGCAAAGCTTTCGCAGCCGGGGACGTGCCAGTTCTGCGAATCGTTGCTGAAATTGGCGAGCTGCTCAGGGTCGATACGCTCAAGATCCGCCCAGGGGGTATCCTCCCAGTAGCCCACGTCGATCTCGCGCAGCGCGCGGACGGTGCGCAGCGGCAGGCCGTGTGTTTTATAGATGGAAAGCGCCGTGATCATCGTGCGGAAACGGTCGCTTGAATAAACGGCATCAAATTTCGTGTCGGCAAAGCGCTTTGCGAGCGCGGCGATCTGGAGGTAGCCGCGGTCGGTGATGGTGCTGTTGTACCAGCCGTGCGCGCGGCGGTAGCGGTTGCCCTCAGCCTCGGCATGGCGGATAAGATAGATCGTGGTCATATCGTTCTCCTTCATGTTTTTGATCATTCAGAACCATTATAGGACGAAAGGCGACTTTCAGCAAGGGTGATTTGCTGCGAAAAATCAACGCGGCAAATTTTGCCGCGCATCACTTTTCTCTGCGCGGACAAACTAAGCGCGTGAGCAAAGGAGTGATCGATATGTGTGATACCGCCTTCTGGCGCGGTCTTGCCGCCGGCATGGCCGCCGGCGCGCTCGTGGGCATGACGGTCGCGGAAAAGCGCAAAGCCATGAAGACCTGCGTGGGCAGAACCATGCAGCAGATGGGTACCGCCGTGGACGGCGCGCTGAACGACTTAATGCACCGGTGAAATAGGCGCGAGAGCGCAAAGAAAGGGCGGGAGCTTTAGCTCCCGCCCTTTCTCATTATTTCCTTGCTATCCTGCTTGCTTTTATCCTTAGATGACGCCGTACTCCTTGAGGAGCTTTTCGATGTCGGTGCCTTCGATCTTGCCGAGGGCCTTCTTGACGGCCATCTTTTCCATAAAGCCCATGTCCATGTCGGTGGCCTTCTTGCCGTCGCGCAGCTTGACGGTCGCGTTCAGAAGGTCGCGCACATCATACACGCTGCCCCAGACCTCGGGCACGCCGCGGTCGACGTTCAGCAGGGTGTAGACGGACTCCATACCCGTGCGCATGGAATACTCGGTGGTGAAGATGGTGTCGCGCGGGGTTTCGGCGAACTGACCGAGGAAGGCAAAGTTCACGCTGCCGTCGGGCACGACCTTGGGGCGGTCACCGTAGGCGCGCGGCATGAAGAACGCATCGATATACGGCATCATGACGGGCACGGTGTTGGCGCTGTTCGTCGCGAGGTCTTCGATCTGATCCTCGGGCACGCCGATGTGGTAGAGCCACTCCATGCAGATCTCCTTGCCGGTGCACTCGCGCATGGGCTTCTTGATATAATCGCCCGGCTTGTCGGTGAAGAGGGAGTAGACCCAGACAAGGCAGTGATCCTTGGGCTGGTCGCGGAACTGCGGCTGGCGGTTGATCGTCCAGCTCATGAGCCACGAGGAATCCTTCACGGTCACAATGCCGCCGGTGACGACATGGCCGGTGAAGGGATCGCGCTTGCAGATGTTCTTGATATAAGGAATGATCTTCTGGTCGAGCGTCTCGACGGTCGCGCTCATCCAGTTGGTCTGCTCGGGGTCATGGCAGAACTTGTCGGGATGGCCGAAGGACGGGTCCTGCGCGGCGATCTTGCGCCACATATCCCAGCCGCCGCCCTCTTTGAGCTCGGTGTTGAACTGGGCGGGGGTGTTCTGACTGCCCATGGAGGAATTCTCAACGCAGCCGCCGTTGGTGATGAAAACGAGGTCATTTTCGGTGAGGTCGATGGCCTCCTTCTTGCCCTCGTGGATCACGTCGATGCGCTTTGCGAGCTTGTGCTTGGGGTCAGAGCAGTCGAATTCGACATTTGCGACCTGCACGCCGTAGTGGAACTGGACGTTATGGCTCTCGAGGTACTTGACCATCGGGAGGATCATGGACTCATACTGGTTGTACTTCGTAAAGCGAAGCGCCGTGAAATCGGGAAGACCGCCGATGTGATGGATATAGCGCTGGATATAGAGCTTCATCTCGAGCGCGCTGTGCCAGTTTTCAAAGGCAAACATCGTGCGCCAGTAGAGCCAGAAGTTGGAAGAAAGGACCTCGTCATCGAAAAAGTCGGTGATCTTCTTGTCCTGGAGCTGCTCGTTGGGGGTGAAGAAGAGCTTCATGATCTCCATCGCGCCCTTGTCGGAAATGCTGAACTTGCCGTCGGTGTGCGCGTCCTGACCACGCTTTTCGGTGGCGCGGCAGAGGGAGTAGTTGGGGTCTTCCTTGTTGAGCCAGTAGTACTCGTCGAGTACGCTCACGCCCTCGGTCTCAATGGAGGGAATGGAGCGGAAGAGATCCCACATGACCTCGAAATGGTTGTCCATCTCGCGGCCGCCGCGCATCACGTAGCCGAGGTTTTCGAACTTGTAGCCGTCGCACGCGCCGCCGGGCAAATTGCCCTTTTCAAGAACGTGGATGTGCTCGCCCTTCATCTGGCCGTCGCGCACGAGATAGCAGGCGGCGCTCAGCGCTGCAAGGCCGCTGCCGACGATGTAGGCAGACTTGTTGTCAACGCCCTCGGGCTTTTTGGGACGGGCAAACGCTTCATAGTTACCGCTGGAATAATACATGATCAATTTCTCCTTTCAACTGTTTGCAGAACCGCCGGCTCACGAAACACATTCAACCTTGGGAGCCAACGGTATGTTTTCCTTTCGATGGTGAAAGCATACCGCGCTTTTTGGAAAAGAACAATCAGCAGAAAGCGGGCGGTGATAAGTTTCTTATCACCGCCCGGAAAACTGTAAAGAAACTTATCAATTCTGCAATTTTGATGAAAACGGCAAAAGAAGTCACGCCTTGTCGATCCGCAGCCGCTCGAGAGCGGCGCTGACATTGCCGTGGATCACAAGCTCGAGCCGGTCGACGAGAAGCTGGGGATCGCCCTTCATGTCGTTTTTGATCCAGTCGAGCATCAGGCCGACAAAGGCATACTTGTAGACCGTTGCGATGAAGGCCTTGTCCTCGTCGCGCACGCTCATGCCCCGCGCCTGCTCCTCCACCACGCCCTCAAGCAGGTCATAGGTGACCTTGTAGAGGTAATTTTCCACCTGCTCGCGGCTGACGGAGTGGTAGACGTTCATAATAAAAGGCTTGTTGTCCTGCACGGCCCTGAAAAGCTGCAAAAAGCCCTGCTGCCATGTCTCATAGGTCTTGTTGCCTGCGAGCGCGCGGCTCGCGTCCTCCTGGCACGACCACTCGACAAGATCGTAGATGTCCTTAAAATGATAGTAAAACGTCATGCGGTTGATGCCGCAGTCCTCGGTAATATCGCTGATGGTGATCTTGCTCAGAGGTTTTTGCAGCAGCAGATTCTTGAGCGACGCCTCAAGCGCGCGTTTGGTCACCTGTGACATGGGGGGCTCTCCTTTCCATGGTATGATCGCTATTTCAAATTATCATACCATATCCGAACACGGGAAGGGAGAAAAAATTGTAAATTCTATGCTTTTCTTCGTCTTACCGCGGCGGCGGTTGACTTTGCGCCGCTTTGTGGGTAGGATAAGACGAGCAAGAGATCCGGTCAAACCGTATTAAAAAAGACAAACGATAAAGGAGATAGAACGTATGACGATCGAAGAACGCGCGGCGCGGGCCGTGGAACTGAAAGCCAGCTGCAACTGCGCACAGGCGGTGGTGCTGTCCTATGTCGACAAGCTTCCGCTTGAAGAAGAGACGCTGAAAAAGCTGGCGGCGGGCTATGGCGGCGGCATGGGCTGCATGGAGGGGACCTGCGGCGCGCTCGTGGGCGCGGTCATGGTGGCCGGCATGCTGACGGACGGGCAGGGGACGGGCCGCTATGCGCGGGAGATCCTTCTGGGCTTCCGCGAGAGATGCGGCGCAACGATCTGCAAGGACTTGAAGGGCGTCGAGACCGGCAAAGTCCTGTGCCCCTGTACTGAGTGCGTGCGCAATGCGGTGCTTGCCGCCGGTGCAGCGTTGGGAGAATAAAGCAGATCCCCAATCAAAAAGAAAAGCCACCACCCTGTTGGGTGATGGCTTTTTCTGGCGCAGCAGGAGAGATTCGAACTCTCGGTACGCTTTTGGCGTACACACGATTTCCAGTCGTGCTCGTTATGACCACTTCGATACTGCTGCGTATCGTTATGCTCGACAGCGAAAATCATTATATCAAAAAACTGACCAAAGTCAAGCCTGAATTCAAAAAATACACAATTTTCTGTGCGAAGCCACGACTTGCAATTTTTGCCGTCATCTTCTATACTGACAAAAAGTCCTGCGGGGAGGGAACATCATGGAAAAAAACATCTATCGCGCCCTGAATACGACGCTCATTTATATTGAGCGGGGCGAGGAATATCTTATGCTGCACCGCACAAAAAAGGAAAACGACTGCAACCGCGACAAGTGGATCGGCATCGGCGGCAAGTTTGAATCCGGCGAGAGCCCGGAGGAGTGCGCGCTGCGCGAGGCGAAGGAGGAAACGGGACTCACGCTGACCTCTTATCGCTACCGCGGCATCGTGACCTTTGTCTCTGACCGGTGGGAGCCGGAATATATGCACCTTTTTACCGCCGACGGTTTTGACGGCGCGCTCAAAGACTGCGACGAGGGAGAGCTTGCGTGGATCAAAAAGAAGGATCTTCTGGCGCTGCCTGCATGGGAGGGTGACAAGATATTCCTGCACCTTTTGGACGAGGACACGCCGTTCTTCTCACTCAAGCTGCGCTACGAGGGCGAAACGCTCGCGGAGGCGAAGCTCAACGGAGAAGAGATCGAGGTGCGGCATGGATAAGGTGCTTGTTTCGGCGTGCCTTCTCGGCACGCCCTGCCGCTACGACGGCAAGAGCAAGGCGGACGCGCGCGTTCTTGCGCTGGCGGAGCGGTACGAACTGATCCCCGTCTGCCCCGAGCAGCTCGGCGGACTGCCGACACCGCGCGACCCCAGCGAGCGGCAAGGAGCGCGCGTCGTGATGGCAAGCGGGCGCGACGTGACGAATAATTACCGCCGCGGCGCGGAGGCGGCGCTCGCGCTGTGCGTGAAAAATGGCTGCAAGACCGCCGTGCTCAAGGAAAAAAGTCCGAGCTGCGGCTGCGGCCTTGTTTACGACGGCACGTTTTCCCGCCGCCTTGTATCCGGCGACGGCGTGACGGCGGAGCTTCTCAAGGCGCACGGCATCAAGGTTTATGGTGAGAGCAGACTGCCTGCAATGCAGGAGGCTGAAACGGCAAATTGCGGTTAAAGCGCAAATGTTTTTGTTGTCTTTTGCTTTTCTGCAGACTATAATATATCATGCAGTGGAATTCAATATTTTATAGACTGTAAGCTTTTTGCAAGCGATCGAAGAAGAAGGAGGAGCACCATTCCATGAAATTTTCCAGCAAAGTTGAAAAATGCGGCCTGTCTCCGATGCGTAAGTTCCACCCGTATGCGGTGGCGGCAAAGGCACGCGGTGTCAACATCTACCATCTGAATATCGGCCAGCCTGACGTTCAGACGCCTCCAGCATTCTTCGAAGCAGTCAAGGCATTTGAGCCGTCCGTTCTCGCCTACGCGCCATCACCCGGTATCCCCGAGCTGATCGAAGCGATCAAGGACTACTACGACAAGCTGGACATGCACTTTGACGCAAGTGAGATCCTCATCACCACCGGCGGCAGCGAGGCGCTGTCCATTACGCTTCAGTGCATCCTTGACGACGGCGACGAGATCCTGATTCCCGAGCCGTTCTATCCCAACTACAACACGATGACGCGCACCTGCGGCGCGTCCATCCGCCCGATCCCGACCTGCCCTGAGGAGGGCTATCACTACGCCGAGCGCGAGAAGATCGAGCCGCTGATCAACGAGCATACCCGCGCCATCATGGTCACCAATCCCGGCAACCCCACCGGCGTCATTCTCAGCCACGAGGAGATGGAGATGCTCGTGGACATCGCCGTCAAGCACAATCTGTTCCTCATCGGCGACGAAGCCTACCGCGAATTCGTTTACGGCGGTCAGAAGCTGCAGTCCTTCGGCGAGTTCGCCGACCGGGCAAGCGAGAACATCGTCGTCATCGACACCGTTTCCAAGCGCTTCTCCGCCTGCGGCGCGCGTATCGGCTGCCTGATCACCAGGAACAAGGAGCTGCTCGGTCACGCGCTCAAGTACTGCCAGTCCAGACTCTCCGTCGCCACGCTCGACCAGGTCGCGTCCGCCACGCTCTACACCGTCGGTCCCGAATACTTCGCCTCCGTGCGCGAGGAGTACAAGAAGCGCCGCGACACGCTCTGCCGCAAGCTGCGCGAGATCCCCGGCGTCGTGTTCGACACCCCGGGCGGCGCGTTCTATCTGATGGCTGCGCTGCCGGTGGACAATGCCGACAAGTTCCAGCAGTGGCTGCTTGAGGAATTCAACGACAACGGCGAGACCGTCATGTTCGCGCCCGGCGCGCCCATGTACGCAACCGCCGGGAAGGGTCTCAACGAGGTCCGCATGGCCTACGTCATCGAGAGCCACAAGATCGAGCGGGCCATGGACATTCTCAAAAAGGCCATCGAGGTCTACAACAACAGATAAAAAAGGAGAGAGAAAAAATGATCCGTCATATCGTCATGTGGAAGTTCCGTGAAGGCACCGAGGAGAAAGCCGACGAGTTTCTCACGAAGCTCGCCGCGCTCGACGGCGTGATCCCGCAGCTGAAAAAGTGCGAGGTCGCAAGAAACATCGGCGAGGGCAACTACGACGCCGTGCTCGTGTCCGAGTTTGAGAGCATGGACGATCTGAACGCCTACAAGGTCGATCCCCGCCATGTCGCCGTGAGCGACATCTGCAAGTCCATCCGCGCTGACCGCGTGGCCGTGGACTACGAATTTTAATCAAAAGCAAAGAGCGCCGCAAGGCGCTCTTTGCTTTTGAAAAGGCTCACGCTCCGCGGCAGCGCACGCGCCGTAGGCGCGCACGTTTGCGGAGCGAGAAGAATCAATCGCCACGCGCATGTCGCGGCGATTGATGATCAAGAACATTTCGCGCCTGCGGGCGCGAAAAAATTTGGATTTACTCTTTGCGCGGAGCGTGTGTCGCAGCCACCAAGGGCGGGGAGACGCAGAGTGAAGTGCATTTTTTCATCAAAAAGGCTGCGAAACAGCCTTTCTGATGAGGTGCAACTGTCGGTTGCTAAGTTTTCAAGCCCGCTTGGTGGACTTTTTGCCGCTTTTTTGCTAAGCTGAACGCAGAAATTCTGTAAAGGAGAACCCCTCACATGACACTGGGAGAGAACATCGTGCGCCTGCGCACACAGAGAAATTGGTCGCAGGGTGACCTTGCCGACGCACTGGATATTTCGCGCCAGAGCGTTTCCAAATGGGAGACGGACGCATCCGTGCCCGAGCTTGAAAAGCTTCTAAAGCTCTCTGAGCTCTTCGGCGTGACGCTCGATGCGCTGGTGCGCGGCGAGGACACGCCGCGGAGCGAGCCTGCCGCGGCGGAAGCGCAGAACGCTCCTTCGTCCTTTGTGCCGCAGACTGTGCCCGCGCGGGATAAGAGCCGCAGCATCATCGGCACGGTTCTGCTGTGTACCGGCGCGGTCATTGTGCTTTTGTTCCTGCTGCTGTTTGGCAGTATTTTCTCGGGGCTTCTTTTCGGCGCGCCGTTTTTCATCTGCGGTGTCATCTGCCTTACGGCGAAGAGCCGTGTTGGTCTCTGGTGCGGCTGGGCGGTCTATGCCTGCGTTGACCTCTACCTCCGCTTCGCGACCGGCCTTTCATGGACGACCATCTTCATGACGCGCCTCTGGACGCCGGAGATGAACTATGCGCGCCTTGCGATCGCGTGGGTGCAGTTTGCCGCCATGATCCTGATGATCGTCTGGACGGTGTGCTCCTACCGTGCGCTCAAGCTGAGTGCCACGAAAAAAGAGATCACATGGCTCGCTGCCGGCTGGTTTGCCGCGCTTGTCGCGCTGCCGCTTCTGATGAGCTACGGCGTCATGCCGCTGCTGCTCGACGATCTCGGCAATTACAGCAACATTTCGCCGTACTTCCTTCTGAATGTCGTCTACAGCTACGCGCGCCTTGCGCTCATCAATGTTCTTCTGGTGCGTTCACTCGCCGTATGGCGCTTGAGGCGGGAAGAGAAGAAAGCGGAAAAGTGAATCGAAATGAGAAAAAGCGGACCGCACTGCGGTCCGCTTTTTTGATGCAAATATGCCTTACTTCTTGCTCTTTTCCAGCGCGGCGAGCTTGAGGCAGCAGCAGAACACTGCCATTGCCTGCTCGAGCTCCTCGACCGGGGGCAGCGACGGAGCGACGCGGATGTTGCTGTCGGCAGGGTCGTGGCCGTACGGATAGGTCGCGCCCGCGCTCGTCATCACAACGCCCGCTTCCTTGCAGAGTGCAAGCGTGCGCTTGGCAAGGCCGGGGGTGGTGTTCACAGAGACGAAGTAGCCGCCCCTGGGCTTGTGCCAGGTCGCAATGCCGAGCGGCGCGATCTCGCGCTCGAGCGTAGAGACCACCATGTCGAACTTCGGCTTTAAGATCTTGGCGTGCTCCTTCATCAGTGCGAGCGTATGCTCCTTGTTTTGCAGGAACTTCACATGGCGCAGCTGATTCATCTTGTCAAAGCTGATGGCCTGAATACCGATGAGCTTCGTCATGTAGTCCATATTGGCCTCGCTGCACGCAAAGCACGAAATGCCTGCGCCCGGCAGCGTCACCTTGCTCGTGGAGGCGAATTCAAAGACCATGTCGGCGTTGCCGTGCTTCTCGCATTCGCTCAGAATGTCGGGGAAGGGGACGAAATCGCCGTCGAACTCGTGGATGCAGTAGGCATTGTCCCACATGAGGAGGAAGTCCGGCGCGGCGGGCTTCATGGAAGCGATGCGGCGGATCGTCTCGTCGGAATAAATGATGCCGTCGGGGTTTGAATACTTCGGCACGTTCCACATACCCTTGACGCTCGGATCCTTGATGAGATTCTCGACGATGTCCATGTCGGGGCCGTTTTCGGTCATGGGAATGGTGATGAGCTCAAAGCCGAAGCTTTCGGTGATTTTGAAGTGGCGGTCATAGCCCGGGGCGGGGCAGAGCCACTTGATGCTCTCTTCCTTGCACCAGGGCTTTTCGCTGTGCAAAAGGCCGTGGGTGTAGGCCTTGGAAACGGTATCGTACATGAGCTGAAGGCTTGCGTTGCCGCCCACGAAGACCTGCGAGACCTTGCAGCCGAGAAGTTCTGCAAAGAGCGCGCGTGCGCTTGCAAGACCCTTGAGCTCGCCGTAGTTGCGCGCGTCCACGCCGCCGTCGACGCAGTCGGCAGGATCGCTCAGTACCGTCAGCAGACTGTTGGAGAGCTCAAGCTGCTTTTTGCCCGGCTTGCCGCGCGCCATGTTGAGCTTGAGGCCCTTGGCCTTCCAACTCTCATATTCGGCGGACACCTTGTCGTATTCCTGCTGCCATGCAGCGGCGGAAAGATCCATGTAACCCATCGTATCTTCTCCTTTGCAATTGATTACGCAATATTAAGTGAATCAATTATAGCACAGCGCGAAAACGGAAGCAAGCGCCCGTGCATAAAAATCATTTGTACTTCTGTGAGGGAATGCTTGCCCCGCATCGTTTCTGCGGCCGCGTTCTGCCGGAATACGCGGCGGTCTGTGTCGTTTCTCATTTTGGGCACTGGCGGCCTGTGTGGTCGATGGTGTAGTCGCCGCTGAGCAGGATCTTCGAGATCGGCACAATGTCGTACCCTTCGGAGAGCAAATAGTTGAGAATGTCGGGCAGGGCCTCGGGCGTGTGCTCGCCTGCGTTGTGGAAGAGGACGATCGATCCGCTCTGTACCTTGCCCGTCACGCGTTTGGTGATCTCGGCGGCGGAAATGCCCTTCCAGTCGAGCGAGTCCCCGTCGGCAGCAGTTGGAACGCATTGCGAATAACCGCCTGCCGGAGCTCATACGCTTGGGTAGGAGGACGACAATATGATCATCACGAACACATTTACGACTACCGACCCCGCCGCTCGGGCCGCGCGTCAGGCGGCGATCTGCCGCCGCTGCATGCTGCTGCTGACTGCCCGCACGCAGGGGTAGAAAGATGGATGCCATCTACGCCCGACAGTCTGTCGACAAGAAGGGCAGCCTTTCGATCGAGGGGCAGATCGAGTTGTGCCGGAAGTTCGCCGCGGGAGAGCTCCGCATCTTTTCAGACCGGGGCTTTTCCGGTAAGAATATGCGGCGCCCTGCTTTCGGCGAACTGATGGAAGCCGTGGAAGCGGGGGAGATCGAGCGGATCGTCGTCTACCGCCTGGATCGATTCAGCCGCTCCCTTGCGGATTTCAGCCGGATCTGGGAAGTGCTGCAAAAAAACGGCGTTGCGTTTCTCTCTGTCAGCGAGCAGTTCGACACATCGTCACCGGTGGGACGCGCCATGCTGAGCATCGTCATGACATTTGCGCAGCTTGAACGCGAAACGACCGCCGAGCGCGTGCGCGATAACTACCATCACCGTGCCTCCCTCGGCGCATGGCCAGGCGGCCCTGCGCCATACGGGTATGCGCTCTCGAAGGCGGAGGTGGACGGGCGCAGCGTTTCCACCCTGATCCCCGATGAACACGCGAAGACCGTCTGCCGGATCTTTGAGGAATATGCAAAGCCTGAGACCTCGCTGCGCGGCCTTGCGAAAGACCTGACTGCCCGGGGGATCCATGGCCCGAAGCGCGAGGCATGGGACAATGTGACGCTCTCGCGCATCTTGCGTAATCCTGTTTACGTGCGGGCAGATGAGGCAGTTTATTGCTATTATCTGGCGCAGGGCGTGCAGAGCCGCCAAAAGAGCGAGGATTATGACGGTGAGCATGGCTGCGTGCTGATCGGAAAGCGCAGCCGCAGCGGTGCTGCGCAGAAAGAAGAAAAGCTGCTGTGCCTCTCCGCGCACGAGGGGATCGTCTCCGCTGCGCTCTGGCTGCGCGTGCAGGAGAAGCTCTCTTTCGCGGCGCAGCTCCCCCGCGCAAACGCCGGGAAATATTCGTGGCTGACCGGACTTCTCAAGTGCGCCAAGTGCGGCTACGCCGTCAAGATCAATTCCATCAAGGCGGAACGGCGCTGCAAATTGCTCTGCTCCGGACGCTCCAACCTCGGCGGCTGCGATGCATCAATCGATGTCGATCTGCGGGAGCTGGAGGCGTATATTGCAGGGGAGATCCAACGCAGCTTTGACGCCTGTCCGATGGAGCAGCTTCCGGCAGGAAAAGACCGCGCGCAGGCCGGGGCGATCCTGGAGATCGAGCGAAAGATCGACCGGCTGGTGGCTGCACTCGCCGAAAGCAGCGCGGTCGCCGTTCCTTATATCTCCCAGAGGATTGACGCGCTGCACGCCGAGCGCGAGCAGCTTTTGCATGCGCCGACCCGTTCTGCACCGCTGCGGCGGTTTGATTTTCAACGCGCGTCCTTTGACGAAAAAAAGCTCATTGCCGCCGAATTTGTCGAGCGGATCATGCTCGACGGCGAAAGGGTGCATATCATTTGGAAAGCCTGATGCGTGCGCACGCATCAGGCTTTCTGCCTAAAGGTACGGAAGATCAGGAGATGCTCAGCAGCAGGCCGGATACAGCGCACTGCGGCAGGCCGGACAGGGCGGAGGCTGCATAGTTCTTCTCGCTCGAGACAACGGAGAAGTTATCGGACTTTTCCACGCGCAGCGTGAATTTCTCTCCGTCTGCCGCGATGGGATATTGTATGCTCTTTTCGCCGCTGAGGGCAAAGGTGAGCAGGGCGCGGGTCTGTGCGCTGCCGGAGGAAAGGAAGTCCTCCGGCTGCTCGGGTGCGGCGGACTCTGCGGGGGCTTCCTTTGCGGAGGAAGCGATGAGCGTGCCGCTTGTAAAGTCGAACTGATCGCCTGCGCTCAGCACGAAAACGCGCAGATCGCTGACGCTGAAATGCGAATCGTCGTTTCCGTAAACGGCGCTGCGATTGTCAAGCACAGTGACCGTACCCGCTCCATAGACCGTGCCGACGCCGCCGGTGACGGCGATGCCGGTCGCCTCGTCCAGCCCGACGGCGTATGCCGCGCCGCCGGAGCGCTGCATGGTGCAAAGGCGGGCGAGCCTTCCCCGTGCGCCAAAGTGGGAGTCAAAGGTGAGCGCGGCGCCGCAGGCGGCTGCGTCGCAGGGGAGACCGCCGTAGAGCGCGCCCTCTTCGCCGCACACAACGCCGGCGGCAGTCAGCACGGCTTCGGTGGGCTTTGCGTGCGTCAGCGCTGCATGGGAGTCGGCGTCCTGGAAGCAGACCGAGCCGAGCATGTGCGCGCCCGCGCTCGTTCCGGCAAGGAAGCCGCCGCGCGCGAAAAGATCCTGCACGGCCTGCCCGACGGCATTCCAATCGCCGTCGGCATTTTGCAGGGCGTAGATGCCAAGACTCTGGTTGCCGCCGGTGAAGTATACGCCGTGGCAGCTGGAAACGAGAGAGGCAAAATAGGCGTCGCTGCCGATGGTATCCCGGTTCTCCGCGGTGAGCGGAATGTAGACTGCTTCGAATCCTGCGTCCGCAAAGCGGTGTTCAAAGCTGCGCACAGAGGGGGTATCCTGATAGAAGTACGACCACAGCTCACGTTCGCTGCCGCTGGAGGCGCCGATGACGGCGACGCGCGGCGTATCGGGGAAGCCGCGGAAGATCGCCTGCGAGGTGGAGATGATGGAGCTGCGGTCGCCGCCGATCGAGGCCGCGCCGCCGTTGGGGAAGAGAATGCCGCTGCCGCTGCCGATCGTCCCGCTGGAGGCGGGAAGCGCCTCGGGCGTAACGAAGCGCTCAGCACAGTAGGATACGCCCATGAGCGTTTCGGCCGATGCGCTGGCAACATAGACATAGTAGCAGCGCGCGGGATCCACGACATTTCCGTCAAGATCCTTCTGCTCGGAAAGATCCAGTGAAAACTCGGTGCTGCCTGCGTTGTCGAAGCACAGCGCGCAGCCGCTGCCGCTCAGCGCGTCGAGCGCGGCGCGGTCTGCGCCGGAGAGCTGCTCCTTTACGGCGGCATAGCCGTTTGCGGAGAGGAAAACGTAGTTCGTTTCGATCTCACCTTCGGTATCGCTTGCAAAAGTGCCGGTCAGGACGCTGCCCTCGCGCGTGAAGCTCAGCTTTCCGGCGCTCGGCGCGATGTAAGCGGTCTGCGCCGCCTTTTCAAGGCTCAAAAGACCGTCGGCGCCGAAAACGGCGGCGTAGAAATAGTGCGTGCCGGGCTCTGTAAAGTCATCGCCGGTGATAAGATCCTTCTGCGCGGTGTTGAGCGTGTTGCCAACGCCGTCGCAGTAGCTGAGATCGGTCATCACATAGGCGCGGTTGGCAGGCTTGTCGAGCGTGAGGATCTCTTCGCGGGTGAGCGAAGAGAGGTATTCCCATACCTCGTCAAATTCCCGCACGCTGTAAAAAACGAGAAAGCCCTCGGCGCCGTCGAGCGTTTCCGGCGGGAAAAAGGCGACCTTGTAGCCGGAGCTTTCATCGCCCTTGCCGACCATGCGCAGCTTTGTGAGCGTGTACTCATTGAACTGCGGGTTGACCCAGGCATCGCCCTGCTTTTCGGGAGCGGCGGGTTCCTTGCTCCCGCAGGCGCACAGCATCAGCAGCAGGAGCGCGGCGGTCAGAACGGATAGGCATTTTTTCATCAAAAGTCACTCCTTTGAAAAAACGGGCGGGGCAGCATGCCCCGCCCGCGGCTTGTCGGGAAAATGGATTTAAGCCTCTGCGCCGAAGTACACGGTGACGTAGGCGGAGGACTCGCTGCCGTCCTTGGCGAGCGTGATGTAGTAGTCGTCGGGGTAGTCCGGGTCGTCGTCATATTCGACCGTAACGGTGATGCCGAGATCCAGCGTGTCGACCTGAGAAGAGAAATAGTCCTGAACGGCCTGCGTCTTTTCTTCCTGCGTCATGGCGGAGACGTCCTGATCCTCCATCAGCGTGGTCTCGGTGACAAGATCGAACGCGGCGGCAAAGTCGTTGGCAAGGTCGATGGCGCTCTGCTCCATCACGAAGGTGCGGTCTGCTTCGCCGACCCACAGCACCTTTTCATAGCCGATGGTCACGAGATAGAAGTGATACTCGCCCGCCTGCTGCAAAAGAGAGGTGCCGTTGATGAGATCAACGCCGTCGCCGTAGAAGCGAATGGGATCGGCGGTGTTGCCGTCAAAGTAGCTCATCTTATCGCCGGAGAGGTTGCGGATATTGCCGTCGAGATCCAGCGCATCGATCTCTGCAAGAAAGCTGTCGGGATCGCTGAAGCGCTCGGAGGTGAAGAAGGCTTTCACGTCATCCAGCGTCGCGGTGGAGTAGCACATGGCAATGCTGAAGACATTTTCGTTGTTGATCAGGTCACCCGCGGTGCCCTGCATGGAAAAGCCCTTCATAAAGCTTGCATCGTTGGTGTTCGTGCCGCAGAGCGTCACGTCCGCAACGGCGTAGGCGTCATCAAAGGCGGCGTCCTTGCTGTCGCCATCCGACTGATTGCCGCAGGCGGTGAGGGTGAGTGCGAACACAAGAGCAAGTGCCATAAGAGTAAAGAGACGTTTGCTGGTTTTCATGTTGGTTTCCTCCTGATTTTAGTTTTATTGTACGGCGTGCTGCGCCGCAGTCAACTTGTTGATGGTGATCGTCCCGCCGCTGCGCGTAAGGTGCATGACGTAGGCTGAGCCGTGCACGCGCAGCGCCCCGTCGGAGAGGGAGACCTCAAGGGCGGTGTCCTCGCTGATGCCGAAGCCCTCGTTTTCGTCCGCATCTTCCATCGCGGCGAGCAGACGCTGAAGCCGGGCGCGGCGGTTGAAGTGCTGATCGACGATGCCGCCGGGCAGAAAGCCGAGTCCATGCGAGAGCAGCAGCTGCTCCGGCGAAACGCCGCCGTTGTCACAGTAAGCTGCCGCGTCGGTGCAGACGGGGAGAGTCAGCGTCCCCTCGTCGTCACCGCGCACGATCATCGTGCGGCTCATGATCGCCGCGCCTGCGGAAGAGCCGCCGATCACGCCGCCGTCGGAAAGAAGGCGGCGCATTCTGCCGAGCACCGGCGTGTCTGAACCGTCCGGCTGCAAAAGAAGCCTTGCCGTGTGCAGTTGGTCGCCGCCGCTGAACCATACGCCGCTCACCCCGTCAAAAAGCGGGAGCAGCGCCTCGTCTGCGCGGTTTGTCCAACCGCTGCGGCCAAGCAGCGCGGGATCCTCTGTCAGCGGCAGCAGCACGACTTCGCCGATCCCGGCGGAGAGCAGCAGCTCGCGGTTGAATCGAAAGCTCTCCTCCGCCTCTCCGCTGGCGCAGACGGCGAGCATGACCTTGCCGCGCTTTCCGCCGCAGAGGGTGGAAAACCTGCCAAAGATGTCGGCTTTGCCCTGCTCGGTCGCGCCGATGTTTCCGCCTGCGATCAATAATGTACCGTTCATCCGAGCATCCTCCTGTATTCGTCGCATTCGCGCGCGTTGGCAAAGACAAAATGACCGGGGGCGATCTCCGTCCAGGCCGGTTTGTCCACGCTGTAATCATGCACGGACGGATTGTAGGGCGTGCAGGTCTTGCCTCGTTCGGAGGCGGGATCCGGCATGGGGATCGCGCTGAGCAGCGAACGGGTGTAGGGGTGCAGGGGGTGGGCAAAGATATCTTCGCCCGGTGCAAGCTCCATCAGAGCGCCCTTGTAGATCACGCCGATGCGGTCGGAAATGAAGCGCACCACGCTCAGATCGTGCGCGATGAACAGATAGGTGAGCGAGTGCTCTTTTTTCAGTTCATTGAGCAGGTTGATGATCTGAGCACGAATGGAAACGTCCAGCGCACTGATCGGCTCGTCGGCGATGATGAATTCCGGCTCCATGATGAGCGCACGGGCGATGCCGAGACGCTGGCGCTGTCCGCCGGAAAATTCATGCGGGAAGCGGCTGGCAAACTCGGGCAGCAGCCCCACGCGCTGCATGACGCGGGAGACCTTGGCCTTGCGGTCGGCTTCGTTTTCGAAGAGGTTGAAGTTATAAAGTCCTTCGGAGATGATGTAATCCACCTTGGCGCGCTCATTCAGGCTTGCCATGGGATCCTGAAAGATCATCTGCACCTGCTGGCGGTACTGCTTGATCTCCTCCCGGCTGAAGCGGCGGTTGACGCGCGTGCCCTTGTAGAGGATCTCGCCGCCGGCGGTGGGAATGATCTTCATAATGGCGCGGCCGATAGTCGTTTTACCGCTGCCGGATTCACCGACGAGGCTGAACGTCTCCCCGCGGTACACATCGAAGGACACACCATTGACGGCATGAAAGACCTTTTTGCCGGAGCCGAAGTCGATCGAGAGATCCCTGACCGAGAGCAGCGGCTCGTCGCTGCGCGGCGCATACGGCTCGGGCGCGGCGGGCGCTCTGCCAAGACCGGGGGTGCGGTAGTTGCGCGGGTCGCCCCATTTCTGAATGGCCATGGGGTGCATCGTCCATGTTTTTGCCGTGTGCCCGGGAGAAACGGAAAACATCGGCGGCTCTTCCAGCCGGTCGATCTCCATGGCCTCCGGGTTGCGGGGGTAGAAGGCGTCGCCCTGAATGTCGTTGTAGAGATTCGGCGGCGTGCCGGGAATGGCGAACAATGCCTGCCCCTTGACGCCGAGCTGCGGCAGCGCGCGGAGCAGGGCGCGGGTGTAGGGGTGGACGGGACAGGAAAAGACTTCCTCTGTCGGCCCCGTTTCGATGATCTCGCCGGCGTACATAACGGCCACGCGGTCGGCGATATTTGCCACCACGCCGAGATCGTGCGTGATGAAGATCACGCTCAGCCCCATGCTTCGCTGAATATCGCGCAGCAGCCGGAGGATCTGCGCTTGCAGCGTCACGTCGAGCGCGGTGGTGGGCTCATCGCAGATGAGCACCTCGGGGTCGGCGGCGATCGCGGTCGCGATGACGATGCGCTGGCGCATGCCGCCGGAAAACTCGTGCGGGTATTTCCCGTAGCGGTCAGAGGAGATGCCGACCTGCTCCATCAGCTTTTTCGCCTTTTCCGTGGAGGCGTCCTTGCTGAGGTCGGAGTGCAGCGTGATCATCTCGCGGATCTGTTCGCCGACGGTTTTGAGCGGGTTGAGCGCCGTCATCGGGTCCTGAAACACCATGGCGATGCGCTTGCCGCGAATGGCGAGCCAGTCTTTTTCCACAAGGCAGTCGAGCCGGGTGCCCTTGAAGTCGATGCTGCCGCCGACGATCGTACCGTTTTTGTCGGTCATGCCGATGAGCGTCTTGGTCAGCACGCTCTTGCCGCTGCCGGACTCGCCGACGATGGCGAGCGTTTCGTTTTCATAGAGATCGAGGCTCGCGCCGCGCACGGCGGTGAGCGTTTTGCCGCGCAGGCTGAAGTTGACGCGGAGGTCGCGGACGCTGAGAATCGTATTTGCCATAGCTGCGTTCCTCCTTAAATGTGATTGCGCGGGTCGGAGGCGTCCGCGAAGCGGTTGCCCACGATATAGAACGACACCGTGACGAACGAGAGGATGATGGTCGGATAGATCAGCTGGAAGGGATAGACCTCAAAGCTGTTCTTGCCGACGGAGACAAGGTTGCCGAGCGACACAACGTCGAGCGGAAGGCCGAGGTTGATGTAGCTGAGAAAAACCTCGGAGCCGATGGAGTAGGGGATCGTCAGCGCGACCTCCATGATGACGATGCTGACGATATACGGCACGATGTTTTTCAGCAGAATGCGAGAGAGCGGCGTGCCGAGACACTGGGAGGCGATGTTGTACTCGTTTTCACGGATGGCGACAACGCGGTTTCGCACGAAGCGCGCGATGGAGAGCCAACCGGTCAGACACATGGCGAGCACGATCGTCCAGAAGCTCGGGCGCAGAATGTAGGTGAAGAGCACCAGATAGACCGTCTGCGGGATGTTGGTGACGATGTTGTAAAGCTCCGTCATGAAGCGGTCGATGCGCTGCACGTAACCCCACAGCGCGCCCGCGATCGTGCCGAGCGTCACATCGAAAAACGCGATCACAAAGCCCAGCAGCAGCGAGGTGCGCGTGCCGTACCAGGTGCGCGCCCACATATCGCGGCCGATGTTGTCCGTGCCGAACCAGTGCTCCTTGCAGGGGGAGAGGTTCCACATGGCGCTGCCGGTCTGGGCAAAGTTCGGGTTGCGGTAGCTCGTTTCCCAGCCGGGGATCAGCTCGCTGATGAGCGGGTAGAGCAGGCTCATCGCAACAAACGCGCACATGATGCCCAGCAGTACCGTGGAGCTGCGCTGTTTGAAGAAGGTACGGAAGGTGCTGTGCCAGTAGGAGTAGTTGGAGTAGCCGGTCAGCTCGCTCTTTTCGTAGTCGAAGGGAATGCGTTCGAACATGCTCTCGCTCAGCGAGACCTTGAGATTTGGCTTTGCAGCGTTCATGACTATCCCTCCTCCTTTTCCGTAAGGCGGATGCGCGGATCCAGAAATACCATCAGAATATCACCGAGGAACACGCCGAGCACGCCCAGAGTTGAATACAGAATGACAAGCACCTGAACAAGAGAGTTGTCCATCTCCTGAATGGCTTCCACGAGAAGGCCGCCCATGCCGGGAATGGAATAGAGGCTTTCGATCACGAGGGAGCCGGAGATCGTCAGAAGCATTTGCAGGGGGAAATACTGCGCGAGAGGCACGAGCGCGTTGCGCAGCACGTGGGACTTCATCAGCTTCCAGTCGCTCATGCCCTTGCTGCGGGCAAACTTGACATAGTCGCGGTTTTCCTCATCTACCATGAACCGGCGCAGCCAGATGGCATACCAGGCGATGCTCGAAAGCGAGAGCGAGATCGTCGGCAGGATCCAGGTGACGGGATTGCGCTCGCTGAACATCATGGGGATCTTGAAAAGACCCGTGATGGCGATCTGGAGCAGGAAGAGATAGATAAGGCTCGGCACGGCGCGCACGATGACCACGTAGCCCGTGCCCAGTGCATCCGGCAGGCCGCCCTTGCCCTTGGCCATTGCCATGCCCATCAGAAGTCCGAGAACCAGCGAGATGAGCATGCTCACTACGCCGAAGTAGAGCGAATAGGGGATCTTTTCCGCCAGAATATCCGAAATGGCGCGGTGGGGCTGGAGCACGTAGGACTCGCCGAGGTCGCCGTGGAAGAGGTCGACCATGAATTTGCCGAAAAGCTTGATTGGATTGCCGACAGCGCCGATGTCCTCAAGGTACATCTCGCGCTCGGCCTCGCTCATGTTCTGGTAGTCATCGCGCGTGAAGTAGCCGTCGGTCGGCATCAGGCGCAGCAGCAGAAATACAACGAATACCACGATGAAAACACTGAGAAGGGATTGCAAAGTCCGCTTAAAGATATATTTAGCCATGTTACCACCCTTTATATCGGTACGGCGGCGTCTCAGCCGACATTTCTCTTGAGCAGCTGCTCATAGAACTCATCTTCCAGCTGCTTGTACTGCTCGGCCGAGATGGGCTCTTCGGAAAGCTGCATGCCCTTATACTTGAAGCGGGAGAGGCCAAAGCCGCCGCGCGGCGCGGTGAACGGGATCTCGCGGGTCATGCCGTAAGTGCCGCCGCCGCTCTCCCACGGAATGATGTAGCCGCCATTGATGAGCATGCCCTCGGCCTGGGCGAAGAGTTCATAGCGCTCGGAGGCGACGAGCTTTTCACTGGCCTCCTTCACCAGCGCGTCGAACTGCGGCAGAGAGTAGCGGCCGTCGTTGACGGCGCCGCCCGTCGTCAGACGGTCGAGCTGGGAGAGAGGATCGGCATATTTGAAGCTGTAGTTATCATAGGCAAAGTCAAAGTTGCCCGGAGCGATGACGTCGTTGTACTTGTCGCCCGTGAACTGGGAGAGGATGACCTCGATATTCTCACTGCCAAAGACCTCTTCAAGGTTCATTTTGATGATCTGCGCCATGGAGACCTCGTCGGAGGACGCGCCGTGTACGTAGACCAGCTGGAGCGGCAGCTTACCGTCGGTCTGGAACGAGAAGGTGCGGCCCATCTTGACCTCGCCGGCGCTTGCGCCGCGAATGTTGCCGCTGCCGTCGGTCACCGCGCTGAGCGCCTTTTCAAAGTACTCCTTTGCAAGAGCGGGATCGTAGGTGGCGGCGCCGCGCTCCTTGATCTCCTTGAGGGGAGCGTAATCGGTGTAGTCGATGCCGTTTTCATCGTAACAGACGTCCTCGGGACAGATGAGGTTGGTCAGCATATCCTCGGTGTCGTAGGGGTTGTAGAGCTGCGCAATGGTCACGCGGTCGAGCGCGTGATAGAGCGCGAGGCGGAAGTCCTCATTCTGCACGAAGGCGTTGAACTCGCTGTTGGGGCTTTCGAAGTTCGGGAAGAACCAGAAATTGACTGAGGACTTGTCGCGCAGCGTCACATACTGTCCCCATTCGGGATCCTGCATGTAATGCTCGACCTGATCGCCCGTGAGGGAGGTGCCGGTCAGCTCGCCGCGCTTAAACATTTCAACCGTGGCGGCGCCGTCGGTGATCTTCTGGAGAACGATCTTTTCCACGCTGACCTTGTCGGCATCGTAGTAGTTTTCATTCTTGACCATGACAAATTCCTTGTTGCGCTGCCAGCTTTGGAGAATGTAAGCGCCGCAGTAAAGGAGCTGGTCGGGGGAGGTGCCGAACTTGGTGCCGCACTGGTCGGAGAACTCCTTGTGGTTGGGCAGGAAGATCTCAGTGACGAGGAAGGATTCAAAATACGGCACGGGCGCGGTCAGCGTGTACTGGACGGTGTACTCGTCGAGCGCCTTGACGCCGACGGTGTCGTCAAACTGTGCTTCCAGCTTTTCGCGCGGGCCTTCGGGCTTTTTGCTCGGTGCCAGGTTGGGGTCGTCAAAGTCAACGAGCGTGTCGTAATATTCGCCGAGGCCGGCGATCACGCTCTTGATGATGGACATGTCGCTCTTGGTTTTCTTATGGTCGGCAACAAAGCGCATGCCGTCCACAAAGTCCTGCGCGGTGACGGGCGCGACCTCTGCGCCCTTGCTGTCGTACCACTTGGCGTCCTTGCGCAGGTGGAACGTCCAGACGGAGTAATCGTCGTTGTGCTCCCAGCTTTCAGCGAGCGAGGGAACGAAGGCACCAAAGCGGTCGGTCTCGATCAGACCGTCGATGACGTTGGAGATGACCTTCTTGCCCGTGGTGTCGGGCAGGTAGAAGGGAATGAGGGAGGTGACATCGGTAGAATAAGTGCCAAGATACTCTGCGGTATTCACGCTCTTGGAACCGCAGCCGCTCAGACAGGAGACCGTCAAAAGCATCGCAAGTGCGATGGACACTGTACGGGATAGGATTTTTTTCATCATAATTCCTCCGATCGTTTATTCGAAGCGACCCTTGACGATCGCCTGACCGTTTTTGACCATTTGTCTGCCGCGGGAAAAGACGCCGTCGATGCTGAGCGCCTGCCCGAGAAGGACAAGATCCGCGTCTGCACCCTCGGCAATACAGCCCTTTTGCGCTTCCATCCGCAGCACGCGCGCGGGGTTGCAGGTGATAAAGGTGAGGGCGGTTTCCAGCGGGAAGCTTTCATGCTGCACAAGATTTACAAGCTCATCGTGCAGCACGCGGCTCGTGCTGTAGCTCAGCCCCGTGCATCGGCCCTGCTCGTCAAAGCGCGGCTGACTGCCGAAAGCATCGCTCGAGAGCGTCATGCGGCTGCTGTCGGCGCCCTTGTCCATGGCGTATGCCATCAGGTGCGCCGTGCCGCCGGAAGAGGTCTCGCCGGCGGTGAAATCGGCCTGCCCGCCCGCCTTGATCCACTCTATCGCTTCCTCGAGCAGTGCGCTGTTGCGCGCGACATGAGTCGGAAGGAAGGTGCTCAGAGGCACCTCGGATTCTTTCAATGCACGGAAGAGCTTGGAAAGAGCCTCTTTTCCGTCGCCCATGTGAATGGTCAGCAGCCCTGCCTTGCGGCTCAGTAGTCCGCCGCGGCGAACCGCGCTTGCCAGCCGCAGCAATTCTTCATAGGTGATCTCGGAGCTGCGGTGGTCAGAAAGCGCGATCTTTGCGCCCACAACGCGGTCGATGAGAACGAGATCCCGCTCTACGCTGCCGCAGAGGGTGGGGGAGGGGTAGCCGTAGGCGCCGGTGAGCATATAGCAGTCCATGCCCTCTTCCGTCAGGGCGTGTGCCTTGGCATAAACCGTTTCCAGGCTGCGGGCGATGCCGTCCGTTCCGAGAAGACCCACGGCGGTGGTGACGCCGGCAGTGGTAAAATCCGTCAGGCGGGATTCCGGCGCACGGGAGGAAAAGCCGTCCTCACCGCCGCCGCCCGTGATGTGAACGTGCAGATCAATGAATCCGGGAACGAGCGGTTTGCCTGCCGCGTCGACCGTTTGCAGCGTGGGAAAGCGAGAGGGAATCTCCCCGCAGGGAGCGATGAGGGCGATCTTCCCGCCCTCGAGCAGTACGTCGCGCATGCCCAGGTGGCGGGGGGCGTAAACGTCTGCATTCTGGATCAGTGTTATCATTTCAGATGCTCACTTTCTTCTGGAATTTCTCCGCTCATAAAGCGGGATACGCTCAGCTCCTCGTCCAGGATCCGATCGAGCGCCGGGCCCATTTCCAAGGCGATGCAGGAGGTGAGCACGTTGATCAGCGAGATCGGCGCGGTGAGCGAGTTGAAGAAGAACTTGGTCTTGGTGCCGCAGATGAAATTGAACGGCCCGTCTGTGACGGCGGGGGAGGCGCTGCTGTCGGTGATCGTGATGATCGTTGCCCCGCGATAGGCGGCGTAACGGGCCACGTTGGATACGGGCTCATAATACGGCGGGAACGAAAAGAGCACGATCACGTCGTTTTCGTTTGCCATAGAGAGCGAGGTTTTCACCGTGTCGCTGTCACCGAGCTTGAGACTTGACGCCTTGATGCGAAGGTAGTTCAGGCGGTGGGCGAAGTAGTCTGCCATCACCTTGGAAACATCGTGACCGAAGAGCAGCACCTCGCGCGCGTTCATTAACGTCTGTGCGCAGTCGAAGATCTGTTCCTCGCCGATCGAGGCGGCCAGCGCGGTGATCCCCTGCTGCTCGGCTTCGAACATCGAGCGCAGCAGCGCGCCGCGGTCGCTGCGGGAACGGTCGTCCACCGTTTCCAATGTGTAGCTGCGGTCAAAGGAGTCCTTCAGCCGTTCGCCGACGTAATGCCGGAACACCTCTTTCATCTCGGCATAGCCGCTGCATCCGAGCTTGCGGCAAACCTTGAGCACGGAAACCTCCGTTACGCCGATGCGCTCGGCGGTATTGCGCAGGGTGTCGTAGCAAACGGCCTCCGGGTGGTTGAGCATGTATTCGAAGATACGCGTCTGCGTTTTCGTCAGAGTATCGCTCAGCTCAATCATTTGCTGCACAGTTGGCATGAAAGCTCACCACCTTAGTAAAGTGTATGCTATATTTTTACCACAAGAAAGCAGCTCTTGCAATATAAAAATTCATAAATAAAGCATTTGGTGAATAGAATTTACAATTTGTATAGTGCAAATGCTATCGTTTGTTTTAGAAAAAAAGAAAAAACACACAGATGAGTGAAAAGTGCCCGCTTTTCACTCACCTGTGTGCATTCAAGAGAGATGCAAGTATACCTAATGGCAAAAGATATACATTGCTATGCTATGGGTGTGACTATCATAACGTATCATTTCGCATTTTGCACGTATTATCGTATAGAAGCAGCACATTACTTTCCTGCATTAGTGCATCGGTGCACCGGTGCTACAATGCACAAAACAAGCGGCTGTAGATTTACTGGAATTTGTTGTATTTGCATAAAACGCATGCTAAAATACCGAGTGTGGCAAGCGGCCTGACAGACACCGCCTGCCTGCTCCACGCAAAACTGGAGAAAAACAAATCGACAAAAACAGAGAGAGAGGAAATCTATGAGTATTTTAACCAACCCCGTGACCGTATCGGTCATCGTGCTGTGCGTACTCAGCCTTCTGAAGCTGAACGTTCTGCTCGCCATGCTGGTCGCCTGTATCGCCGGCGGTCTTGCCGGTGGTATCCCCATCTACGCCGAGTCCGGCGATAGCGTTATGAGCCTGCTCACGTCCGGCTTCTCCGGCAACGCGACTACCGCTCTTGCCTACATCCTGCTCGGTACCTTCGCTACGACGATCGCTACCACCGGCCTTGCCGACATTGTCTCCAAGAAGCTGAGCAAGATCATTGGCACCAAGAAGCTCGTGCTTCTCGGCATGATCACCCTGATCGCCTGCCTGTCTCAGAACCTCATCCCCATTCACATCGCTTATATCCCCATCCTGATTCCTCCCATGCTTGTGCTGATGAACAAGATGCGCCTCGACCGCCGTGCTGTGGCTTGCTGCCTTGCCTTCGGTCATAAGGCTCCCTACATTGCCATTCCCTTTGGCTTCGGTCTGATCTTCCAGACCATCATCAGCGACAACCTGACCGCCAACGGCATGGCCGTCACTGTCAACGACGTCGCCAAGGTCAACTGGGTGCTCGCCGTTGCCATGATTATCGGTCTGCTGATCGCCGTGTTTGTGCTCTATCGCAAGCCCCGCGACTATCAGATGATCGAGGCGGATACCTCCGCGTCCGACGCTGTTACCGGCGAGCTCGGCTACCGTCACTATGTGACCATGGCTGCCATCGTCGTCGTTGTCGCTCAGGTCCTCACCGAAGACCTCGCTCTGTCCTCCCTCGCCGGTCTTGCCGTTATGATCGTCTTCCGCGCTATTCCCTGGAACGAGATCGACGAGCAGCTCGCCGGCGGCGTGAAGCTCATGGGCCTGATCGCTTTCGTTGTGCTCATCGCCGGCGGTTATGCTACCGTCATCAAGGCGACCGGCGGTGTTAATGAGCTGGTCGAAGCTGGCGTTTCCATCATGGGCGGCAGCAAGCTCATCGCTGCGATCGTCATCACCCTCATCGGTCTTCTGGTCACCATGGGCATCGGTACCTCCTTCGGTACTGTCCCCGTTCTGGCTGTCCTCTTCGTGCCCCTCTGCGAGCACATCGGCTTCTCTCCCGCTGCTACCATCCTGCTGATGAGCGCTGCTGCGGCTCTCGGTGACGCCGGTTCCCCCGCGTCCGATACCACCCTCGGCCCCACGTCCGGTCTGAACGCCGACGGTCAGCACGACCACATCTGGGATACCTGCGTGCCGACCTTCATCGCCTTCAACATTCCTCTGATGATCGCTGCGGTCATTGTTTCGCAGTTCATCTAAGACTTAGATCCTGTTCGTCTGTCTGTGTGCCGGCGGTGTTCAGCCGTTCAAGAATGAGCTGATAGCCGCCGGTACCGAATTGCAGGTTTGTGTTGACACGCGTGATGGTACAACTGCTGGTTGACAGCTGCGAGCGCACAGCGCCGTAGGTGCAGCCGTCCGACAGCATTCGTGCAACTTGCAGCCTCTGCGAAAAAAGGGACAATTCCTGACGGGTGAAGAGGTCACCGAAAAAAAGATGGCACTCATCTTCGCTGCGAAGGCTCAGAATGGCGCGGTACAGGTCATCTATCGCCTCGCTCGGCGGAAGTTTGATCGACGGCATAGCATTCACTCCTTATCATTTCTAAAAAGCTATTTGACTGTGAAGCCTATTGTAAGTCGAAAATCCGCGTTCATGTCAAGAGACCGTTTTTTTCGTTTCACGCGCTACATATAAGCTCACTTTACCTTTTGCCGATATTTCGCCAAAAGGCGGAGTGAACTTTATCTTTATAAAAAATGAATTTGAAATTCTCTTTTTTGCATGATAAAATACGAATAAGATACTGTACGCCTGCTGTTATCAGAGATAGGAGAGAAAAATAAAATGAGAATCGGTGAGGCATCTAAACGTTCCGGCGTTCCGGTCTCCACGATCCGCTATTATATCCGCAGAGGATTGATCGTACCAGACGGCGAGGGAACGCAGTACCTTTTCGATGAACAGGACTGCCATACGTTAGAGAGAATCGTGCAATTCAAAAAGTGGGGGCTTTCCCTCGAAACGGCGCACAGGCTGCTCTCGCTCGAGCGCGTGTCGAGCGGCGTGGAGCAGGACATGGTGGAGGACTGCGTGGCGCTGCTGCGCACACATCAGAAACAGTTAGAGGATCAGCGTGTGCGGTATCAGCACTACAAAGAAGAGATCAACGAGTTCATTGATGAGCTGAACCGCCAGGCGGCGGCGCCGCATGGCAGCGCTCTTGCGCCGACCGGTGTGCCGCTGCGCGCTCTCACTGCTGTGCTGCCCGCGCTGCGGCGGCGCGTTCCAGATCAGCAAGGCAGATATGGATATGTCCGCTATTTTTTCCGCCGACCTCCACTGTAGCTGCGGCTACCGTGCGGAGATCCGCAACGGGATCATCTACGCCGAGTGCGAGGAAAAGTACCCCTTTGACGAACCGGACATTGACCGCGAACTGTACCGCAGCGCGCCGAGCGAGCTGGTGTCATTGATCCAGAAGTCTTACAACTGGATGGGGACGCGGATCAAGGAGCTTTCCCTGCCGAGCGGCAGCGTTGTGATGGAAACGCACCTGAACTCGTTTTTCGCCCTTTACAAGAAGCTGACGCAGATCGACCCAAGCAACATCTATGTGGTGCAGGACAAGTTCCCCGCAATCATTGAGCTTTATAAGGGCTACATCGACCGCCTGCCCGCAAAGCCGGAGATCCTTTACATTGCGGCGGCGGACAACACTACCTTCCCGCTGCGAAAGGGCTGCGTCGACCTGCTGATCGACTATTGCAGCACGAACGAATACGGCATCTACGCCGACGATTTCTATCTCGATCGGATGCGGCAGTATCTCAAGCTCTCTGCCTCCGTGATCGGCACTTATTTCTACTTTGACCCCGACAGCCGCTCGCTGCAAAAGCTGCGGGAGATGTACCCCTTGAACGGAGAGAAGAACTACACCCGAGATTATTTCAAAAGCGGTATCCGCTCGCACTACCACATTGCCAAGCAGGCGGAGATCGGCGTATCGACCGACTCCGGCGATGGCATGACCTTCGATTTCCACTGCACGGGCGATGCGCTTTACATGAGGAGCTTTTTGCTGCACCCTGCGGAACGGCACCGGCCGGAGCGGGAAGAGGAGTAAGGGGATAATTGCATTTCAGCATGAGAAAAAGTACAAGGAGAGCAAGCACGAAATGGGCTTGCTCTCCTTACTTTAGTTAGAAAGCTGCCGCAGCACTGCTTTTAACAACTGGTATACCCTGTCGATCGAGGAAAGATTTACGTTTTCTTGAACTGTATGCGCATAGCGAATGGTTGGGCCGATAGAAATCATTTCCTGAATGAAGGGGCAACGTTCCTGGAGAATGCTGCATTCAACACCGGCATGAACATTTTCCATAATGCAGGGCTGCTGAAATAATGATTGGTAAGTTTGTGCAAACAGTGCGTGCAGCGGAACATCTTTTGCAGATTCCCAAGGCGGATAGTAATCCTGCTGAGAAGATTGAAACGATGCGCGGTCAGCGGTGTGAACGACGAGGTCTCTTCCTTCGCTGAGAAACGCCTGAGAAGAAGCACGCAGGCTTTCCACAATTTCAACATTATCGCCAAGCTGACGGACAGTGGCTAAATTGCTGGAAAGCTGGATTATTTCCGGGGTACGCTGCAATACACCGTGAGGCAGGGCGGCAAGCGTAGAGAGCAGTTGATCGCAGAAGGAATCCGTATATGCTTGCTTGCAGATCGGTGCCTCAAATGAAGTCTGAAGAAGAATCCCGTGATCCACAGATTCTGCCTGAGCGGTGATTGCGCTGGCGGCAAGCTTCCATTCTTCTTCTGAAGATGTATCGCCGACCTGAATGAGGGCTTCTGCGCAAACTGGAATCGCATTGGAACGTGTACCGCCGTGCAGTTCGAGCAATTCCCAGTTTGAAGCGGGGCAGCTGCGAAGCCAGCGAACCAAAATCTGAATGGCGTTGAGGTGCGGGGTTCCAATATCAAGACCGGAATGGCCGCCCTTTAGGCCGGATACAGAGAGCTTGAGGACCTTGGGGTTATGAAACCGCGACTGCTTATGACATTCAACGGAGGCATTCAAAATGATGTTGAGACCGCCTGCGGCGCTGATGGTGAATGTCCCTTCTGTTTCACTGTCCAAATTGATCAGCCGGGTACCGGAAACAAGAGATGCGTCCAATTCTTTGGCACCGGTCATACCGGTTTCTTCGTCTACTGTAAAAAGACCCTCGATATTCTGTACCGTGTCGTCTTCCATCAGTGCGAGGATCAGAGCCATTCCGATTCCGTTATCTGCGCCTAAGGTCGAACCGGCTGCGTGGAGACATTCATTGGTTTCGCGCAATGATACGCCCTTTTGATAAGTAGTTCCCGTCGATTCCCATACCATATCCATATGAGCCTGGAGAATTGTAGGCGGCGTTGCTTGGGAAATCGTCTTACGAAGAACCACGTTTCCGCAGCTGTCCTGATCAACTTCCAGACCGAGGCGCTTTCCTGTTTCGATTAAATACTGCGCTACGTTTGATTCATCGCCGGAGCGCCGGGGAATGCTGCAGATTTCACGGAAGTAAGAAAGAACGCGCTGCATGCTGTCCATTAAACTGCACCAGCCTTATTCTGGAGCTTCCGGTTCTGGAGCTTCTGGCTTACAACGTACAGCACCATAGCGACTGCAATGCAGATCAGGGGAACGGGGATCACATCACCCACCGCGACAAACCAACCAAGACCCACGGGGCGAGCCGTCATGGTAACGCCGACAAACGAAGCCACAGCCCACGACACAATGGCGTCCCACTTGATGCCCTGAGGAACGTCGCCGCCGTCATAGTTTTTCCGGTTGCAGATATAGAAGTCAGCGATCAGGATACCGCCAATCGGGGTAATGAACACGCCTAACAAGGAGAGGAAAGTCACAAAGTATTTATACAAGCCAACTGCAGCAATTGCAGTGCTGATCAAACCGACAATGAGGGTCAGGCGCATGCGGGGGACTTTGCTGATACCGTCCAGAGTATTCATAAGACCCAGTACGCTGGTGTACAGATTGTTGTCGTTCGTGGTCCACTGACCGATGATCAACACAAGAGCGCCGAACAGGCCCAAGCCGAGGGACAGAATCATAATCTCCACGATATTCCAGTTGTGGAAAGCGTAGTTGAAGAATGCGCCGCACATCAAGATGGGAATGTATCCCCAGCAATGACCGATGCTTACGCCGATCATGCAGTCCCGCTTGGACTTAGAGAAGCGGCTGAAGTCACCTACCATTGTAACACCTACGGCAAAGGAACCGACGACGGCGGCGACGCCCATGGGAATGGTAATCGGCGTGCTGACCGGCCCGGCGTTCCAGATGTCGCCGAAAGAAATCATGGAGCTTGTTTTCCAAACGGCAATGACGCAGAGAACCGCAAGCAGCGGCAAGCCCACTTCACTGAGAAGCTTGATCGCCTTAAATCCGAAAATGGCGGTCAGCGACATGGTGATACCGCCGATAATTGTAAAAATCACAGGATTGACAGAGCTTCCGTTAACGTGCTTTATGACAGAAGCAATCGTTGTACCGAACAGGTCTGCCTGAAATGCGTACCAACCAAAGTTGGAGATGCAGAGAATAATGCCGATGATCTTGGCACCCTTTATACCAAAGGAGCGGCGACAGGTAAAAGAAGTAGAAAGATGGGTATGCTCGCTAACAAGAGCATTGAGAGTACCAATGATGGTGATGATAATAGATCCGATTATGCTGACTAAAAGCATATCCCGGAAAGAGAGACCGTCGGCAAGCACACCGCCGGTAGCTAATCCGCTCAGGCCAAATCCCGCGCCAAGCCATACCATGCCCTGCTGATACCATGTTTGTCTGGCGGTTTCGGGGACTGGAGTTTTTTCGTAGTCGTTGTACTTTTCTTCCAACGGAGCCTTGGTTGCAGTGTTATTACTCATATTATTGCCTCCCGCAATACGTCATTTGGCTATTTCTGTCTCATATGATGATTCTTCCCTACTGTGATCGAATCTACTGCTTGGGTTTGAATTGTACCGAAATAGGCCGCCCTTTGCAAGATGTTGGCGTAAAAAGAGTGCTTGTCCATTTCGGTACAAATTCATTCCCTAAATCATAAGAGTTCGTTGCAGGTTTGTGCGATCAGTCCTGAAGGAAGACGCAGTCCATATCAAATCCAAAGAATCGGGGATTAAGAATCTCCAATGCGCGTTCGCGCGTCCAGAGCTCGTGGCAGTGGAAGCCGAGAACGGCAACCTCCATTCCCTCGACGCAGTTCGGATTGGTGATGGGGTAGCCGGTAGCTTTTTCCACCACGCAAATGAGATCCGGACAAGTGAGATTTACCTTGTCGTCGATCCACATTACCATGTTCTCGTTCTTGTACCAGATTTTTGAAGTCTGGTGTGCAAAAGCGCCTTCGCCGGCAATGTGAATCGTGCCAACGGTAAAGCCATCCTTGATGCCCCATTCGGACTCGCCGGTGACGGTTCCCTGGAAAAGCAGCTTGCCCTTTCCAGTGTCCAGGATCGCCTGAATGGGATCGGAACCGCGCTCAACGGCTTCTCTTTGGGCACGACCAACAGTAGCTGCATACGTCAATGCATTGGGAATGACTGCGTGACGCAGCTTGTCGCCCTTGATCGGGTGATCGGTCATACCAACCAAGCCGCCGGATCCGATTGCCATATAGCGGGAGAGCGCTTCTGCGCGAGCATCATTTTCTACGTTTGTGACGATCGCCATGTCGCCGAATGAAGTACCGACGGAGAAAGGCGTGATGGGATTTTCCGTCACATAATAAGTGGAAAACTGAAGCTCCGGTACTGCGCGGCCGGCTGCATCTGCATCAACAATGTATTTGCCCGTACGAGCTGCGGCGGCCATGACTGCGCCGGTGTTTCCGCCACCATACTCAATCGAAACAAGGCCTTCGAACTGAACGCCCATGTACTCTTCCAGAGCCTTCACCGACGTGGCAATCTCGTCTCCGCGTTTCTGGCTGGTATCGCCCTTGGGGACGATAGAACCGCAATAATAAGGATTGGCATAGTAGCTGTCATCGTTGATTTCATCGAAGGAGAGCAGTTTGAACTCGTGCCCGGCGTTCCAGGCTTTTTCGACGGCCTCTAACCCGCTCTCTAAAGAGCCGCCGCCGCCTGTACCAAGAATGGTGCAGCCAACCAAAGTGTCCTTGATTTCCTGAAGCGTTAGTTTTTTCATAAAGAAGCACCTCCAAAAACTTGTCTATTTTGAACAATTCCATTGCGGATTGCTTGACAAAATTATAAGATATATGCAAAGGTGCTTCAATGTGCCATAGTACAAAATTTGATTTAAATTTCTGTAATTTTTATAATTTTCCATTTATTCTGCAAGTATAATTTGACATCTTGGGAAGGCTTGATTATACTGATGCATAATTAAAGGCAAGGAGGTGCTTGTTGTGAGCGTTACGGTAAGCGATGTTTTACAGCTGGATATTCTTAACTCTGCCAAGGTAATTGCAGGGAAGAATGGGCTTGACCGGGAGGTTTTGCGAATCAACTTTACAGATTGTCCGATCAATCCCCTTGTGGATGCCGACTTGATTTTAAGCGGAGATGCTTTTATCTGTAGCTTCTATATGAATAAAGATATGGAGGCAAAGATATATGATGCAATTTCGTTTTATATTCAGATGGGAAGTGCTTGTTGCATTGCGCTGAATGAGTTTCTACCGCAGTTTCCGCAAAGTGTGATCGAACTTGCCGATTCGCGGGATTTCCCGATTATTCACATTGACGGGACAGTTCCTTACGGTGCGCTCATACATGACATTTCTGAACTCATCATATCAGATCAATCAGAGTTATTACTGGAAAAAAAAATTTTCCACCTGCTGAGCAAGGAACTTTCTGATGCTGAGCAGCGCAACATTTACCGGCACCTTGCACCGCATGTTCAATCTGACTATACCGTTGTGCATGCGACCTTTCAGGGCCTGAGTCATCGGCGGCTTCAAATGCTGAAGAAAGATGTGGCGATACAATTCAAAGTGCCTCTTTTTAAATATTTGGATGGAGCCTTTTTTGTGCTGCCTTGTCAGGGGCAGAGGGAAATCAACAATATACTGCAGCAGATGACGCCGATTTTTTCTTATTATGCGCCAGAGCATTCCATGGGGTACAGCTCGGCTGCGGCGGGAGTAAAGCAGTTTTCTTCTGCATTTCGCCAGGCCCTTTCGGCGGACGAAATAGGAGGAGTATTGGGAAAATCTCCAATGGGATATGATGCGCTGTCTGTCTATCAGTTGCTGCTGCCGCTGAAGAATCATCAAATCCTGAGGAATTTTTGCAGCAGCATTCTTGACCCGCTAATAAAGCAGGATCTCTTGGAAACGGTTTCTGTATACCTTGAATGCAACGGAGATGTTAAAAGAGCGGCAGGCAAGGTGGGAAAGCATGAAAATACAGTCCGATTTCGGATCGGTCAGGCAAAAAACCTGCTGAATTTAGATGACTATGAATTTATTGAAAAAGTATCCATCGCGCTTAAAGCGAGAGATATTTTCGGGCAGCAAATGGGGGACGACTAAGACTCTGTTAAGGAAAATATGAATCCGGCGACGTATCTGCAACAATTGGATTTTGAATCTGCCTTCTGGCCCGGATAACCGGCAGAAGGCGCGCGTATCGCTTGCGCTGCAGGCGCTTCCAGATGCTGCCAACGCTTCCACATCCCACTGGATCGGCTCCATGCCGATCGAGCGGATGGCGGAGATCACATGGTCGTCATATTCGCCGAACGGGCAGCGAATGAGCGTCGGGCGAACGCCGGTCAGCGCTTCGATCTTATCGTTGCAGGTATTCACGTCCGCAATGATCGCGTCAGCGGAGAGGGCATTGAAATGGTCGTGCGCGTTGGAGTGATTCATCAGCTCGTTGCCGCTTTCGACGATGGCTTTCGCCTGCTCGGGGTACTGATCCGCCCAGTTGCCCACGACGAAAAAGGTGCACGTTACGCCGTACTCGCTCAGCACGTCAAGAATTTTCTGCGTGTTGTCCGCGCCCCAGGCTGCATCGAACGAGATGGAGCAGACTTTCTGGTCGCGCTGCACACAGTAGATGGGCAGCTGCCGCGTTGCAGTCGACGCACTGACGGCGGCAGGATAATTGACGGCGGCGAAGATCGCCGCCGCGGCCAGCCCCGCTGCGGCCAGCGTCAGCCATTTGCGCTTGAGAATGAGAAAGCGCGGCGGCTTTCGTTCCGCTTTTTGTGCCCGGTTGCGTTTGAAATGAAAAAACATCAGCATATCCTCCCAAGATTCTTTTGGTAGAGGGTATGCTGATGTTTTTTATATCATGCGGCGGGACTTGCCTGCGCGATGCGCTGATGCGCAAAAGACCCCTGCCGTCCCCAAATGGCAGGAGTCGTCTGCGTGATTGTGTGTGGGCGCGCACGCGCCCTGGTATCATAAAGCCGCGAGCGGCTCTATCATCAAGCTTCGTTTTCGAGCATTCGATAACCCACGCCGATCTCCGTGAAGATATATTCGGGCGAGGCGGGGTTTTTCTCGATCTTGCGGCGGATATTCGCCATGTTGACGCGCAGGATCTGGTTGTCGGCCTTGGCCTTGGGCCCCCAGATTTGCTTAATGAGGTAGTCGTAGGTCAGTACCTTTCCGGCATATTTGCCGAGCAGCGCTACGATCTTGAATTCGTTGAGCGTCAGGTGGACGTCCTGTCCGTCGACGAGCACATGGTGCTTGTCGTAGTCGATCGTGAGATCCCGGACGGTGAACTTGCCTGACTGGGCGATCTCGCCGTTGTCGAGCGGCGTGCGCGTGTGGCGAATGGCCGTGCGGATGCGCGCGAGCAGCTCACTCGTGCCGAACGGCTTTTCGATGTAGTCGTCCGCACCGAAATCGAGTGCCGTGACCTTGTCGCTCTCGTGCGTGCGTGCCGAAACGACAATGATCGGCAGATTCGACCACGAGCGAACCTCTTTGAGGATATTCATTCCGTCCATATCGGGAAGGCCAAGGTCGAGAATGATGAGATCGGGGCAGTGAGAGGTGATCATCGAGATCGCCTCGGCGCCCGTCTGCGCCATAAGAACGTCAAAGTCGTTTGCGGTGAGAACCGTCGAAATAAAGTTGCTGATGTTCTGTTCGTCCTCGACAATGAGGACCTTATCCTTCAATTTCACTGTTGATGCCCTCCTCCAGCGGCAGATAGAAACGGAAGCACGCTCCGCCTGATTCCAGATTTTCTGCGGTCATCGTGCCGCCGTGCGCCTTGACGATGGTATAGCACACGGAAAGGCCGATGCCCATGTTCTTCTTCATGTCGAAATTGTTGTGCGATACGCCGGAAAGCCCACCGTCGAAAATCGTCGGAAGCTTTTCCTTCGGAATGCCGATGCCGTTGTCGCTGATGGCAAAACAGGCGCTGCTGCCCTCGCGCGAGAGCTGAAAACGGATCTGCGTGACGTTGCCGCCGTGAATGGCGGCGTTTTCCAGCAGGTTCATCATGACCTGACGAATGAGTGTTGCGTCCATCGGCACCATCAGCACCTCGTCCGGCACCTCAACGGTAACTTGAATATTGGGGAAGCGCTTGGTGAATTTGCTGACCGAAACGGCAACGATTTCTTCCGCTGCCTCGCAGTCCTTTTCGATCTTGGCCTGGCCGCCGCTCATGCGCGTGATGGAAAGAAGGTTCTCCACCATACGGATAAGCCACTGGGCATCCTCGTTCACATCTTCAAGAAGGCGGCGCTTCTGCTCGGGGGAGAAGGAATCCTCGTTGTCAAGGATCGCCGCCGTGTTGCCGACGATGCTGGTGAGCGGCGTGCGGATATCGTGCGACATGGCGCGCAGGAGATTGGCTCGCACGGCTTCCTTTTCCGTTTCGAGGCGCAGCTTTTCCTGCTTTTTGATCTGCGTGTTCATCGCGCTGATCATGATGGAAACGGTCAGCATGGCGAGGAAGGTGAGCGGGTAGCCGGTGATCGTAAAGTTAAACGCCCAATAGGGGTAGGTAAAGACGAAGTTGACGAAGAGAACGGCCGATACCGAACTGAACGTGCCCCAGAAAAAGCCCTCTGTCCAACGCGAGATGCACGCGACCGCCAGCACAAAAATGAGGTTGACGTAGCCGCTGCCGTCGTCGAGTCTGCGCAGCAGTGTGCAGAGGATCGTCGCGATTGCCAGAATTGCCACGGTGAGCAGAAAATCGTAAAAATGGCGCAGGTGCTTGGGCTTTGTTTTCATATTGCTGCCCTTTCTCGCTTGATTATTGGCGCGGAGAAAGCCTCCGCATACTATTCGCACCTATTATACCATACGAGCCGCTAATTTTGTGCTAAATCGAATATTTTTTTGCGGCAAAAGGGACGGCCTTGGCCGTCCCTTTTGCCGTATAAAGGAAGAAGCGGAATACAAACTTAAATCTTGCGAATGCTGACGTTTGTCACGTTCGCCATATTGAAGCCGGGCTGCTGCGCGATCGCCGCCATGATGGCGACTTTGACCTCGTCCGTCAACCCGTCTGCGGGGACGGCAGGGGCTGCCGGAACGACAGGCTCAGCCTTCGGCGGTTCGGGGCGGGATAAGATTTTGCCCATGAGCAGCGTCAGAAAGATGATGCAGGACAGACCTACAAACGTGACGCCCATGCCCATGACAACAACAAATGCGCTGGATACTTCCATCGGTGGATACGCTCCTTTTATGTAATCTGGCGCTATTATAGCGCACGGAGAGAACATATCAAGCGTTTGGAAGCGGCCTTAACACCGGCTTAACGAGAGAGGTTTTTCCTTTAACGGCATTTTTATCAATGCTTGTTTTCCGCTAAAGAAAATACCTCAAGGGTATCGCCGTTCACGCGGAAGCGAACGTCCCAACCGGCAAAGCTCATGCCGTATTCGCGTGCGGGGTCGTGCTGATATTGCGGGCGCGGATCCTGAGCAAGCACACCGAGCAGCGCCTCGCGCTGTCCCTCTGGGATTTTAGAGAGAAGCTCCGGCGGGCAGCGGACCGCGATCGTTTCCTTTGGCAAGGGAGCAAATCCGCCGAGCGCTTCGGGGTGCGCGTCGGCATAGGGGAGATAGGGCTTGATGTCGTAGATAGGCGTCAGGTCCATCAGGTCGGCGCCTGAGACAAGCAGAACATCGCCAAGCCCGTCCTCGTGCTGCACACCCTCCAGCTTGACGCAGGAAAGGCCGAGGGCGTTCGGGCGAAACGGTGAGCGCGTGGCGAACACGCCGACGCGTTCGTTGCCGCCAAGCCTCGGCGGACGGACGGTGGGCGACCAGGTGTCGCGCACGGCGGCGGAAAACTGCCAGATGAGCCAGAGATGTGAAAATCCCTCGATGCCGCGCAGCGCGTCGGCATTGCGGAATTCCGGTTCAAAGGCGATCTTTGAGCGCAGCTCCGGCACAAGTCCGCTCTGGCGCGGAATGCCGAATTTTTCGGGAAAGTCGGAGCGGATCCTTGCGATGACCTTCATTGTGTGCTGTTCCATACGATGTTCCTCCCTGAAAAAGAAAGGGCGCTGCGCGCCCTTTTTCCAATGCCGCCGTGTTTGGCTTACGAGATCTTTCTGATGAAATTGCCGCCGATGCGAACGCCCTCCTGCACGATAAAGAATGCGTGCGGGTCGATCTCGTGCACCGTTTCCTGCAAGTCTGCTGTCTCAAATTTCGACACGCAGACGCAGAGCACGCGAATGTCGCTGCCGGTGTAGGCTCCCTTGCCCTCCCAGTAGGTCAGGCCGCGGCCAATGCGGGACATGATGCGCTGCGGCAGCGCGGGGTCAGTGTCCTTAGTGAAGATAAGCACCTGCACGTTGATGTTCTGCTGATGTCCGCGGTCGATAAACAGCGCGCAGAACACCGTGTAGATGACCGAATAGATGGCCGTGCGCAGGTCGAAGAGGAACGCGCAGGCAACGTAGAGCATGATGTTAAAGCCCAGAGAAAAGCGCCCGACGGTGAAGCGGCTGCCGCGCTTGGTCAGGCACAGACCGACAACGTCCAGTCCGCCGGTCGAGCAGCCGCAGGTAAGGGCGAGACCAAGGGCGAAGCCGCAGAGAATGCCGCCGACAAGGCACGAGGCGAGCGGATCTTCCAGAATCGGCACGGCGGGGGAGCGCACCACGCTCAGGAAGAACGACGACGCGCCCACGCAGATCAGCGTGCGCAGCAAAAAACCGCGGCCGAGGTCGCGCCAGGCGAGATACAGCACCGGAATATTGATGAGAAAGTAAAGAATACCGGCGATGTCCACGCCCGCGGGTAGATCAAGATGCTGCATGAGCAGTGTACGAATGACCTGGCTGAGACCTACCACACCGCCGGAATAAAGCCCCATCGGCACGATGAAAAGGTTTACGCCCAGCGCGTAGAGAAATGTTGCAAAAACCGCGATCAGGACGCGCACCCATTTGTTTTGCAGTGCTTTGTGCAGCATGATCTTTCCTCCTCGTTTTTGTCGCACCGGCCGCTGCTTATGTGTCGGCGCGGGTTTCAGTTCCAAATCCTCTCTATTTTATTATAGCCCATATCGCAGACATTTGTAAAGCCTTCTGCGCGCGCGGGAGAGCGTGCGCGAAACGGTAGACTTGTCCCGACCGATCGCTGCGGCGATCTCGCTTACGGTCATGTTTTCCTCGTAGCGCAGGCGCAGCAGCTCGCGCTGGCGGGGCGTCAGCTCTTCTTCCCGCGCGAGGCGCAGGTTGCGCTTGAGGCGCATAAGGTCGCTCTCGTTGTCTCCGGCGTGTGCGGTCAGCCAGGCGGTCAGATCACCGTAGATCTCGTTGTTGCGTATCTTATAAGGTGTATTTTTCACTGCGCCAGTACCCCCTCTCATAGTAATGGCGCGTCAGCTCCGCAAGCTCGTACGACTGGCGCTGGAGCTGCTGCAGCTCCAGGATCCGCCGCTTGAAGCGCTCGCGCTCGTCCCTCGTCGGGGCGGCCTTGGCCTGCTCGCGCAGCGCCGTGATGCGCATGCGGAAGCGCAGCGCGTCCTCGCGATAAACAAAAGACATCTGATACAGGGTCATTCCGCCATCTCCTCTCCCAATATGTATTCGAAGGGACGCAGCTCCTCGCGCGCAAACGGCAGAAAGCAGTCTGCGCAGACGGTCGCGCCGTCCCGCTGCCACAGTGTTTCGCCCGCGTAGATCTCCTGCGCGCAGAGCGAGCAGACCGTGGTGATCTGGCGCCTCTTTGCCGGCGGCCGGCGCCTGTTTTTCGTGTACAATAAATTTCCTCCTTTTTTTGAACTTTGTTATTGACAAATTGCGCGGAGTCTGGTAATATACAACCTGTTCGTTGCTGAGATGCTGGTATAGCTCAGCTGGTAGAGCAGCTGATTTGTAATCAGCAGGTCGGGGGTTCGAATCCGTCTACCAGCTCCACCGACAAGCACTATAATTGAATATGGGGGAATTCCCGAGTGGCCAAAGGGGGCAGACTGTAAATCTGTTGTCAGTGACTTCGGTGGTTCGAATCCACCTTCCCCCACCATTATCGAGCAGACACTTGTGTTTGCTCGATAATTTTTTGTATCTTAGGATTCGAAAGCCGGCTCTTGGCGGTATGCCGGTGGCATGCCGCAACCGGCGTGGCTTTTCCGCAGAAAAGCGAATCCACCTTCCCCCACCAGGAACGAGTTGATGGTTTCATCAACTCGTTCTTTTTTCGTTTCAGGGCCTGTCGATAAACAAACAATAACGAGCGGACACAAGGTGTCGGCTCGTTATTGTCTTTCTCTCTATTTGTTCTGTGCGTTGCTGCTGTTGAGCGGCAGCGCGCTTTTTCTCTTTTTTCGGGGGAGCATGCTGCCCTGAGCGGTGCGGGCAGCGGTTGCCATCGGCAGGAGGAGACTGCCACGGCGTGCCGACGGAACACAAGGTTCTTGTCAGCAAAATTAAAATATCACAAGATTCTTGCTATGTCAAGAATAAAATTACAAGATTCTTGTTAAACTGAATTGACAGATACAAGTTTCTGCGATAGAATGCTGTCAAATCTTGTCGTAGTCTGTCATAGACGGAGGAAATCGGATGAGTTTTGGCAAACAAATGCGGCTGCGGCGTGAAGAGCTTCAGCTCTCGCGCGCTTCTCTGGCGGAGATGCTCGGTGTTTCGCCCTCTGCTATCAGCAATTATGAAAACGGCGTCAGTTCGCCCAAGGAAGAGGTCTTGCTGCGCCTTTTCGACGCGCTGCAAATTGATCCGAACTATCTCTACCGCGATTCGTTCCGCGCGGGGAGCTTTGTCTGCTCGCACGAGGAGCAGGCGCTGATCGAGGCCTACCGCGCGCTCCCGCCGCTCGGTCGCGAGGCGGTGCGCAGCCTGATCGACTCACTCGGCGCACTGTGCCGGGCGCAGGAGGAAAGTGTGCCTTGAGTTAGAAGATTTCCACGCAAAAGACTTGAATCATTCATAAATTCCAATTATAATATAAGTTTGGAAATCAATATTAAAGAAGGAAGCGTATTTCTTATGACGAAAATTGATATTTTCTCCGGCTTTCTGGGTGCCGGCAAGACCACGCTCATCAAAAAGCTGATTGCCGAGGCTTACAGCGGCGAAAAGCTCGTGCTGATCGAAAACGAGTTCGGTGAGATCAACATCGACGGCGGCTTTCTGAAGGAGTCCGGCATCGAGATCTCCGAGATGTCCGCCGGCTGCATCTGCTGCTCCCTTGTCGGCGACTTCAACAAGGCGCTCAAGGAGGTCGTCGAGCAGTTCCACCCCGACCGCGTGCTCATCGAGCCGAGCGGCGTGGGGAAGCTCTCCGACGTGATCGTTGCCGTGCAGCGCACCGTGGACGAGTGCCCGGACGAGCTCAAGCTCAACAGCTATGTCACCGTGGCCGATGCGAGCAAGGTCAAGGTCTATATGAAGAACTTCGGCGAGTTCTATAACAACCAGATCGAGGCCGCCGGCACGATCATCCTCTCCCGCACGCAGAAGCTCTCGCAGGAAAAGCTCGAGGCTGCCGCCGCGATGCTGCGCGAGAAGAATCCCGACGCCGCCATCCTGACGACGCCGTGGGACGAGCTGGACGGCAAGACCATTCTCTCCGCGGTCGAGAAGGTGTCGCTCAGCGATGAGCTTTTGGAAAAAATGCGCCACGAGCACGAGATCGAAGAGGCCGAGCACGCGCATCACCATCATGACCACGACCATGACCATGACCATGAGCATGAGCACGAGCATGACGAACACCACCATGACCATGATGAACATCATCACGACCACGACGAGCACGCGCATCACCATCATCACCACGACGGTGAAGAGTGCGACGATCCTGAATGCTCCTGCCACCATCACCATGCTGACGACGTCTTTGCCTCCTGGGGCAAGGAAACGCCGAAGAAGTTCACGCGCGAAGCGCTTGAAGAGATGCTCCGCAAGATTGACAGCGGCGACTACGGCCATATCCTGCGTGCCAAGGGCATCGTAAACGGTGAGGACGGCTGGCTCGAGTTCGACTATGTGCCCGAAGAGCACGAGGTCCGCGCAGGCCATCCCGACTACACGGGCCGCCTCTGCGTCATCGGCGCGGAGCTCAAGGAAAACGGCCTTGCCGAACTGTTTGGAGTGTGATCGATGGATATTCCTGTTTATCTGGTTGCCGGTTTTCTGGATTCCGGCAAGACGAACTTTATCAACGGCATTTTAGAAGACGGTTTCGCCCGCGAGGATAAGACGCTGCTCATCTGCTGCGAAGAGGGCGACGAGGAGTACGAAAAGAAGGCGCTCGACAACGTCACCGTCGTCACGGTGGACGATGAGGACGAGCTGACGCTCGCATTCTGCAAAGAGCTTGAAAAAAAGTACCGCCCCAAGCAGGTGCTCATCGAGTACAACGGCATGTGGCAGATGGAAAAGCTCTACCGCGAGGTGCTGCCCGCCAACTGGGTGCTCTACCAGATCATGACGTTCGTGCAGGCGCCGACGTTTGAGCTGTTCGTTAAGAACATGGGCCAGCTCATGATGGAGAAGATCACGAACGCGGATATGATCGTCTTCAACCGCTGCGACGACAAGCTCAAAGAGAGCCTGCGCGCGCGGAATCTGCGCATGGTCAACCGCCGCGCGGACATCTATCTTGAGGACAACGATGGCAACAGCGAGGATTACCTCACCGGCGACGAGTGCCCCTTCGACATGACGCCCGAGCTCATCGACATTCCGGACGACGACTACGGCGTTTGGTACGTTGACGCGATGGATCACACCGACCGCTGGGACGGCAAGAAGGTGCACATGAAGCTCATCATGTGCCATTCGAAGAAGTTCCCCGGTATCCACTGTCCCGGCCGCTTTGTGATGACCTGCTGCGAAAACGACATTCAGTTCGTTGGCATCGTCGCCAAGGGCGACAGCCTGAAGGCCTACAAAAACCGCGACTGGGTGGAGATCACCGCGACGGTCAAGAAGGAATATCTCGACGCCTACGAGGGCGAAGGCCCCGTGCTGTACGTTGAGAAGATCACCACAACGTCGAAGCCCGAGCAGAAGGTCGTGACCTTCTGATTTTGCACCGCATTGAGAAGAAACATAAAAAAGCGACGCTCTCTTTTTGAAAGAGGGCGTCGCTTTTGCTCTTGCGGGAGGGGGAAAAATCAAGCGCCGATGATGAGCGGCACGAGCGCCGCGCAGGAAAGGCACATCAGCATGCCCGTGCAGAACGAGTAAGCCATGGTTTCGGGATTGCAGTACTTTTCCACAAGCGGCAGGCACAGGTCGGTCGAAGCGGTACCGGGAATGGTGACGGCCTCGATGTAGCCGATCTTGCTGGCGATGAGCGGCAGGAAGATAAGACCCATCGTCTCGCGCAGCACGTTGTGCAGAAACGAGATCGCGCCCGCTACCGCGTGTCCTGCGCCGGAGATGACGCTCGGCGCCATCGTATACCAGCCGAAGCCTGCGCTGATGGCGAGCCCTTCGCGCAGCGTGACGGGGGAGAGGAGTGCATAGACGACGCCGGCGAGCAGCGAGCCGATCACAGAGAAAATGGGCACGAGCACAACGCCCAGCCCCGCGCCGCGCATGACACGCACGATGCTGCCGTCAAGTCCCATGCTGAAGCCCACCGAGCCGAGCATGATGCAAAGCCCGATGACGAGCAGGGTGCTGGAGACTTCTTCAAAGCGCTCGGGCGCCATGAGCCGCGGCAGAACGAAGTAGCCCAGCAGCATGCCGCAGACGACCATCAGGCAAATGATGATCGAGGACTTGATGCCGGAGGTGTTGACCCCGCCGCCGCGTTCCCCGGCGGCGTTGTCTTCCGTGCCGACGGGCAGGGCGCGGCGGTTGAGATGCACGATCTTGCGCGCGGCAGTGCCGCCGAGCATGCTGCCGACGGCCGTGAGGAACGTAATGAACAGCGCCTGCACGCCGATGCTGCCGAGGCTCGACGTCACCTCCTCGTCTGCGCCCATGCGCAGCCCCATGAGGAAGATGAGCAGATAGATGAAAAAGCTCGTGAGCTTGTCCAGAAAATGAAAGCGGTCCTTATGGCGGCGCAGCTTGCCTGCGATGAGGTAGCAGGCGATCATAATAGACCAGTAGAGAGCGAGCAGAGTCATAGGGAGTATTCATCCTTTCGCCGCGGTGAGGCAAAAATATAAGCGGGGGACGGCGCGGTGCCGCGCCGTCCTCTGCTGCTTTGGGAAACGGGGAACTCAGGCGAGGGTCTTGACCCAGGCGGCGTATTTTTCAAGGTTCGCGTCGCGCTCCTGCGCGTCCGCGCCCTTGGTGAGCACATAGACCTTGATCTTCGGCTCTGTGCCGCTCGGACGCACGACGATGTGCGTGCCGTCGGAGAGCTCAAAGCGCAGCACGTTCGAGCCGGCGAGCGCGATCTTCGTCACCTCGCCGCTCGCGGCGTCGCGCGCGGTGCCGTCTGCGTAATCCTTGTACACGGCGACCGGAACGCCCGCGATCTCGCGCGGCGGCGTTTCACGCAGGGACTTCATGAGAGAAGCCATCTTCTCCGCGCCGTCGAGACCCGGCATGACGAGGTTGAAGGTCTTTTCGCCGAAGAAGCCGTACTTTTTGAAGAGCGCCTCGAGCGCGTCGAAGAGCGTCATACCCTGCGCGTAGTACCATGCGGCCATCTCTGTGAGCAGGAGCGAAGCGGTGACGGCGTCCTTGTCGCGCACATAATGGCCGATCATGTAGCCGTAACTCTCTTCATAGGAGAAAATGACGGTGTTCTTGCCCGCGCTTTCCAGCTCATTCATCTTCTCGGCCATGAATTTAAAGCCCGTGAAGGTATCATAGCAGGCAAGACCGTTCGCCTCCGCCACGGCGCGCGCCATTTCGGTTGTCACGATGGTCTTGAGCGCGGCGGCGTTTTCAGGCAGCTTGCCTGCGCGCTTCATCGCGCCGATGAGATAGTCGAGCAGCAGAACGCCCGTCTGGTTGCCGGTGACAGGCTCAAATTCGCCCTGACGGTTGCGCACCATGATGCCGACGCGGTCGCTGTCGGGGTCGGTGCCGAGGATGAAGTCGACGTTGTTCTTCTTGGCAAGGTCAATGGCGAGATAGAAGCCCTCGGGATTCTCCGGGTTCGGGGAGACGACCGTGGGGAAGTTGCCGTCGATGACCATCTGCTCGGGCACGCAGAGAAGGTGCTTGATGCCAAGCTTTGTAAGCGCCTCGGGTACGAGCTTGTATCCGCAGCCGTGGAAGGGCGTGTAGACAAGCTTAAAGTCGCCCGAGACTTTTTTGACGGTATCATAGTCGTTGACCATGCTCATGACGTTGGCCATGAAGCGCTCGTCGCAGTCTGCGCCGAGCATCGTGATGAGACCCTTTTGCACCGCCTCGTCAAAGTCCATGGACGTAACGCCCGTGAAAATGTCGATCGTCTCGAGTTCTCTTGCGATGGCGGCGGCGTGCTGGGGCGGCAGCTGCGCGCCGTCCGACCAGTAGACCTTGTAGCCGTTGTACTCCTTGGGATTGTGCGACGCGGTGACGTTGATGCCCGCCTCGCAGCCGTATTCGCGCACGGCGAACGAAAGCTCGGGCGTGGGGCGCAGCGACTCAAAGAGCCTGACGGCGATGCCGTTGCCCGCCATGACGCAGGCTGCCTCGCGCGCAAATTCCGTCGAGTGGTTGCGGCAGTCCATGCAGATGGCAACGCCCTTTTGCATGGCGGCCTCGCCCTCTGCCCGGATCACGTTGGCAAAGCCCTGCGTCGCCCAGCGGATCACGTGGCGGTTCATGTTGTGAAGCCCCACATACATCGTGCCGCGCAGACCCGCGGTGCCGAATTCGAGCGGGCCGTAAAAACGGTTTTCAATCTCTCTTTCATCGTTTGCGATGGCCTTGAGCTCAGCGCGTTCTTCCTCGCTCAGCGCGGGAGAGGCGAGCCACTTTTCATATTCCTGACGGTAATTCATTGCTTATCCTCCTGTTCCGGAATTTCGTCGATGGGACGGATCAGATTTTTCGCATCCTCAAGCATGGATGCGGGGACATAAAGCCCTGTGCCGTGCCCGGGCGTGCCGAGCACCACCTTGCCGAAGGCGCCGTCGCCCTCGTATTTGCGCAGCACGGGAATGCCGTAGGCGCGCAGCATGGAGCAGAGCATATCCGCCTCTGCATTTGTATCCATCACGCGCGTTAAGAACGCGGGATGCTCGTTCTTGCCGCCGGCGTCCTTGGGCCAGCGCTCGGAAAGGTCATGTTCTGTCTTGCCCCAGGTGAGCTTCACTTCATCTGACATGGGCGGTTCCTCCTTTTGTAGATGGTTTGTGTTATTTGTGGTATTTTGTTCCTGCCTCGATCTGGTAGGCGCGGTAAACTTGCTCGAGCAGCATTACGCGCGCCAAGTGGTGCGGAAAGGTCATCGGCGACATCGAAAGACGCAGGTCAGCCTTTTTCTTTAAGTCCTCGTCAAGGCCGAAGCTTGAGCCGATCAGAAATGTCAGCTGTGAGGCGCCGCGCGCGGCAAATTGCTGCATCTTCTCGCTCAGCGCCACGCTGCTCATCTCCTGTCCTTCGATGCACATGGCGATGAGAGCGCCGCCCTTGGGCAGCTTCTGCTCGACCAGTGCAGCCTCTTTTTTGAGCGCCTGACGGATCTCCGCCTCGCTCGGCTCGTCACCGAGGCGCTGCTCGGGAAGCTCCAGAAGCTCCAGCTTACAATAGCGCGAGAGGCGCTTTTCGTATTCCTTCACGGCCTGCTCGTAGAAGGCCTCTTTCAGTTTTCCGACGCAAAGGACGGTGATCTTCTGCATATATGTACCTCACTGATGGTGTCGCGCGGCGCGGCGGAGAGACGGACGCTCAGCCCGCTTGCCTGCAAAGCGCGGCTGACGGTGTATTCGGCAAGCTGCGGGGAGTTGTTCTCGTCGCTCAGGTGCGCGAGCAGAATGTCGCTCGTGCCGGCGCGGACGCATTCCACGGCGAATTCCGCCGCAGCTTCGTTGGATAAATGCCCGCATTCGCCGAGAATGCGCTGCTTGAGATAATAGGGGTAGCTGCCGTTTTTGAGCATGACGACATCGTGGTTCGACTCGAGCAGCAGCATGTCCGCTCCGAGCGCTGCATCGTGCGCGTCGTCCGTAATGAAGCCGGTGTCGGTCAGCACGGCGAGCGAGCCGTCGCTGCTCTCAATGCGGTAGCCGACGCTTTCCTTTGCATCGTGCGAGGTGCGGAACGAGCGGATCTGCAAGTCCTTGATGGTGAAGGTCTCGTCTGCGGCAAAGGCATGCAGATACGGCGCGGGATAGTCGAGCGCGGCGGCGGTGCCAGAACTTGCGTAGAGCGGGACTGCGTGCTTTTTTTGCAGCGTACCCAGGGCGCGTACATGGTCGATGTGCTCGTGCGTGATGAGGATACCGTCCAGATCATCGAGCGTGAGGGAAAGTGCTGCGAGCGACTGCGTGATGCGGCGGCAGGAGATGCCCGCGTCGATCAGAATATGGGTGTTTTCGTGGCAGACGAGCGCTGCGTTTCCGGCGCTCGAACTGGCAAGTGTGTAAAATTCCATGGGCCGATTCCTTTGTATCAATTCGTCAGAATCATACCACAGCCGCGCGCAATAGTCAAAAGAAAAAGCCCTCTCGGCGAGGGCGCGGGAAAAGGCGGAAACGCGCTCAGGGCGCGGGGAAGGCAAGCCCCGCCACGAAGCCGTTTTCGCCGGTGCAGACGAGGTCGCCCGCAGCGACGACACCGTCGCAGACATAGAGATTCAGCTGGCAGGGACGCGCCGGATTGGGATAATTCGTCACAACATAGGTGTAGCGGGAGAGCGTTTTCCCGCAATAGCGCGTGAGGTCAAAGCCCTGCTCAAGCTGGAGCGCGTTGTAGCTTAAATATGGCTCCTCGAGCGTTTCTCCCAGTGTGATGCTGAGCGTTTCGATCGGCTGCGGGGCGACGGCCCAGCCGAGGGAGGAAAGATAAGAGATGCGCTCTTCATTCGTTCCGGCGGCGATGGGCGGCGGAGCGGAATGCCTGCATGCGCGCAGCGCGAAAAAGAGCGCGAGCAGGAGCGCAAAGACGAGCAGGATCTTGACGATCCGGCGTTTGGAACACCTGGCGGTGATGATGAACATGAAGCGACCACACCCTTTCTCTCAAAAGCTATTCCACCGGCGGCAAAAGTATGCTACACTACCTCTTAGCATACAGAAAGGCGGAAATCACCATGGCACAGCAGAGACTCGACAAGATTATCGCCTCCACCGGACGCTATTCGCGCCGCGAGGTCAAGCTCCTTGTGCGCGAGGGGCGCGTGCTCGTCGACGGGCGCATTGCCGCGAGCGCGGAGGAGAAATGCGACCCGGAAAGCGTGCGCATCCGCGTGAACGGCGAAGAGATCGGATACCGCGCGCACACCTATGTGATGCTCCACAAGCCTGCGGGCGTGCTGTCGGCGACTGAGGACGGCCGCGGAGAGACCGTGCTCGATCTGCTTGCGCCGGAATATCGCAAGATCGGGCTTTTCCCTGTCGGGCGGCTCGATAAGGATACCGAGGGCCTGCTGCTGCTCACCGACGACGGCGCGCTCGCCCACGACCTGCTCGCACCGAAAAGGCACGTCGACAAGGTCTACTTTGCCCGCACCGACGGTGCGCTGACGGCGGAAGACTGCGCTGCCTTTGCCGCGGGCATCACGCTCGGCGACGGCCTTGAATGCCTGCCTGCCAAGCTCGAGATCCTTGAAAGCGGCGCGCAGAGCGAAGCGCTCGTTACCATACACGAGGGAAAGTTCCACCAGATCAAACGAATGCTTGCCTCACGGGGAAAACCTGTCGTCTATCTCAAGCGCCTTTCCATGGGCGCACTTGTGCTGGACGAAACGCTTGGAAAAGGGGAATACCGCCTGCTCACGGCACAGGAGATCGAAAATCTGCGGGCAAGTGGGCATTTTGCCCAAGGGAAAACGGCCGGGAATTGACGAGGGAAACTTTGACATTTACAGATTGCCTAAAAAACGTAAAAAAAATTGTTGAAAAGAGAAAAAAGTCCTTGCAAATGTCAGAAGAAGACAGTATAATATCCTTATCAGGTTGACAAAATGCACAAACTCCCTAATACATCAAGGAGGCACGGAATATGTCCGGTAGGATTTTTCAGAACATCGTTTTGCAGTTTAAGGAAACGACCGATACGGTCATTGGCGTGATCGACTCCGAGGGCACGGTCATCGCCTGCACCGACCTGCCGGAGATCGGCCAGCGCTGGCCGCATCTGGTTCAGCCCATCAACGAGGCGGAGGGCGTCTGCACGGCGCTCGAAGGCAAGACCTTCAAAGCGCTCGAGGGTTGGGGCGGTCAGTTCGACTTTGCCGCTTTTACCCGCGGCGAAGATGCCCTCAGTGCCACGGTGTGCAGCATGGCGACCGTTGCGCTCAACACCGCCAAGAGCTATTACGAGGAAAAGCACGACAAGACGTCGTTCGTCAAGAGCATCCTCTCCGACAATATTCTCCTGAGCGACATTTACGTCCGCGCCAAGGAGCTGCACGTGGAAGCGGAGCTCAACCGCGGCGTGTTTGTGATCCGCCGCACGGACGATAAGGCCGACGCGGTGCCTGTCGAGGCGGTGCAGAACATCTTCCCCGACCGGCAGACGAGCTTTGTCCTCTCCATGGGCGAGGACGACGTGGTGCTCGTGCAGCAGCTGGGCGAGAACGTGGAGATGGGCGATCTGGAAAAGACCGCCGCACTGATCGAAGAAGCGCTGCGCGTGAACGGCGAAAGCACGGTGGTCGTCGGCATCGGCACCGTGGCCACGCACCTGCGCGACCTTGCCAAGTCCTATAAGGAAGCGCAGATGGCCATCGAGGTCGGCAAGGTCTTTGATACGGAAAAATATATCATCAGCTATGAAAATCTCGGCATCGGCCGCCTGATCTATCAGCTGCCGACGACGCTGTGCGAGATGTTCCTGCAGGAGGTTTTCAAGAAGAACCCGATCGATGCGCTCGACAAGGAGACGCTCTTCACGATCAACAAGTTCTTCGAGAATAACCTGATCCTCTCTGAAACGGCGCGCAAGCTGTTCGTCCACAGAAATACGCTTGTCTACCGTCTTGAAAAGATCAAGAAGCTCACAGGACTCGACCTGCGCGAGTTCGACGACGCCATCACCTTCAAGGTCGCGCTCATGGTCAAAAAGTACCTCGCGTCCCGCGGCATTGAGGCGTAACGCAAGAAGTTTTTCAGGGCTGCCTTCGGGCAGCCCTTTTTTTGCGCTTTTTCGCCAAAAAAATGAGAGTTTACATAATTATCTGTTGCCATTGCGCGCGCGGCGCGCTATAATAAAAGCTGAAATTTTGCGGGATCGAGTCAGAACCTGCCGGAAACTGAGGGAAGAGCATGATACGGCTGAGCGATGTAGTAAAAGAATACGAAACCGGGACGGCGGCGCTCAAGGGCATTTCCTTGCGCATCGAGGACGGAGAGTTCGTCTTTCTTGTCGGCCCGAGCGGCAGCGGAAAATCCACGATCATCAAGCTGCTCACCGGTGAGATCACGCCGACGGAGGGGCAGATCGCCGTCAACGGCTTCAGCCTGACGAACATTGCCGAGCGGCAGATCCCGCTGCTGCGGCGTTCGGTCGGCGTCATCTTTCAGGACTTTCGCCTGATCGAGAAGAAGACGGTCTACGAAAACCTGAGCTTTGCCATGCGCGCCGTGGGCGCGTCGCCGCGCGAGATCAAAAAGCGCATTCCCTATGTGCTTGAGCTGGTGGGACTGGAGGAAAAGACCGACCGCTACCCCAACGAGATCTCCGGCGGCGAGCAGCAGCGCGTGGCCATCGCGCGCGCGCTCATCAACAACCCGAGCACCATCATCGCCGACGAGCCGACGGGCAACCTGGATCCCGCGCGCTCACTGGAGATCATGCGCCTTTTGGAGCGCATCAATCAGCTCGGCACGACGATGGTCGTCGTCACACACGAGAAGGATCTTGTCAACCAGTTCAGAAAACGCGTCATCACGCTCGACCAGGGACTCATCATGAGCGATGTTGACGGCGTCGGCTACAACGCGAGGTAAGGCTATGCGCAAACACGATTTTACTTACTTTTTCGGCGAGGGCATGCGCAACATGTTCTCGCACGGTTTCATGTCCTTTGCGGCGGTGGGCATCACGGTGGCCTGCCTTGTGGTCATGGGGACGTTTTCGCTCGTGGCCTACAACGCGCAGGTGCAGCTGCAAAAACTTGAGAGCGAGTACGAGATCCTTGCCTTCGTAGATGAAAACTGCGATGAGGCGCAGACCAAGGCTGTTGGCCGCGCCATCGAGCAGCGCGACAATGTGAAGGAATGCGTCTTTATCAGCAAGGAAGAGGCGATCGAATCCTTCGAAGAAAAGTATGAGGGCGACGAGCTTTTTCAGAATCTCGATCCCGAGATCCTGCGCGACCGCTATGCTGTCTATGTTGACGATCTGAGCATTTCCGGCAAGACCGCGCGCGACATTCTCGACAATGTCGACGGCGTTGCCAAGGTGCGCGTGGACGAGGACATCTCCGGCGGCCTGATCACGCTGCGCAACATTGCGGGCGTTGTGTGTATCGCGCTCATTGCGATCTTGCTGCTCGTGTCCGTCTTTATCATCTCCAACACCATCAAGCTCACGACCTTTGACCGGCGCGACGAGATCGCCATTATGAAGATGGTGGGCGCGACGAACGGCTTTATCCGTTGGCCGTTTGTGTACGAGGGCTTTATGATCGGCCTTCTCAGCGCGGTGCTGGGCTTTAGCCTGCAATGGCTGCTCTATGAGTCGGTCGCCAAGAGTCTTGCCATGTCTGACCGACTGCAGCTTTTGACGATCGTCGACTTTACGGCGATCTGGCAGCCCGTTGCGGCTATTTTCGCCGCCGCCGGTATCCTCATCGGCGTGGGCGGCAGCCTGACCGCGATCCGCAAGTTCCTGCGCGTGTAAGGGGGGCGAACGATGAAGCAGAGAAAAATCGCACGCATTGCGCTTACCCTTGCCGTTGTTCTGGCGCTGACGATGACGGAGCTGACGCCGTTTTCCATGGTCCAGGAGGCCTCCGCCGTCACGCAGGCGGACATCGACAAGCTCAAAGATGAGCTCAGCGGCATGAACTCGGAAAAGGCGCAGCTTGAAAAGGAACTCAAATCCATTCAGAACAACAAGAACACCGCGCTTGCACAAAAGGAGAATATCGACAAGCAGATCAACCTCCTCCAGTCGGAGATCAGGAACGTGGAGTCGCTCATCAGCGAGTACGAAACGCTCATTGAGCAGACCGAGCAGGAGATCCGCGAAAACGAAGAGGAAGAAAAGCGCCAGTACGAAAAGTTCTGCGCGCGCGTGCGCTCCATGGAAGAGCGCGGCACAGTGTCGTACTGGTCGGTGCTTTTCAACGCTGCGAGTTTTACCGACCTGCTGAGCGCCATGGACTTTATCAGCGAGATCATGGACAGCGACCAGAAGGTCATCGACGATCTGCGTGCTCTGCGCGAGCAGATCGAGCAGAAGAAGGCGACGCTTGAAGCGTCGCTTGCCGAGCAGCAGACCGCCAAGGAAACGCTCGTGACCAAAAAGAACGAGCTGAACACCCAGCGCGCGGCGGCGGAAAAGGTGCTTGCCGACCTCAAGGCGAACGAGGCACAGTACAAGCAGGTGATCGCCGAGCAGGACGCGGCGATGGAGCGCCAGCAGGCGGAGATCGTCCGCCTTTCGAGAGAGCTTGCCGCCAAGAACGGCGATACCACCGCGACTCTGGGCGGCTACATCTGGCCGTGCTCAAGCAGATACGTCACCTCGCCGCTCGGCGCGCGCTACACGGGCATCGCGGGCGCGTCGACGAACCACGCGGGCATCGACATCGGCCGCGTGGGCTACACGACGCAGGCCGTCGCCGCCAAGGCGGGCACCGTCATCATCTCGGCGTACAACAAGTACCGCGGCAACTACGTTGTCGTGAGCCACGGCAGCGGCAACACCACGACCTATCAGCACCTGTCCTCCCGCTCGGTCAGCGTGGGCGACTATGTTGCCCAGGGGCAGGTCGTCGGCATTACCGGCACGACCGGTGTGAGCAGCGGCCCGCACCTGCATTTCGAGATCACCGAAAACGGCAAGATCGTCAACCCGCTCAACTACCTCACCAACTACATCAAGGGTTGGTAAGCGCATAACGCAATCGCTCCCCGCCATATATTGGCGGGGAGCCTTTTTTGCGGGAGGGACGAAGGTTGTTGGGTTTGGTCAGCTATCGGGACGCGGGGGAGAAAAACGGCGCGCGCACGCTGTGCGGCGTGCGCTTCTGCGCGGTGTATATTGCGCGCGGAGAGGGAATGGCGGCGCGCCTTTCGGCGCGTCGCGCGGCAAAATATCTGAAATGGCACCGTGTGCGCTATGCCGTGTTTCCAAAGGACTACCCCTGTAAGAGCGCATTTGCGCGCTTGGGTATCGTTTTGCCGCCTGAGCAGCCGCTGCGCATGACAAAGGCGGCGGAGATCGTTCGCTGCGCGATGGCGCAGCGAGGGCTGCGCCCGGAATGCGCGCGCATTGCGCTGCTTTCCGCCGCGCCGAGCGCGGCGCTCGAAGCGGCGGCGCGTGAGCTTGCACGGGACGTGCGCTATCTGTCGCTCTGCACGCCGGGGCAGGAGCGCATCGCGCGCTCGCTGCGCTGGGACTGCGGCGCAAGCGTCTACGAGGTACAGCGGGGCGAGCAGCTTGTCTCTGACCTTGCAGTCTGCTTTGACGATGTGCCGCCGCCCTTCGGCGCGGTGTTGCCGCTTGCCGAAGCGCTGCTCAAGGTGGAATACGGGGCGGCGGAGATCGAAGATGCGGCGCCGGACTGGGATCAAAACCAGCTGATCTGCGCGCTGTATGCCGCGCTTGTCCGCCGCGCCGACGAAATTTGGGTGAAAGATGTGAAATTTCCGCCCAAAGCGGGGGAAACTGCAAACCTGCCTTGACAAGCCGGAACGAAATTACTATAATTGTTTCGCTAAAATGGTATTCGTGTGCGCGCCGCACATTTTCCGTCGGCGCGAAAGAAAGGAACGATCTCAATATGAAAAAAGAGTACAAAATGAGCGCGGAGCGCAAGGAAGAGCTGCAAAACGAGCTTACCTACCTCAAAACCGTGCGTGAACAGGAAGTGGCGGATCTCATCAAGGAGGCGCGCGGCTTCGGCGACCTGAGCGAAAACAGCGAATATGATGAAGCGAAGAACGAGCAGGGCAAGCTGTACTCCCGCATCGCTGAGGTCGAGGATATCCTGCTGCACGCCGTCATCGTCGACGAGAGCGACGCAGGCACCAACGCTGTCGGCATCGGCTGCCGCGTGACGGTCGCAGACGTAAAGACCGGCCGCGAGATGCCCGAGTACAAGGTCGTCGGCTCGCAGGAGGCAGACCCCATGCATCACGCCATCTCCGAGGATTCCCCCTTCGGCAAGGCGCTTATGGGCGCAAAAGAGGGAGACGAGGTCAGCGTGGACGCCCCTGTCGGCACCATCGTTTACCGCGTTGTCAAGATCGAACGCTAAGCTGTATTGATATAGAGTAGGAGTAAAAACACCATGGCTGAAGAAAGAAACCAGAACACCGCGGCTGTCGAGCAGGACCTGAGCGAGATCCTCCAGGTGCGCCGCGACAAGCTTGCAGCGCTTCGCGCCGAGGGCCGCGATCCCTTCCAGGAGACCAAGTTTGATGTGACGCATCACGCCCAGGACATTAAGGACAACTTCGACGCGCTCGAGGGTAGTGAGGTCCGCATCGCGGGCCGCCTGATGAGCAAGCGCGGCATGGGCAAGGTCAGCTTCTGCGATTTGCAGGACAAGTCCGGCCGCATCCAGCTCTACGCCCGCAAGGACGAGATGGATGAAGAGGAGTACAACCGCTTCAAGAAGTACGACATCGGCGATATTGTCGGCGTCGACGGTGAGGTGTTCCGCACCCAGCGCGGCGAGATGAGCGTGCGCGCGAAGACGATCACGCTGCTCTCCAAGTCCCTGCGCCCGCTGCCGGAGAAGTACCACGGTCTGACCGACAAGGAAGCACGCTACCGCCAGCGCTATGTTGACCTCATCATCAACCCCGAGTCCAAGCGCAACTTCGAGATCCGCTCGAAGTTTGTCGCCTACCTGCGCCGTTATCTCGACTCCCTCGGCTTTATGGAGGTCGAAACGCCGGTGCTGAGTCCCATCGCGGGCGGCGCGAACGCGCGCCCCTTTATCACGCACCACAATACCCTTGATATCGACATGTATATGCGCATCGCGACCGAGCTGCACTTGAAGCGCCTGATCGTCGGCGGTATGGAGCGCGTGTACGAGGTCGGCCGCATCTTCCGCAACGAGGGTATGGACACCAAGCACAACCCTGAGTTCACCACCTGCGAGCTGTATCAGGCGTTCACGAACCTCGACGGCATGATGGATATTCTTGAGGGGATCCTCTCCGGCGCGGCAAAGGAAATTCTCGGAACCTATCAGCTCCAGTGGCTCGGCCAGGACATCGACCTGACGCCGTCCTGGAAGCGTCTTACGATGGCGGAGGCCGTCAAGAACGTGACCGGTGCAGACTTCATGGCCATCGAAGGCGACGCTGAGGCAGCCGTCGAACTTGCCAAGAGTGTCGGCGTCGATATGGACGGCGTGGACAAGACCTGGGGCAACGCCCTGTATGAGACCTTCGACCAGAAGGTCGAGGAAACGCTCATTCAGCCGACCTTCATCACGATGTACCCCGTTGAGGTCAGCCCCCTTGCCAAGCGCAGCCCGTCTGACCCGTACCTCACGGAGCGCTATGAGATGTTCGTCTGCGGCTGCGAGATGGGCAACGCCTTCACCGAGCTCAACGACCCGATGGATCAGTACGAGCGCTTCAAGGCGCAGGCGGAAAAGCGCGCCAACGGCGACGACGAGGCCGACATGATGGACGAAGATTACGTCATGGCGCTCGAGTATGGCCTGCCCCCGACGGGCGGTCTGGGCTTCGGCATCGACCGCTGCGCCATGATGCTCTGCGGCACCGACTCCATCCGCGACGTGATCCTCTTCCCCACGATGAAGCCGCTCGACATGCCAAAGAAGAGCGAGAAGGCCGAGGAGAA
>OLSD01000166.1_pt1 | contig 73935 bp, 71 predicted proteins | sample 1672211 | NCBI WGS metagenome assembly OLSD01 (sample SAMEA3136659, study PRJEB25190) | human gut metagenome | reverse complement strand
CAGGAGCGTGGCATCACCATCACCTCCGCCGCTACCACCTGCTACTGGACCGGTTCCGCCGGCCAGTTCCCCCAGACCCGAATCAACATCATTGATACCCCGGGCCACGTGGACTTTACCGTCGAGGTGGAGCGTTCCCTGCGCGTGCTGGACGGCTCTGTGACCGTCATGTGCGCCAAGGGCGGCGTGGAGCCCCAGTCCGAGACTGTGTGGCGTCAGGCCGACCACTATAAAGTTCCCCGCATGATCTACGTCAACAAGATGGACATCATGGGCGCTGATTTCTACAACGTTCTGAAGATGATCCACGACCGCCTGAAGTGCAACGCCGTGCCCATCCAGTTGCCCATCGGCAGCGAGGATACCTTCAAGGGCATCATCGACCTGGTCGAGATGAAGGCCGACGTGTATTACGACGCCGAGGGCAAGGACATGCGCGTGGAGGACATCCCCGAGGACATGATGGACCTGGCGATGGAATACCGCACCAAGCTCATCGACGCCTGCGCAGACCTCAACGAGGACCTGATGATGCTGGCGCTGGAGGAGGAACCCATCCCCACCGACATGATCCGCAAGACCCTGCGTCATGGCACCATCGAGAACCTGCTGGTCCCCGTCACCTGCGGTACCTCTTACCGCAACAAGGGCGTGCAGAAGCTGCTCGACGCCATTGTCGACTTCATGCCCTCCCCCCTGGACATCCCCGCCATCAAGGGCGTCAACCCCGACACCGGCGAGGAGGATGAGCGTCCCGCAGACGACAACGCACCCTTCTCCGCACTGGCCTTTAAGATCGCTGCGGACCCCTACGTTGGCCGTCTGTCCTTTATCCGCGTTTACTCCGGCCTGCTGAACACCGGCACGGCCGTTCTGAACTCCACCAAGCAGCAGAGAGAGCGTATCGGCCGTATCCTGCAGATGCACGCCAACCACCGTGAGGACATCGAGACCGTCTACTCCGGTGACATCGCCGCCGTGGTCGGCCTGAAGAACTCCACCACCGGCGACACCCTGTGCGACGATAAGGCTCCCATTATCCTGGAGTCCATGGAGTTCCCCGAGCCCGTCATCCGCGTGGCCATCGAGCCCAAGACCAAGGCCGGTCAGGAGAAGATGGGCATCGCCCTGATGAAGCTGGCCGAGGAGGACCCCACCTTCAAGACCTACACCGACGAAGAGACGGGCCAGACCATCATCGCCGGCATGGGCGAGCTGCACCTGGAGATCATCGTCGACCGTCTGCTGCGTGAGTACAAGGTCGAGGCCAACGTGGGCGCACCTCAGGTCGCCTACAAGGAGACCATCAAGAAGAAGGTCGAGCAGGACACCAAGTATGCCCGTCAGTCCGGCGGTAAGGGCCAGTATGGTCACGTCAAGATCCGTCTGGAGCCCAACGAGTCCGGCAAGGGCTATGAGTTCGTCAACGAGATCGTCGGCGGCGCCATCCCCAAGGAATATATCCCCGCCGTGGACGCCGGTATCCAGGGCGCCATGGAGTCCGGCATCCTGGCCGGTTACCCCGTGGTCGACGTGAAGGTCACCCTGTACGACGGCTCTTATCACGAGGTCGACTCCTCCGAGATGGCCTTTAAGATCGCCGGCTCTATGGCCTTCAAGGAAGCCTGCCGCAAGGCCAACCCCTGCCTGCTCGAGCCCATCATGAAGGTCTCCGTCATCGTCCCTGAGGACTACATGGGCGACGTCATCGGCGACCTGAACTCCCGCCGTGGTCAGATCCAGGGCATGGAGGCCCGTCCCGGCGCCCAGCAGATCGACGCACTGGTGCCTCTGTCCGAGATGTTCGGCTACGCCACCGACCTGCGCAGCCGCACCCAGGGCCGCGGCCAGTACTCCATGGAGCCCCACAGCTATGTGGAGATCCCCAAGTCCATCACGGACAAGATCGTGGAGAAGCGCAACAGCGCTGACTAATTCAGAGAATTTTTTGAAAACCGGGAGAAATCCTGTTTTTCCCGTTGTATTTTTGAGGAATATCCTGTAAAATAGGACCCATGAACGGTCTTATGCACCTGTAAGACAGCTTTGTCTTTATTTTGAGGAGGATTATCAATCATGGCCAAGCAAAAGTTTGAAAGAACCAAGCCCCACGTAAACATCGGTACCATCGGTCACGTTGACCATGGTAAGACCACCCTGACCGCTGCCATCACCAAGTACCTGGCTCTCCAGGGTAAGGCTGATTTCGAGGACTACGCAAGCATCGACAAGGCCCCCGAGGAGAGAGAGCGTGGTATCACCATCAACACCGCTCACGTTGAGTATGAGACCGACAAGCGTCACTACGCTCACGTTGACTGCCCGGGCCACGCCGACTATATCAAGAACATGATCACCGGCGCTGCTCAGATGGACGGCGCTATCCTGGTCATCGCTGCTACCGACGGCCCCATGGCTCAGACCCGTGAGCACATCCTGCTGGCCCGTCAGGTGGGCGTGCCCGCTATCGTCGTGTTCCTGAACAAGGTCGACCTGCTGGACGACGAGGAGCTGCTGGAGCTGGTCGAGATGGAGGTCCGTGAGCTGCTGAGCAAGTATGACTTCCCCGGCGACGACCTGCCCGTCATCAAGGGTTCCGCTCTGAACGCTCTGACCTGCGAGTCTCAGGACCCCAACGATCCTGACTATGCCTGCATCAAGGAGCTGATGGACGCAGTCGACGACTACATCCCCACTCCTCCCCGTGATGATTCGCTGCCCTTCCTGATGCCCGTCGAGGACGTCTTCACCATCACCGGCCGTGGCACCGTTGCTACCGGTAGAGTCGAGCGTGGTCAGATCAAGATGGGCGACCCCGTCGAGATCGTCGGCCTGGCCGAGGAGAGCAAGAAGTCCGTTATCACCGGCATCGAGATGTTCCGCAAGCTGCTGGACTTCGCTGAGGCTGGCGACAACGTCGGCACCCTGCTGCGTGGTATCGACAAGAAGGAGATCGAGAGAGGCCAGGTTCTGGCTAAGCCCGGCTCCATCCACCCCCACACCAAGTTCTCTGGCCAGGTTTACGTCCTGTCCAAGGACGAGGGTGGCCGTCACACCCCCTTCTTCAACAACTATCGTCCTCAGTTCTACTTCCGTACCACTGACGTGACCGGCGTCATCTCCCTGCCCGAGGGCGTTGAGATGTGCATGCCCGGCGACAACGTCGTGATGAACGTCGAGCTGATCACCCCCATCGCCATCGAGAAGGGCCTGCGCTTCGCTATCCGCGAGGGCGGCCGTACCGTCGGTTCCGGTGTTGTCACCGAGATCGAGGGCTAATTCTTAACCTCTCTGAGAAGGGCAAAGCCAAGGCTTTGCCCTTCTTTTTTTCCACAAAACCCGCGAACTTTGTTGAGAAAGGGGTCATCGCAGCCTATGGATACGAACATTGACACCGGACAATTGGAGAGCAGTGTGGAGGCTGGCGTCCACACCTTGATGAAAAACGGCTGGGAGGGGGCGCTGAAGACCATCCTCTTTGCGGTGATCCTCTTGGTGATCTGCCTGGTCGTGAAAGCCATTGTGCTGAAAATTTTGGACCGGGCGCTGGACCGCTTCAAGCAGATCGAAAAGAGCCTGCACACCTTTATCCGCTCCATGATGAATATCATCCTATGGTTTATTACGCTGATGATCGTGGCGGAATCGCTGGGCATCAACGCGTCGTCTCTGCTGGCGTTGGTGAGCATCTTCGGTCTGGCCGTCTCCCTCTCTGTCAAAGACAGCTTGGCGAACCTGGCCGGGGGTTTTACCATCCTCAGCACCCGTCCGTTTAAGGTAGGGGACTACGTGGAGATCGGCTCCACCGGCGGGACCATCCGGGAGATCGGCATGGTCTACACGAAGCTGGCGACGCTGGACAACCGCATCATCCTCATGCCCAACAGCGTGGTCGTGGACGCGGAGGTCACCAATTACAGCGCCGAGGACCTGCGCCGGGTGGACCTGGTGGTGACGGCCGCTTACGATGCGCCGGTGGAGCAGGTCAAGCGGACCATCGCCGAGGTGGTGGACCGCCACGAGCTGACCCTCAGTGACCCCGCGCCGTTCATCCGCCTGCTGCGCTACGGGGACAGTGCGCTGGAGTATGCGGTGCGGGTCTGGTGCGCCAATTCCGATTACTGGACGGTCTACCACGATCTGCTGGAGCAGATCAAGGAGGCGTTTGATGCGCAGCGCATCTCCATCCCGTATCCGCAGATGGAAGTGACTGTGAGAAAATCATTCCCTGAGGTGAAGGAACATGCCTGATCGCAAAAAAGATACGTTTCAGATCCGCAACAGCACGGTGGATTTTCTTGTGTTTACCAGGGATGCCCACGAAGATGGAATTGAAGTACGGGTGCAGGACCAGGATGTTTGGCTGACCCAGAAAGCCATTGCTCAGCTTTTTGAAGTAGACCGAAGTGTTGTCACAAAGCACCTGAAAAATATCTATGAGAGCGGCGAATTGTCCGAAGCGGCAACTTGTGCAAATTTTGCACAAGTTGCGGATAACGGAAAGACCTATCGCTATAAGTTCTACGCCCTGTCTGCGATCATCGCTGTTGGCTATCGGGTCAACTCTGGCCGGGCAACAGAGTTCCGTCAGTGGGCCACCAAGGTGCTGTCCACCTTCACCAGGCAAGGCTATGTTCTGGATAAGGACAGACTCATCAACGGACAGATTTTTGACGAGGATTATTTTGACCATCTGATTTCCGAAATTCAGGAGATTCGTGCCAGTGAACGGCGGTTCTATCAGAAGATCACGGATATCTATGCCACTGCGGTGGATTATTCTCTCGACAGCCAGACCACAAGAAATTTCTTCGCCACGGTGCAGAACAAAATGCACTATGCTGTGCACGGCAACACGGCAGCAGAGGTCATTATGGCGCGGGCGGATCACACCAAGGAGCACATGGGTCTAACTTCCTGGCGAAATGCGCCAGATGGAAAGATCGTCAAAGCGGATGTGTCCGTTGCCAAGAATTACTTATCCGTTGACGAGATGCAGGAATTAAATGAGATCGTCACGATGTATCTGGATTATGCGACCCGGCAGGCCAGACGGCATATCCCTATGACAATGGCAGATTGGGCCTCTAAGCTGGATGCCTTTCTGCAATTCAACGATGCAGAGATTTTGCGGGATAAGGGCAAGGTCACAGCTGCGATCGCAAAAGCTTTTGCGGAAAGTGAATTTGAACAATACCGTGTGCTCCAAGACCGGCTGTATCAAAGTGATTTTGATCGCCTCATGGCCAGGGCAGAAGGGAAAGACGAGTCATAATACGTCAACTGGAATGTTGCACAAAAACCGCCCGCAGGGCGGTTTTTGTGCGTTATTGGCTGGCTTTCATCGGGAACTCCAGGCTCTGGGTGAAGCCGTCGCCTTGGTTGCAGAAGATCTCTCCGCCGATGATCTGGTGCTTGCAGACCAAGAGGCAGGCCCAGATGTTTTCTTGCAGGCCGGGGTAGTTTTTGACCTGGTAGGTGTAGCGCTTGATGGTCTCCCCGGCGTATTTTTCCAAGTCGAAGCCCTGGCTGCGCTGGAGGGTGAGGTAAGCCTGGTAGGCCTCATCGAATTTGGTCGGCAGGGTGAGGGCTTCCTCTGCTGAGGGCTGGGCGGCGGTGAGCCAGCCCAGGGACTCCAGATAGGCCACCCGGTCGGCGTTGGTGCGAATGTCGCTGCCGTCGGCGGCAGCTACGCTGGAGACCGGGGCGGCGGGGACGGCTTCCACCACCCCGAACGCCGCCCCCAGCAGGATCACGGCGCAGGCCCCCAGCAGACAGCCGGCAGCCAAACGGCGGGGGTGCAGTTTTTTGGTAATGATGATCATGGGGGCAGCTCCTCTCTCGCAAACGCCGGACCGGAGGCGGTCCGGGGGAAATCTTCCTCTCAGCCTATGTTCGCGGGGGCAAAAGTATGCTAAAATACGGGAAGTGATCCGACGAAGTTATCAACAGGAGTGTGGAAAACATGGAACGACTGGACAAGCTGCTGGCCGCCACGGGGAAGTGGTCCCGCAAGGAGGCCAAGGCCCTCGTCAAGGCCGGCCGGGTGCGGGTGGAAGACCGCCTGCCCAAAGGCCCGGAGGATAAAGTGGAAGAGGGGAGCCTGGTGGCGGTGGACGGCAAGCCGATCTTCACGGAGAAATACGTCTACCTCATGCTGCACAAGCCGGCGGGGGTCACCTCCGCCACCCAGGACGCCAAGGAGAAAACGGTGCTGGACCTGCTGCCCAAGGACCTGCGGCGGAAAGACCTCTTCCCCGTGGGGCGGCTGGACAAGGACACGGAGGGGCTGCTCCTCCTGACCAACGACGGGGCCTTGGCCCACGCACTGCTGGCACCGGGGCGGCATGTGGATAAAGTCTATTACACGAAGGTAGACGGGGACTTAGAGCAGGACGACGTGGCGGCCTTTGCAGAGGGCATCACTCTGGGGGATGGGACGGTCTGCCTGCCGGCGGGCCTGGACCTGATCTCTGAGCGCGAGGCCCTGGTGACCCTGCGGGAGGGGAAGTACCACCAGGTCAAACGGATGCTGGCCTCCCGCGGCAAGCCGGTGGTCTATCTCAAGCGGCTGGGGATGGGAAAGCTCAAGCTGGACCCCACGCTGCCCGCCGGGGCCTGGCGGCCGTTGACGCCGGAAGAGCTGGCAGAGCTGGGGCGCTGAAGGGCAAATGTTCGGCATTTTCCACAAATATTCTATAAAAACCTATTGAAATCGCTCTGGGAACCCGTTATAATATAGGCTGTTCTAGGATGCATTGATGGGAATTTTGAATTTTCGGGTGTCGAAAGTCCCTCGATTCCCGTTTTCGGCAGAAATTAGAGGAGGAAATGGAATATGTCCAGCAGAGTTTTTCAAAGTATTGTGCTCCAAATGAAGGAGTGTACGGACCGGGTCATCGGCGTCATTGACGACCAGGGTACTGTGGTGTCCTGTAATCAGCTGACCTGGATCGGCGAAAAATGGGAGGGCGCCGCTTCCGCCTTGAACGTCAACGAGTCGGCCGTGGTGATCTACGGGGACAAGACCTTTAAGCCCCTGGTCAGCCGCGGCTCCCACTTTGACTACGCTGCCTTCGTCCAGGGCAGCGACGAGCAGGCCAAGCTCATCTGCTCCATGGTCACCGTGGCCCTGAACAGCGCCAAAGCTTACTACGAGGAGAAGCACGACAAGACCGCCTTTGTCAAGAGCATCATCTCCGACAACATCCTGCTGGGCGACATCTACGTCCGCGCCAAGGAGCTGCACTTTGCCTCCGAGGCCCAGCGGGCCGTGTTCCTGGTGCGCCAGGTTGGCTCGGCAGAGATCGCCGCGGTGGACGTGGTGCAAAGTCTCTTCTCTGACAACCCTGACGACTTCGTCATCTCCATCAACGAGACCGACATCGCCGTCATCAAGACCCTGACCGACGGGGGGGACGGCAAAGAGATCTACCGCATCGCCAAGAGCATCGAGGATGCCCTGGCCCAGAACCTGAAGCTCAAGACTACCATCGGCATCGGCACCGTGGTCAGCCACATCCGTGACCTGGCCCGCGCCTACAAAGAGGCCGGCGTGGCCATTGATGTCGGCAAGGTGTTCGACACCGAGAAGACCATCATCACCTATGAGAACCTGGGCATCGGCCGTCTGATCTATCAGCTGCCGACCGTCATGTGCGACATGTTCCTCCAGGAGGTCTTTAAGAAGAACCCCATCGACGCCCTGGATCAGGAGACGCTCTTCACCATCAACAAGTTCTTTGAGAACAACCTGAACGTCTCCGAGACGGCCCGGAAGCTCTTCGTCCACCGCAACACCTTGGTCTACCGCCTGGAAAAGATCAAGAAGCTCACCGGCCTGGACCTGCGGGAGTTCGACGACGCCATCACCTTCAAGGTGGCGCTGATGGTGAAGAAGTATCTGGTCAGCCGCGGCATCGAGAACTGAGCAACCACCAAATACAGCAACCACAATAACAAAGGAGTGTTACTTTGATTCGTCTGAGAGACATTCACAAGGAGTACCCCAACGGGACCAAGGCCCTGAAAGGGGTCAGCATGCAGATCGACGACGGGGACTTCGTCTTCCTGGTCGGTCCGTCCGGTTCCGGCAAGTCGACCATCATCAAGCTCATCACAGCGGAGATCGCCCCCACCAAGGGCAAGCTCATGGTGAACGGGTATAACCTTAATGACATCAGCGAAAAGCAGATCCCGCTTCTTCGCCGGACCATTGGCGTGGTCTTCCAGGATTTCCGGCTGATCGAAAAGAAGACCGTCTTTGAAAACATCGAGGTGGCCATGCGGGCCGTGGGCGCCACCACGAGCGAAATTCGCCGCCGTATCCCGTATGTCCTGGGTCTGGTGGGCCTGACCGGCAAGAGCCGCCAGCTGCCCACCCAGCTCTCCGGCGGCGAGCAGCAGCGGGTGGCCATCGCCCGCGCCCTGGCCAACAACCCCAGCGTCATCATCGCCGACGAGCCGACGGGCAACCTGGACCCGGCCCGGTCTTTGGAGATCATGTCGCTGCTGGAAAAGATCAACGACATGGGCACCACCATCCTGGTGGTCACCCACGAGCGAGAGCTGGTCAACCGCTTCGGCAAGCGCGTGGTGGCCATCGAGAGCGGCCGCATCATCAGCGACGCGGCAGGGGGGTATTACGGCAATGGGAGATAGACAGATCTGGTATCATATCCGGGAGGGCTTCCGGAGTATCTTTACCCATGGGCTGATGTCCTTCGCTGCCGTGTGCATGACGGTGGCCTGTCTGCTCATCATGGGCTCCTTCTCCCTCATCGCCGTGAACGCCAACCACGTCCTCGGCGACCTGGAAAAGGACAACGAATTTCTGGCCTACATCGACGACAGCCTGACCAGAGAACAGGGCGAGGCCCTGCAAAGTCAGATCGAGGCCATTCCCAACGTGGCCAGCGCCACCTTTGTGACCAAAGAACAGGCCTGGGAGGACTTTAAGGCCCAGCACGACGACAAGAGCTACGTCTTTGACGAGAGCAGCCCCTCCACCCTGCGGGACCGGTTCGTCATCCACGTCAACGACATCCAGCTCATGTCCGATACCGTGACCCAGGTGAAGGAGGTCAGCGGCATCGCCCGCGTGCAGGCATCGCTGGAGATCGCCGACGGCTTCGTCATGCTGCGCAACGTGGCCAGCGCCGTGGCCATTATCCTGGTGGTGATGCTGGTCATCATCTCCATCTCCATCATCGCCAACACCATCAAGCTCAGCACCTTCACCCGGCGGGATGAGATCGCCATCATGAAGATGTGCGGCGCGACCAACTGGTTCGTCCGCTGGCCCTTCCTGGTGGAGGGCGTGATCCTGGGCGTGGCAGGCGGCATCATCGCCTTCTTTGTCCAGTGGGGCATTTACGGCCTCATCGTGAACGCCATGGCCAAGAGCGGCATTTTGTCCATCATCTCCACGGTGCCCTTTGCCAGCATGTCCCACCTGGTCCTGCTGGTGTTCCTGGGGGCGGGCTTTGCCATCGGTGCCGGCGGCTCGGCCATGGCCATCCAGAAGTTCCTGAAAGTGTAATTTGACCTTGAACAAGAAGGGACGGAATCCAATGAGCAACGTAAGCAAAGAGAAGAAGCATCGGGACCCCTATCGCTTCCAGAAGCGCGTCATGTCTGTGGTGGCGATCGTCTTGTGTCTGTCCCTGGTGCTCTCCCTGGTGGCCGGTCTGCTGGTCTACTAAAGGCGGGAGAACCTTCCGAACGCGACCTTGGGAAGCGGCGGCCAAAAGCCGCCGCTTCCTTTCGTTTTCCCATCCTGGCTCAGTATAGAAAGGGGAAGTTCGATGAAACCGGAAACGAAACAATTTTTGCGCCAGATGCTGGCCTGCCTGCTGTGCCTGCTTCTAGGCGGGGGCATCGCCCTGGGGGCGGTCTGGGCCTGGATGGGGGAGGACGGGCGTACCCTGCTCTCTGCCCAGCACCTCATTGCCCAGCGCTTTGTGGGGGACTATGACGAGACAGAGGCGCTGCACGGCACCCTCGGCGCCATGGTGGAGGGGCTGGGGGACCGCTGGTCCTATTACCTCACCCCCGATGAAGCCAAACAGGTCCGGGAGGACCGGGAGAACGCCTACGTCGGCATCGGCGTCACCGTGAATCAGGAAGGGGAGGGCGGCTTGGAGATCCTCACCGTCACCCCCGGCGGCCCGGCGGACGAGGCGGGCATCCAGGCGGGGGAAGTGATCCAGGGCGTGGACGGCGTGGCCGTCACCGCGGAGAACCGGACGGACCTCATCTCTTCGATTCGGGGCGAGGAGGGCAGCAGCGTGACGCTGACCATCGCCGACGCCAACGGGGAGACCAGAGACGTGACCGTGGAGCGCAAAGCCGTCCACGGCGTCACCGCCGCCTGGACCATGCTGGAGGGGGACATTGGCCTTGTGACCATCGCCAATTTCTACCAGGGGACGGCGGACCGGGTCAAGCAGGGCGTGGACGAATTGCAGCAGCAGGGGGCCAAGGCACTCATCTTCGACGTGCGGAGCAACCCCGGCGGGTATGTCAGCGAGCTGACGCAGATTTTGGATGATCTGCTGCCGGAGGGCGTCATCTTCCGCACCACTGCCTATAACGGGAAAGAAAAAGAGTACACGTCGGACGCCGGCTGCGTGGACCTGCCCATGGCCGTGCTGGTCAACGCCGACAGTTACAGCGCCGCAGAGTTCCTGGCCGCTCAGCTTCAGGAGAGCGCCGGGGCGGCGGTGGTCGGGGAGCAGACCAGCGGGAAGGGGTATTCCCAGATGCTCTTTGACCTGCCCGATGGCAGCGCCATGGGACTGTCCACGGCGCGGTATTTCACCGGGAGCGGCAAGTCTCTCATTGGTACGGGGCTGACGCCGGACCCACAGGTCTCCCTGACGCAGGCGCAGCAGAGGGACCTGCTCATGGGCAAGCTGGCCCACGAGGACGATGCCCAGCTGCAAGCGGCCATACAGACCTTGCGCCAATAATAGGCTTGACAGGGTTCCGGAAAGTTTCTATAATAGATAAGATAAATGATAAACTACCGCAGACTGCCCCCATGGGGCGCTGCGTCAGCGTAATGAAAATCGAAAGGTGTGTCACCATGGCGAAAGAATACCGACTCAGCGCCGAGCGCCTGGAAGAACTGAAACAGGAGCTCACCTATCTGAAGACCGTCCGTGAGAAGGAAGTGGCCGAACTCATCAAGGAAGCCCGTTCCTTCGGCGATCTGTCCGAGAACAGCGAATATGACGAGGCGAAAAACGAGCAGGGCAAGCTCTACTCCCGCATCGCCGAGCTGGACGAGATCCTGTCCAACTACACCATCATCGAAGAGCAGGAGACCCACCTGGACATCGTCCACGTGGGCAACACCGTCATCGTGGAGGACCTGGAGTTTGACGAGAAGCTCAGCTACCAGATCGTCGGCTCCCAGGAGGCCGATCCCATGAACGGCCGCATCTCCGAGGACTCCCCCTTTGGTCGTGCCCTGCTGGGCCGCAAGGCCGGGGAAGAGGTCGTCGTCGAGGCCCCCGCCGGGAACATCAAGTATAAGATCTTAGAGATCCAGAGATAACGAGAAAAGGAGCTGCGCAGCATGGCAGAGAACAACAAGCAGGCCACCCCCCAGGACCAGGAGCAGGACCTGTCCCAGGTCCTCAAGGTCCGTCGGGATAAGCTGGCCGCCCTTCAGAAGGAAGGCAAAGACCCCTTCCAGCAGACCAAATTCACCGTCTCCCACCACGCCCAGGAGATCAAAGAGCACTTTGACGAGATGGAAGGCCAGACCGTGACCATCGCCGGCCGCCTGATGTCCAAGCGCGGCATGGGCAAGGTGAGCTTCTGCGACATGCAGGACAAGTCCGGCCGCATCCAGCTCTACGCCCGGAAGGACGAGATGGACGAGACCGAGTACAATACCTTTAAGAAGTATGACATCGGCGACATCGTCGGTGTGGAGGGCGAGGTCTTCCGCACCCAGCGGGGCGAGATGAGCGTGCGCTGCAAGCACGTGACCCTGCTGTCCAAGTCCCTGCACCCCCTGCCGGAGAAGTTCCACGGCTTGCAGGACAAGGAGCTGCGCTATCGCCGGCGCTATGTGGACCTCATCATGAACCCGGAGGTCCGCAAGAACTTTGAGATCCGCAGCCAGTTCGTGAGCTACCTGCGGTCCTTCCTGGATGGCCGGGGCTACATGGAGGTGGAGACCCCCGTGCTGAACACCATCTCCGGCGGCGCCACCGCCCGCCCCTTCATCACCCACCACAACACGCTGGACATCGACATGTACATGCGCATCGCCACCGAGCTGCATCTGAAGCGGCTCATCGTCGGCGGTCTGGAGCGGGTGTATGAGATCGGCCGCATCTTCCGCAACGAGGGCATGGACACCAAGCACAACCCGGAGTTCACCACCGTGGAGCTGTATGAGGCCTACGCCGACTTCAACGACATGATGGACCTGTTTGAGGACTTCCTCTCCTCCGCCGCCCAGAAGATCCTGGGCACCTATGAGGTCACCTGGCAGGGGGAGAAGATCGACCTGGCCCCCGGCTGGCGTCGGATGACCATGGCCGAGGCGGTCAAGGAATACCTGGGCGTGGACTTCATGGCCATCACCGACGACGCGGAGGCCGTGGCCGCCGCCAAGTCTGTGGGCATCGACATGGACGGCGTGGAGCCCACCTGGGGCCACGCCCTGTATGAGTGCTTCGACCAGAAGATCGAGGGGATGCTCATCCAGCCCACCTTCATCACCATGCACCCCGTGGACGTCTCCCCCCTGGCCAAGCGCTCCCCCAAGGACCCCCGCCTGACCGAGCGGTTCGAGCTGTTCATCTGCCGCAGTGAGATGGGCAACGCCTTCTCCGAGCTCAACGACCCCATCGACCAGAAGGAGCGTTTCCAGAAGCAGGTGGAGCTCCGCGCCAAGGGCGACGACGAGGCCGGCATGATGGACGAGGACTACATCGACGCGCTGGAATACGGCCTGCCCCCCACGGGCGGCCTGGGTATCGGCATCGACCGCTGCGTCATGCTGCTGACCGGCTCGGATTCCATCCGCGACGTCATCCTCTTCCCCACCATGAAGCCCCTGGGCGAGACCGAGGCCAACAAGGCCGAAAAGCCCGCCGAGGCCCCCAAGGCTCCGGAGGCCCCCGCGGGGAAGATCGACTTCTCCCACGTGGAGATCGAGCCGCTCTTCCAGGAGTTCGTGGATTTTGAGACCTTCAGCAAGTCCGACTTCCGCGTGGTGAAGGTCAAGGCCTGCGAAGCCGTGAAGAAGTCCAAGAAGCTCTTGAAGTTCGTTTTGGACGACGGGACCGGCACGGATCGCGTCATTCTGAGCGGCATCCACGACTATTATGAGCCGGAGGAGCTGATCGGCAAGACCTGCGTGGCCATCGTGAACCTGCCCCCCAGACCCATGATGGGCATCGACTCCTGCGGGATGCTGATCTCCGCCGTGCACAAGGAAAACGGCGAGGAAGGCCTGAACCTGCTGATGCTGGACGATAAGATCCCGGCCGGGGCGAAGCTGTATTAACGCATAAAAACACGACAGCTCCTACTGCACAACGCAGTAGGAGCTGTTTTTTGAGTTGCGAAGGTTCAAGCATGGGCGGTTGCCTCTGTGCATTTTCCAAGGACATTATACCTCATATTTGACACTTTTCCAAGGGTTTGAAGTGCCAATATTGACACTTTTTCCGAGACCTCCAGCAGGGCCACAGCAACAGGGCCCTTGCGTTCTGGCTTGACAGATACGATAAAATCGTATATTCTTTTCTTAGAGTAAGATAGAAACAGAAAGAGAGTGGTTCTACCATGACGAGAACCTTTGTTTATACGGCACCATTTCGTCGATGTTGGAAAATGATGGGATTAGGGGACGATGTGTTGCCGCGCCTAGAAGAAGTCCTCTTGCAAAATCCACAGCTTGGAGATGTTATAGAGGGGACTGGCGGGGCAAGAAAAATGCGCATCGCATTAGGTGGCCGTGGAAAGAGCGGCGGTGCCAGAGTGATATATGTAGACGTTTTGGAACGAGAACATCTCTATCTTTTGTTTGCCTATCCTAAAAATGTGCAGGAAAATTTAACCGCAGAACAGAAGAAAATGCTTCGCAAAATCACCGAGGAAATTCGGAAGGAGTGATTTCAGTGTCTGAGCCGATTTTTAAAAGTTCTTTGAGCATGGAAGAGATAGAAGCAAATTTCAAGGATGTAGATTTCTTTTCCGGTGTGATGGAAGGGCTGGAAGAAGCGCTTGCATACAAAAGAGGAAAAGCATCTGCAGAGACGATCGCACGCAAGCGTGCCTTGCCCACAGTGAATATCAAGGAAATGCGGCTGTCTTTGGGAATGACGCAGCGGACGTTTGCAGAGATGCTGGGCGTCTCCCGCAGAACGGTGGAGGCATGGGAAAGCGGAAAAAGTACACCGACGCCTACAGCAAAGAAGCTGATGTATTTGATCCAGGAAGATCATTCCTTGGTGCAGAAGTTACAGTAAGAAAGAGAAAGGACGAACACCATGGAACACATCACCAGCCGGAGCAATGCGCTCATCACCCGCATCCGCAAGCTCGTGGCCGAGCGGAAGCATCGGCGGCGGGAGGGGGTCATGGTCTGCGAAGGCCCGAAGATGCTGGGGGAAGCCCTGCGGTGGGGCGCTGCGCTGGACACCGTCGTGTGGGAAGCGGGGAAAGCGCAGGCGCAGGACATCCCGGACGGGGTGCGGCAGGTAGAGGTGCCGGGGGACTTGCTGGCTGCCCTTGCGCCCACGCAGACGCCCCAGGGCGTGCTGTTTCTCTGCCAGCTGCCGGAGCGGGCCTTGCCGGAGAAGCTGGAGGGCCAGCGCTATCTCGTGCTGGACGGCGTGCAGGACCCCGGCAACGTGGGGACGCTCTGGCGGACCGCCGACGCCTTTGGGGCGGACGGGATGATCCTGCTGCCTGGCTGCGCCGACCCCTGGAGCCCCAAGACCCTGCGGGCGACCATGGGGGCCTGCTTCCGCCTGCCTGTGTGGGAGGGGGCGCTGGGCGACCTGGTGCCCAAGCTGGTCCAGGCGGGCCTGCCGCTCTATGCGACCGCTCTGCGGGAGGACACCGTGGACCTGCGGGAGATGGATCTGCGCCGCTGCGCCATCGCCATCGGCAGCGAGGGGCGGGGCGTTTCCCAGGCGGTGCTGGACGCCAGCGCCAAGACCGTGAAGATCCCCATGGCCGAACAATGCGAATCCCTCAACGCCGCCATCGCCGGGGCGGTGGTGCTGTGGCAGATGGGGTTTGGAAGATAAGCCGGAGCTGCGCTCTTGCCCTGCGGGGCAGGGGCGCGGTTTTGCCTTTGAGGGCCGGGGGCGTTGTCGGTGTTTCCCAACACTTTAATAAGGTATGTCCCCTATTTTTCCCGGTTTTGTATTTGACAGGGGCAGAACGGGGATATATAATAATAAAATCTGCGGCCCGACGGGATCATCCCACGGCCCGCAAGGGCCAAATGAGGGAGGAGACGGCCATGAGCAACCTGCGCCACTGGCTGTGGCTGAGCACCAGGGGACCTGCCCCCGGCATGTATGCGGCCCGTTTGCTGGAGCACTTCGGCACCCCGGAGGGGGCCTATTTCGCCAGCGAAGCGGCCTATGACCAAGTGCCTGACCTGCCCTCGAAGGTCCGCCGGGCGCTGCTGGACAAGGATCTCACGGGAGCCGACCGCATCCTGGCCCAGTGCGACGCGCTGGACATCCGCATTCTGACCTGTCAGGACGCGGCCTATCCCCAGCGGCTGGCCCAGCTGGACACCGCACCCTGCGTGCTGTACGTCCGGGGCAAGCTGCCCCAGATCGACCAGGAGGCCGCCGTGGCCGTGGTGGGGGCCAGAAAGGCCAGCCCCTACGGCGTGATGGCCGCGGGACGCATGGCCCTGGACCTGGCAAGGCATGGGGCCGTGGTGGTCAGCGGCAGCGCCTATGGCATCGACGGTGCGGCCCTGCGAGGGGCCTTGCAGGGCGGCGGACGGGTCGTCTCCGTCCTGGGCAACGGCATCGACGTGGTCTATCCGCCCGGACACCGGGACCTCTATGAGGACGTGGCCGCCCACGGGGCGCTGGTGAGTGAATATCCCCCAGGGACGCCGCCCAACGGCGCCCACTTCCCCGTGCGCAACCGGCTCATCGCCGGGCTGAGCCTGGGGGTGCTGGTGGTGGAGGGGACCCAATCGAGCGGGTCGCTCATCACGGCCAAGTGGGCCTTGGAGCAGGGGAGAGACGTCTTCGCTGTCCCCGGCGGCATCGACGCGCCCCTGAGCAAGGGGCCCAACGGACTCATCCGCCGGGGGGAGGCCAAATTGGTCCAGGACGCCTGGGACATCATCGAGGAGTATCACCTGCTCTTCCCGGAGACCCTGCGGCCGAAGGCCCCGCTCTCCCGGCCTGCGGTGCAGGCGCGGCTTCACAAGGCGGGGACGGTCCCCGGCCAGCCCAAGCCGGAGCCGACCCGGCAGCCCCTGGAGAACGAGACGGAGGAGGCCCCCCTGCCGCCCCCGCCGCTGGCCCCCCTGGAGGACCCCCGCCTGGTGGTCGATCTCCGGGCGGACCCGGAGGCGTTTCCGGCGGACCAGCTGGACGTGCTGCGGGCCTTGCAGAGCGGGGAGAGTAAGTCTACCGACGACCTGGTGGAGGAGACAGGGCTGCCCGCCCGGCGGGTCTTATCCGCCCTGACCTTATTGCAGGTGCGGCAGATGGTGACGTGCCACGAGCGGCGCTTTACCTCCCTGGTGGACCTGCAAAACGACGAACAAGCATAACACAACCAACCCCTCCCAGAAACTTTGCGGGAGGGAAACGATAGAGAATCATTCGGAGGGAATCGCGTGGCGAAATCGAATCTGGTGATCGTAGAGTCACCGGCCAAAGCAAAGACCATCGGAAAATATCTGGGGCCGGACTACAAAGTCCTGGCCTCCATGGGTCACGTCCGGGACCTGCCCAAGAGCAAGATGGGCGTCGACCTGGAGCACAACGACTTTGAACCCGACTACCAGCCCATCAAGGGCAAGGAAGAGACCATTGCCGAGCTGCAAGAGGCGGCCGATAAAAGCAAAAAAGTCTACCTCGCCACCGACCCGGACCGGGAGGGCGAGGCCATTTCCTGGCACCTAAAAGAACTCCTCCACCTGCCGGAGGAAAAGACCAGCCGGGTCACGTTCAACGAGATCACGAAAAAAGTGGTGACGGACAGCATTGCACACCCCCGCGAGATCGACCAGAACCTGGTGGACGCCCAGCAGGCCCGCCGGATCTTGGACCGCATCGTGGGCTACCAGCTCTCCCCGCTGCTGTGGAAGAAGATCCGCCGGGGCCTGTCGGCCGGCCGGGTGCAGTCTGTTGCTACCCGGCTTGTGGCCGAGCGGGAGGAGGAGATCCGGGCCTTTGTCCCGGAGGAATACTGGACCCTGGAAGTGACCTTAGACCGGGTCGCCCCCAATCTCGGCAGCTTCAAGACCCAGTTCTATGGCCGGGAGAAGAAGATGGAGCTGAAGTCCAAGGAGCAGGTGGATGAGGTCTTGGACGCCATCCGCACCGCCCCCTTCTCCGTGAGCAAGATCAAGCGGCAGGACAAGAGCCGTTCTCCGGCCCCCCCGTTCATCACCTCCACCTTGCAGCAGGAGGCATCGAGAAAGCTCAACATGAGCCCCCGCCGCACCATGTCCATCGCCCAGCAGCTGTACGAAGGCGTGGACATTGCCGGGGAGGGGACCGTGGGTCTTATCACCTACATGCGGACCGACTCCCTGCGCCTGTCTGACGAGGCCGTGGCGGCTGCCCGGTCCTTTGCCGGGGCGCGGTATGGGCAGGAGTATCTGCCCGATGCCCCCCGCCACTTCAAGGCCAAGGCCGGGGCGCAGGACGCCCACGAGGCCATCCGCCCCTCTAACGTGGCCCTGACCCCGGAGAGCATCAAGAAGGACCTGACCGCCGAGCAGTTCCGGCTGTATAAGCTGATCTGGAGCCGCTTTTTGGCCTGCCAGATGGCAAACGCCATTTACGACAGCGTGAACATCGAGGTGACCAGCGCGGGCTATGTCTTCAAGGCCAGCCGCTCTGAGGTCAAGTTCCCCGGCTTCCTGGCCGTGTATGAAGAGGGCAAGGACGAGGAGGGCGGCGAGATCCAGTCCCGCCTGCCCAACCTGCAGGAGGGCGAGCCGCTGGTGAAGACCGCCGAGCGGCCGGAGCAGAAGTTTACCCAGCCCCCCACGCGCTACACCGAGGCCACCCTCATCCGGGCGCTGGAGGAGAAGGGCATTGGCCGCCCCTCTACCTATGCCCCCACCATCACCACCATTATGAACCGGGAGTATGTGGTCAAGGACGGCAAGTATCTCCACACGACGCCGCTGGGCGAGGTGGTCACGGGCCTGATGAAGGACAAGTTCAAGGACATCGTGGACTATGCCTTCACCGCCGACATGGAGGGCCGCCTGGACAAAGTCGAGAATGGCGAAGAGAACTGGAAGAAGGTCCTGGGCGATTTCTACCAGGACTTCCGCCAGGAGATGGAGCAGGCCGAGAAAGACCTGGACGGCACCCGCATCAAGGTCCCCGACGAGGTCTCCGACGAGGTCTGCGACGTGTGCGGGCGGCAGATGGTGGTGAAGTCCGGGCGGTTTGGCCGCTTCCTGGCCTGCCCTGGCTTCCCGGACTGTACGTTTACAAAGCCCTTGGTCATCGAGATGCCCGGCAAGTGCCCCAAGTGCGGCAGCCGCATCTTGAAGAAGACCTCCCGGAACGGCTACACCTATTACGGCTGTGAGCACAACGGCGACAAGATGGGCCGGGCCTGCGACTTTATGACCTGGGACGTGCCCGTGAAGGACACCTGCCCGGAGTGCGGCTGGACCATGTTCAAAAAGTCCGGCCGGGGCTTTAAGAAGCCCTTCTGCATCAACGAAAGCTGCCCCGCCTTTGTCCCGGAGGAGAAGCGCGGCGGCTACCGCAAAAAGAAGACCGAAGAGGCCAAGACCGAAGGGACCGCCGAGGCAGCAGCAGAGACCGCCGCCGAGGAGAAGCCCAAGAAGACCAAAGCGGCCGCCAAAAAGACCACGGAGAAAAAGACCGCCGCCAAGAAGACAACGGCCAAGAAAACGACCGAAAAGAAAACAACGGCCGCCAAAAAGACCACCACCAAGAAGGCCAGCACCAAGAAAGCCGACGCCGACGCCACGGAAAAGAAGACGGCGGCGAAGAAGACCACCACGAAAAAGGCATCCACCAAGAAGGCCGCCGAACAGGCCGAGGGCGGAGCCGACGGTTCGGAGGGCAACGCCGATGCATGAGACCGTGACGATCATCGGCGGCGGCCTGGCCGGGTGCGAAGCCGCCTGGCAGCTGGCCAAGCGCGACATCCCCGTGGTGCTGTGGGAGATGAAGCCGGAGAAGAAGTCCCCGGCCCACCATTCGGATCTCTTTGGGGAGCTGGTCTGCTCCAACTCCCTGCGGTCGGACCAGCTGGAAAACGCGGTCGGCCTGCTGAAGGAGGAGCTGCGGCGCTTAGACTCTTTGATCTTGCGGTGTGCCGACGAGCATCGGGTGGCCGCCGGGGGTGCCCTGGCGGTGGACCGGGTGGCCTTTTCCCAGGCCATTACGGACGCCATTCGCAACCACCCCAACATCACCGTGAGAGAAGGGGAGGTCACGCAGGTGCCTGCCGAGGGGCAGGTCATCGTGGCGTCCGGTCCGCTCACGTCGGACGCGCTGGCGGAGAGCATTGCGCAGCATTTCCCGGACAGCGGGTATCTGCATTTCTACGACGCCGCCGCGCCGCTGGTGACCTTCGAGAGCATCGACATGGACAGCGCCTGGTTTGCCTCCCGGTATGACAAGGGGACGGCGGACTACATCAACTGCCCCCTGTCCCAGGAAGAGTATCTCGCGTTCTGGAAGGAACTGCGGGAGGCCCAGGAGGCCCCGGTACACGGCTTTGAGGACAAGAACGTCTTCGAGGGCTGTATGCCCGTGGAGGTCATGGCCCGGCGGGGGGAGCAGACCCTCTGCTTTGGTCCGCTCAAGCCCCGTGGCCTGCCTGACCCCAAGACGGGGAAAGAGCCTTACGCCGTGGTGCAGCTGCGGCGGGACAATGCGATGGGGAGCGTGTATAACCTCGTGGGCTTCCAGACCCATTTGACCTGGCCGGAGCAGAAGCGGGTGTTCTCCATGATCCCCGCTTTGAAGCACGCGGAGTTTCTGCGCTATGGCGTCATGCACCGGAACACCTACCTCAACTCGCCGAAGCTCCTGGACCGGTACTACCGGGTGAAGGGGGACGAGCGGCTGATGTTCGCCGGACAGATCACCGGCGTGGAGGGCTATGTGGAGTCCACAGCCTCCGGCTGTCTGGCGGCCCTGGAGCTGGCCCGGCGGATCGAGGGCAAGCCCCCCATCGACTTCCCCCAGGAGACGGCCATCGGGGCCTTGGCCCTGTACATCAGCCACGAAGGGGTGGAGAACTTCCAGCCCATGAACGTGAACTTTGGCATCATGCCCCCCCTGGGCTACCGGGTGAAGGGCAAGCGGAACAAGAACGCCGCCCTGTCCCAGCGGGCTTTGGAAGCCCTGGATGGGCTGGACTGGCGCTGACCAAGAAAGGCAAAAGCTTATGAAAATTATTGTGGACGCCATGGGCGGCGACAACGCCCCCCTGGCCCCTGTGGAGGGTGCCCTTCGCGCAGCGGAAGCGTTGGGGGTCGAAATTATTTTGACCGGCCCGGAGACAGTCATTCGGGACTGCCTGAAGAGGCTCGGCAAGACGGACCTGCCCCAGGGCGTGGAGATCGCCCCGGCCAGCGAGGTCATCACCATGGAGGATAACCCCGCCCGCGCCTTTAAGGACAAGCCGGACTCCTCCATGACGGTGGGTCTGAACCTGCTCAAGGCCAAGAAGGGCGACGCCTTTGTCTCTGCCGGCTCGACGGGGGCGCTGCTCTCGGCGGCGACCCTGCTCATTAAGCGCATCCGGGGCATCCGCCGGGCGGCGCTGGCCCCTGTGGTCCCCACGGCGAACGGGAAGATGGTGCTCATCGACTGCGGTGCCACGGCAGAGGGAACCCCGGAGTACCTCATGCAGTTTGCCTACATGGGGTCGTACTATGCCCAGCGTTTCCTGGGCGTGGAGAACCCCAGGGTGGCCCTGCTGAACATCGGGGCGGAGGAGAGCAAGGGCCTGGAGCTGCAAAAGCAGACCTACGCCCTGCTGACCGAGGCGAAGCAGGCCGGGCGCATCCACTTCGTGGGCAACATCGAGGGCCGGGAGGCCATCACCCAGGGGGTAGACGTGCTGGTAACGGACGGCTACACGGGGAATATTTTCCTCAAGACGATGGAGGGCGCGGCAGCGCTCTTCAGCGGCGCCCTCAAAGAGATGCTGCTGGCCAGCACCAAGAACAAGGTGGCGGCCCTCATGCTGAAAAAGAGCATCGGGGACTTCAAAAAGCGCTTTGATTCCAGCGAGGTGGGCGGCACGGCCCTGCTGGGGATCTCCCAGCCGGTGGTGAAGGCCCACGGCTCCTCCAACGCCTATGCCTTCTACAACGCCATCCGTCAGGCCAAGACCGTGGCCGAGGCGGATATTGTGGGCGACATCGCCGCCAACGTGGAGCACATGCGCTGGGAGCGGCCCAAGCCTGCGGAGAAGCAAGAAGAGGGCTGATTTTTTTCTCAGCCCCCTTGACAGGAGCCGAATTAGCCCCTATATTATTGTACAGCAATTCCCAGTAAAATGGATTCCAAAAGGAGCAGTTCGGTTATGATTTTAGAGAAGTTACGGAGCTTGATTGCAGATCAGCTGGGCGTGGACAGCAGCAACATCACCATGGACACCAACTTTGAGGAAGATCTGGGTGTGGACTCTCTGGACATCGTGGAGTTATCCATGGCCCTGGAAGAGGAGTTCGACATCGGCGAGATGAGCGAAGAGGACCTGGCGACCATCAAGACCGTGGGCGACCTGGTCCACTATCTCCAGGGTAAGCTGGATATCTGATCGGCTGCGCCGGCTGATGCGATCCCCCGTCCCGTGGCGGGGGTTCGTCTGTTGAAAGGGAGGATCGGGATGAAAACATTGGAAGAAAAGATCGGCTATACCTTTCGGGACCGGACTCTGCTGGAGAACGCCCTGACCCACAGCTCCTATGCCAACGAGCATCGGGGGGGCCTGCCCAGCAACGAGCGGCTGGAGTTCCTGGGGGATTCGATCCTGGGTCTGGTGGTGGCTGACCACCTCTACCGCACCCGGCCCGACCTGCCTGAGGGCGACCTGACCCGCATCCGGGCGGCGCTGGTGTGCGAGGGCAGCCTGGTCCAGGTGGCGAAAAGCCTGGACCTGGGCAGCTACTTAAAGCTGGGCAAGGGCGAGGCCCACGGCGGCGGCCGGGCCAGGCCCTCCATCCAGGCCGACGCCGTGGAGGCGATGCTGGCGGCCGTCTATCTCGACGGCGGCATCGGCCAGGCCAGAAAGCTCATCCACGATCTGGTCCTCACCGACGAGAAGGAAAAGACCGCCGCTGGGCGAGACTTTAAGACGGCCCTGCAAGAGCTGGTCCAGCGGGAGAGCGGCCAGGTCCTGGCCTATCGTCTCACCGGCGAGAGCGGCCCGGACCACGCCAAAACCTTCTGCATGGAGGTCCAGCTCAACGGCAAGACCATCGGGGCCGGCCAGGGCCGCAGCAAGAAGGAGGCCGAGCAGGCCGCCGCCAAGGCCGCCGTGGCCAGCCTGGAACAGGACAAGGCATGAACAAGAACAAACGAAACATCATCATCGCGGTGGTCCTGCTGATCCTCCTGTGCATCGCGCCTTTCTGGCCCAACATCAAGCAGGCCGTGGCCCCGGATGCCGTCAGCGGCACCAGCGTGACCACCGAGACAGAACAGCAAGAGACCCAGGAACCGGCTTCGTAATCTAAGAGACGAAGCCGGTTTTTTGTGTCCAAAGGGGCATTTGGATTGACAAGTTTCCCGCCCTATGATACCTTTTTGAATAAGAACACGCGAAAAAACAACGGGAGGTTTTACTATGTCGTATGATCTGCCCGCCCTGTGTACGCAGGTACGGCGGGATATTTTGGAGATGACCCACGCGGCGGGGTCCGGGCACCCCGGCGGGTCCCTCTCTGCGGTGGAGATCTTGGTGAGCTTATATTTTGACCAGATGAAGCTGGACCCGGCCAAGCCCCAGTGGGCGGACCGGGACCGGATGATCCTCTCGAAGGGCCACGCCGCGCCGGTGCTGTACAGCGTTTTGGCCCGGCGGGGGTTCTTTGACCCGGCCCTGCTGCCCACTCTGCGGCAGATGGGCTCCCCCTTGCAGGGGCACCCCCACATGGAAAAGCTGGCGGGGTTAGATTGCTCTTCCGGGTCCCTGGGCCAGGGGCTTTCCGTGGCCAACGGCCTGGCGCTGGCGGCCAAGCGGCTGGGGAAGGACTATCGCACCTATTGCCTCATGGGCGACGGTGAGGTCCAGGAGGGCCAGGTCTGGGAGGCGGCCATGACGGCGGCGCACTTTGGGCTGGACAACGTCTGTGCCATCGTGGACGACAACGGCGTGCAGCTGGACGGCCTGACGAAGGACATCATGAACGTGGAGCCGCTGGACGAGAAATTCCGGGCCTTTGGCTGGCATGTGATCAGCGTGGACGGCCATGATCTGGCGGCGTTGCAGGCGGCCTTTGCGAAAGCGAAGGCCACGAAGGGCCGGCCCACGGCCCTCATCGCCCACACGGTGAAGGGCAAGGGCATCTCCTTCATGGAGGGGCAGGCCGGCTGGCACGGCAAGGCCCCCAACGCACAGGAATTGGCTGCGGCCCTGGCTGAGCTGGACAGAGGAGGGAACTGACATGGACTGGAAGAACGGAAAGCGTCTCCCGCCGAGAGATGGGTATGGACAGGGCCTGCTGGAGCTGTGCGCCCAGCGGGAGGACATTGTGGTGCTGGATGCGGACGTGGCAGCTTCCACCCGGACCAACTGGGTGCGGGACCAGCAGCCGGAGCATTTTTATAATCTGGGCATCAGCGAGCAGGACTTGGTCGGCACTGCCGCTGGGCTGGCGCTGGGGGGCATGACGCCCTATGTGTCCACGTATGGTGTTTTTCTCTCCGGACGTGCCTTTGACCAGATCCGGACGACGGTTTGCTATAATAACTTGAAGGTCCGCTTTGGCGGGGCCCATGCGGGCATCTCCGTGGGGCCGGACGGGGCGACCCATCAGGCATTGGAGGACATCGCCCTGGCCCGCGTGCTGCCCCGGATGACGGTGGTCGCCCCCTGCGACAGCGAGGAAGTCCGCAAGGCGGTTTTGGCCGCGGCGGATGTGGACGGGCCGGTCTACTTCCGCTTCGGGCGGGAGGCTACGCCGGTCATCACCGACGAGAACACCCCCTTTACGCTGGGCAAGGCCCGCCTGGTCCGGGAGGGGACGGCCTGCGCCGCCTTTGCCTGCGGGGCCATGGTCTACGAGGCCTTGCTCGCCGCCGAGGAGCTGGCCCAGGAGGGAATCGAGCTGCTGGTCTATGACCTGCACACGATCAAGCCCCTGGACGAGGAAGCGGTCATCAACGCGGCGAAGACTTGCGGGGCCGTGGTCACGGCGGAGGAGCACCAGCTGGCCGGGGGCCTGTTCGGGGCCGTGTCGGAGACCCTGGTCCAGCACAGCCCGGTGCCCATGGAGGCCGTGGCTGTGCGGGATACCTTTGGTGAGAGCGGCGCCCCGGAAGCGCTGATGGACGCCTACGGCCTGAACGCCAAGGCCATCGTCCAGGCGGTCCGCCGGGTGCTGGCCCGGAAGGGCTGAGCCGTGAAGCGGCGCACCCTGACCGCGCTCGCGGCGCTGCTGTTGGCGGTGACGGTGGGCTTGTCCGGCTGTGAGCTGTCGCTGGAGCGGCTCACCAACGGCGGGGCTGTCCCGGCGCCGTCGGCGGAGTACACCGGCCTTCAGGACGGCTTTCGCTACACCAAGACGACCCTCACCGGGCAGGAGCAGTATCTCTACGACCAGCTTCTGGCGGGCCTGAAAGACCAGGCGGAGACCATCGACGGGCTGTACCCCGACAACGACATGATCCAGAAGGCCATTGATGCCATTGACCGGGATTACCCGGAGCTGTTCTGGTTCTCCGGCACCGGGCAGATCGAGACGACCCTGCTGGGGGAGCGGGCCATGGAGGCGGTCTATCGTCCTACCTATGCCATGGATGCAGCCCAGCGGGCGGAGACCCAGGCGAAGATCGACCAGTGGACGGCGGACTGCCTGGCCACCATCGACACCTCGGCCTCGCAGTATGCCCAGGCGCTGGGGGTCTATACGTACCTCATCGACCACGCGGACTATCAGGACGTGGGCAGCAACTCCATCGTGAACATCATGGTGGGCGGCGCGGGGCTGTGCGGCTGTTACGCCAAGACGATGCAGTATGTCCTGAACCAGCTGGGGATCCAGGCGGCCTACATCACGGGCCAGGCCAAGGGACAGTCCCATGCTTGGAACTTGGTCTGGCTGGACGGCACCCCCTGCTGGGTGGACCCCACCTGGGGCGACCCGGTCTTTGCCGGGGGAGAGGAGAGCCAAGGCCCGGCCTACGCCTATTTCGGCCTGACCACGGCGGACCTGCTGCGGACGCACACCATCGACGGGAGCATCCCGGTGCCGGAGTGCGTCTCCAATGATGCGAACTATTTCTGTCGCAGCGGACTGTACTTTACCTCCTATCACGCCAGTGCGCTGACCTCGGCGATCCAGCGGGCCATCGCGGCGGGGGAGGGGCAGTGTTCCGTGCGCTACAGCGACGAGGCCTATTCGACGGCCTGCGCCCAGCTCTTTGCGCAGGGGCAGCTCCACAGCATCTTCCGCCAGGCGGCCCAGGCCGCGGGGGTGGGGACGGTGGTGCCGGATTCCCTGTGGTACAGCCGGGATGACACCATGGGGGTCCTGACCTTTGTGATCCCCTCCTGAACAAATTTCAAACACGAAAAAACGCTCCTGCCGTGTCTTTAAACTGCGGCGGGAGCGTTTGTGCTGGTATGTATCATCAAGAGAAAGCAGGGGATCTATTGCAGATGTCGGGCCTCTTCCAAGGCCTGGACCCGGCCGGAGAGATTGCGGATGCTGGCCTTGACCACGGTCATATCGTCCTCCAGCTTGTCCACGCGGGCGGGGGCCGTCATTTTTTCCATGAGGATCTGGAGCTGCTCTTCGATCAGGTCGAAGCGGCGGGAGAACTCGGCGTCCATGAGGATGGCGGTGTTGCGTTGGACCTGGGCGGCGGTGTCCTCGATCTTCTTGTCCATGGCTTCAAAGCGCTTGTCGATGGCATCAAATTTTTGATCGATGGCTTCAAAGCGTTTGTCGATGGCATCGAATTTCTGATCGATGGATTCAAACTTTTCATTGTTTTCGGTTCGGAGTGCGTCGATCTTTCTGTCCATCATGGCTTCCATGCGGGCTTCGGACTCTTGGAACATCTCGACCATACGGGCTTCCATTTTGTTTTCCATACGGGCTTCAGACTCGCGGAACATCTCTTTCAGGATCTGGATGTCTTTTTCTTCCAAAGGATTCACCTTCTTTCTCTGTCATCTCTTGGTATTCTCCATCATAACAGGCAGGGAAGGGGCTGTCAAGGAAGAGACGGGCAGAAAAACGCTGAAAAACCAGGCCCTCCCGCCGGGGAACACCGGGGAAGGGCCTGGAGCTTTTTGTTGGTTTTTGTGGAGAAGCTCAGTCGAGCTTGGGCAGGCCGGCGAAGCCCTTGGCCAGGTCCTCGTCGGTAGGGATGTAGTCGCTCATGGTGCCATCGTTGAACTTCTCATAGGCCACCATGTCGAAGTAGCCGGTGCCGGTCAGACCGAAGACGATGGTCTTTTCCTCGCCGGTCTCGCGGCACTTCACGGCCTCGTCGATGGCCACGCGGATGGCGTGGCTGGATTCGGGGGCGGGGAGGATGCCCTCGACGCGGGCGAAGTAGGTGGCGGCCTCGAAGACCTTGGTCTGCTCCACGCTGGTGGCCTCCAGCAGGCCGTCGTGGTAGAGCTGGCTGACCACGGGGCTCATGCCGTGGTAGCGCAGGCCGCCGGCATGGTTGGCGGAGGGGATAAAGCCGGAGCCGAGCGTGTACATCTTGGCCAGGGGGCAGACCATGCCGGTGTCGCAGAAGTCATAGGCGAACTTGCCGCGGGTCAGGCTGGGGCAGGAGGCAGGCTCCACGGCGATGATGCGGTAGTCGGCCTCGCCGCGCAGCATCTCGCCGGCGAAGGGGGAGATGAGGCCGCCCAGGTTGGAGCCGCCGCCGGCGCAGCCGATGACGATGTCGGGCTGGATGCCGTACTTATCCAGGGCGATCTTGGTCTCCAGACCGATGACGCTCTGGTGCAGGAGGACCTGGTTCAGCACGGAGCCGAGGACGTAGCGATAGCCCTCCTGGCTGGTGGCGGCCTCCACGGCCTCGGAGATGGCGCAGCCCAGGGAGCCGGTGGTGCCGGGATGCTCGGCCAGGATCTTCCGGCCCACGGCGGTGGTGTCGGAGGGGGAGGGGGTGACGGACGCGCCGTAGGTCCGCATCACTTCCCGGCGGAAGGGCTTCTGCTCGTAGCTGACCTTGACCATGTAGACCTGGCAGTCCAGGCCCAGATAGGCGCAGGCCATGGAGAGGGCCGTGCCCCACTGACCGGCACCGGTTTCCGTCGTGACGCCCTTGAGGCCCTGCTTCTTGGCGTAGTAGGCCTGGGCGATGGCGGAGTTGAGCTTGTGGGAGCCGGAGGTGTTGTTGCCCTCGAACTTGTAGTAGATCTTGGCCGGGGTCTGGAGCTTTTCCTCCAGGCAGTAGGCCCGGACCAGGGGGGAGGGACGGTACATTTTATAGAAGCTCCGGATCTCTTCGGGGATGGGGATGTAGGCGTTGTCGTTGTCCAGCTCCTGCTCGACCAGCTCCTTGCAGAACACGCCCTCCAGCTCCTGAGCGGTCATGGGCTGGCCGGTGCCGGGGTTGAGCAGAGGGGCGGGCTTGTTCTTCATGTCGGCCCGGACGTTGTACCATGCCTGGGGCATCTCGTTTTCTTCCAGATAAATCTTGTAGGGGATCTCTTTGTTTGCAGCCATGTTGGTTCGGCTCCTTTCTATGGTTCCGGGACAGAAGAAAAAACAAAAAACGCTCCTGTCCCATGCAGTCATTTGCAGGGACAGAAGCTTGTGCTTCTGCGGTGCCACCCGGCTTGGCGCGTCGCTGTTTCCACGCGCCCACTCAGCGCACTCTATCAAGTGCCGACGCTTGGTAACGGCGCGTCACGCCCGTCTCGCCTACTAAAGACAATCTGTCTCGTTGGGTCTGCCCTCCCGGGACCATTCGTCAGGGGTCACTCTGCCGCGCTTGCACCGGCCGCGGCTCGCTGAAAGAGGGGGGAGCCTGACTACTTTTCCCGTTCCTCGGTTTCTTTGGTGGGAGTATAGCACGTTGCGGGACCTCTGTCAAGGCTTTTTTTCTTGCCGGGGAGCAAGGGGCTGTGGTATGATGGGAAAAAACGGAGGTCTATGCGCATGAAACGTCGCTTGTTCTGCGGAAGCATCCTGGCTTTGCTCCTGGTGTGTCTGCTGCCCCTGTGGGCGGCGGCAGACACGGGGCCGAAGCCCTCGATCACGGTGACGCCGGAGGGGTTTGGGGAGGATGCTTGCTACCTGCCCCTGCTCTCCCAGACGGAAACGACCGGGCCTTGGTCGAAGCAGGAGAGCTTTGCAGCATCCAAAGATTCCTACGGCGACCCGGAGGCAGACGAGGCCATTTGGACGGCGTTCAACGACTATGAAGATGCAGACGGCTTCTATTTTCTGGGGTGTTACGGTGAGGTCACGGGCGGACAGGTGTTCTGCTGGAGCTATTACCCGCCGGACACCTTCAAGGCCCTGGCCTATTTTCCGGACAGCGGGACCTTTGCTGTAGGGCCTGTGACCGAGCGAAAAGAATTCAGTGCCCACTATACCATGTCCCTTTCGGAGCAAGGGGACACACTGGTGATGGAACACGAGCAGGATGCCGCGGAGAACAACATCGCCTTTGTTGAGCGGCTGAGTTTGACCTTAGTGATCGAGCTGGTCTTGGCAGTCATGTTCTGTTTCCGCACCAAGGCGCAAATTCTCACCATCGTCTGCATGAACCTCATCACCCAAGTGGGCCTGAACCAGGCCATCACCTACCTTTTCCCCTTGGTGTCCAGCCGCTGGTATTGGCCGGGCCTGCTGGTGCTGGAGGTCCTCATTTTCCTGGTGGAGGGCGCGGTGTACGCCAGGCTCCTGCCCCGGTGGAAAAAGGACCCGGCGGCGGTCTGCCACCCCTGGGGTTATGAGCTGGCGGCGAACGTGGCTTCGTTTGGTGTGGGCCTGATCTTGGCCCGGCTGATCCCTGGGATGTTTTGAACACTTGATTGAACCGTTTGATAGGACACTGCCCCTGCCGTATTTCTGCGGCAGGGGGTGGTGTCCTTTCAAAAGGATGGCAATATAGAGGGGGAGTATCAGGACAAAAGGTCCAGCAGCTGCTGGATGTTTTTCTTGCCAAACGTTACCTGCTTGCCCTGGTCCACCACCAGGCAGGGGACGCTCATCACGTGGTACTTGTCCCGCAGGGCGGGGAAGTGGTTCAGGTCATAGGCCTGGGCGGTGATGTGGGGGTTGGCGGCGGCCATGCGCTGGGCGGCGGTGACCAGCTCCGGGCACATGGTGCAGGATAAAGAGACCAAGACTTGCAGCTCTGTGGGCCGGTCGATGGCCTGGAGTGCGGCCTCGGTCTGGGCATCCAAGGCTTGACCGGGTCCGGCGGCGTTGTACAGACCCAGGACGAAGGACGTGAACTCATGCCCGCCGGGGACGCCGTGGAAGGACAGCCCCGTCCAGCTCCCGTCGGCCCGGCAGACCCGGACACAGGGGGCGTCGGGATCGGTGCCGGTTTTGGTCAGAGTGAGCTTGTCGGTGAGGGCACACAGGGCCTCCATGTAGCCTGCCAGCTCCTGGGAGACGGGGGCGTTGTTCAGGGTCAGCTCCAGCACCAGGGGGGAGGCCATGCGGCCGAAGACGGTGTGGAGCTGGGCCAGCATCTCCGGGGGGAAGAGACCGCCGGAAGCGCTTTGCCCTGCGGGTGCGGAGGGCTGCGCGGCGGGGATGTCCGATGCGGGGGTAGACGCTGGAGCAGCGGGGCGCAGGCCGGTGGCCTGCTGGCAGGCGGCAGCGTATTTTTCCAGCTCCGTGGCGGCCAGAGCGCCGTCGCCCACGGCGGTGACAACCTGGCGCAGGGGCTTCTGACAGACATCTCCGGCGGCGTAGAGACCGGGGACGGAGGTCTGCTGGCTCTTGTCCGTAAGGACGTAGCCCTGGGGATCCAGCTTGGCCAGCCCTTGCAGCAGCTCCGTGGCGGGCTGGTACCCGGCAAAGACGAAGAGGCCAAACGTCTCCCCTTCGGGAGGCTGATATTCGGTGACCTGGCCGGTCTCCGTGTTCTGATAGCGCAGCAGGCGCAGGGCGCTGTCCCCCTCCACGGCCTGGACTTGGGTGTGGGTGAGGACGGTGATCTTGGGGTGGCTCCGGGCCATGTCGGCGGCGGTGGGGGCACAGGAAAAATCCTTGCCCCGGATGAGGATGGTCACGTGGCGGGCGTATTTGGTGAGAAAGACGGCTTCCTCCGCCGCGGCAAAGCCGCCGCCCACCACGAAGACATCCCGACCGGTGAAAAATTCTCCGTCACAGGTGGCGCAGTAGGCCACGCCCCGGCCCCGAAATGCTTCCTCGCCGGGAAAGCCCACCATGCGGGGGTGGGCCCCGGTGGCCCAGAGGACACCGAAGCAGGAGAGATCGCCCCGGTCGGTCTTGACAGTCTTGACCGTGTCGTCCAGAGAAAGCCCGGTGACCTCAGCCAGCAGGAACTCTGCCCCGAAGGACTGGGCCTGCTGGCGCATGGTTTCGGTCAGCTCCCTGCCGCTGGTGTGGAGGACGCCGGGGTAGTTGACCACCTGGTCGGTGATGGTGATCTGGCCGCCGAAGGCGGCTTTTTCCACGATCAGCACCCGATATTTGGCGCGGGCCAGATAGAGCCCGGCGGTGAGCCCGGCGGGGCCGCCGCCGATGATGACCACGTCATACAGCTGTTTGGGGTCCATTACAGCATCCCCACCAGGTCCAGGCTGGGCTTGAGGGTCTCGGCACCGGGCTGCCACTTGGCGGGGCAGACCTCGTCGCCGTGCTCATGGACGAACTGGCAGGCCTGGACCTTCCGCAGCAGTTCGTCGGCATTGCGGCCCACGTTGCCGGCGTTGACCTCATAGGCCACGATCTTCCCTTCGGGATTCACCACGAAGGTCCCGCGCTCGGCCACGCCCTCGGCCTCGATGTAGACCTCGAAATCCTTGGCCAGTGCATGGGTGGGGTCGGCCAGCATGGGGTACTGGAGCTTCTGGATACGCTCGGAGGAGTCATGCCAGGCCTTGTGGACGAAGTGGGTGTCGCAGGAGACGGAGTAGACCTCACAGCCGATGGCCTGGAAGTCGGCGTATTTATTGGCCAGGTCCTCCAGTTCCGTGGGGCAGACGAAGGTGAAGTCGGCGGGATAGAAGAAGAACACGGCCCACTTGCCCAGCACGTCGGCCTTGCTGACGGGCTTGAAGGCGCCCTGGTGATAGGCTTGGACGGTGAACTCGCCGATCTCTTTGTTGATCATAGACATGGTGAAAAACCTCCTTGTTCGTTGGTTGCAGTATGGTCCCTCTTGGGAGAGAATATACGAGAACTACAGATTAGCTTCTGCTAACTCATAGAAGTATAGCATAGGCTAACTCCAATTGTCAAGATGGGGCTTGACAATGGTCTGAGGGGGGACTATAATAACGTTCGCTCTTTCCGTATGAAATCATACAACGAAACTGGACGTAGGAGGGATCCCTATGAGAAACGAGTATCGAGCGTATTTGCAGCAGTGCAAGGAACAGGAGAGCCTGTACCACCAGATTGCCCTGTCGCTGGGCCTGCCGGACAGCGTGCTGTATCTGCTTTACACCATCGCCGAGCAGGGGGACCGGAAGAATCCCGGCCGGCTGTACAGCGAGTGGTCCATCTCCAAGCAGACGGGGCACTCGGCCGTGGAGTGGCTGAAAAAACGGGATCTGGTGACGCTGGAGCCTGACCCGCAGGACCGGCGGGGCAAGCTGGTGGTCCTGACCCCGGCGGGGAAAGACTATATCCAAACCAAGGTGGCGCCCATCATGCAGGCGGAGGAGCGGGCCTTTCTGCGGCTCACGCAGGAGCAGCGAGAGGCGCTGACCACCCTCATCCGCCGGACCACAAACTACTTTAAGGAGGAAGTGGAGGCCCTGGCCGTCCGCAAAGAGACCGAAGATGACGATCCAACTCTCTGACCGGTTTGACCTTTCCCGGCTCTTCCGCTTCACCCTGCCGTCCATCGTGATGATGCTGGTCACGTCCATCTACTCCGTGGTGGACGGGCTGTTCGTCTCGAACCTGGTGGGCGACCAGGCGCTGGCGGCGGTGAACATCGTCTATCCGCTGGTGATGATCGTGGGGGCCTTTGGCTTCATGCTGGGCGCGGGCGGCAGCGCAGAGGTCGCCAAGGCCCGTGGCCTGGGGGAGGACCAGCTGGCCAAAGAATATTTTACAAACCTGATCATCACGGTTGTGGTGGGCGGCGCGATCTTAGCCGGGGCCTGTCTGCTGTTCCAGAAGCCCCTGCTGGGCGTCCTGGGTGCCAACGAGGCTTTGATGCGCGACTGCATCGCCTACGGGACGATCATGCTGGCGGGCGCTCCCATCTTTCTGCTGCAAACCAGCTGCCAGAGCTTCCTCGTGGTGGCCGAGCGGCCCAAGATGGGCCTGGGCCTGGCCATTGGCGCAGGCGTGACCAACATGCTCCTGGACTATGTCTTCATCGCCCTCTTCCGCTGGGGCGTGGCGGGGGCGGCGGTTGCGACGGTGTGCGGCTATGTCGTCGGCGGCCTGGTCCCCCTGTTCTACTTTTTGAGCAAGAACAAAAGTCCCCTGCGCCTGGTGAAGGCGAAACCGCATCTGCGGATGCTGGGCAAGAGCTGCACCAACGGCATTTCGGAACTGATGACGAACGTCTCCGCCTCTCTCGTCACGGTGCTGTATAACCGCCAGCTCATGGCGGCGGCGGGGCAGCAGGGCGTGGCGGCCTATACCGTCATGATGTACGTCAACTTTGTCTTTGCCGCGGCCCTCATCGGGTTTTCCATGGGGTCTGCCCCCATCTTCAGCTATCAGTATGGCGCGGACGACAAGGCCGGGCTGCAAGGCATGTTCAAAATATGCATCAAAGTGATCCTGGTGCTGGCGGTCGTCATGGAGGTCCTGGCCCAGCTCTTGGGGGAGACGCTCTCTGCCATCTTCGTGGGTTACAATGATGCCCTGCGGGAGATGACGGCCTCGGGCTTCCATGTCTTTGCGCTGGCCTTCCTGTTTAACGGCATGAATATTTTCGGCTCGGCGTTCTTCACGGCCCTGGGGGACGGTTTGGTCTCCGGCATCCTGTCGTTTCTGCGGACGCTGGTCTTTGCCTGCGGCGCGGTGCTGCTCTTTTCGGCTCTCTTCGGCCTCGCCGGCATCTGGTGGGCACCGGTGGCGGCGGAGGGCGCAGCCTTTTTGGTGACGATCGCCTTTTTCCTGGGCAAGCGGAAGAAATACGGCTATGCCTGACCTTGGCTTGACAGGGCTTGCAGGCGTGTTATAATACCCACGGATCGCCGCGGAACAGACAGGAACCAGCGGCGCGAAGGAGGCGTAACGGGTTTGTCCAAACATCTTGACACCAACATGACGGAGGGCAGTATTTTCCGCCAGCTCCTCTTCTTTTCCCTGCCTCTGCTGGCGGGGAACTTTTTCCAGCAGTGCTATAACACCGTGGACAGCATCGTCCTGGGCAACTTCGTGGGCAAGGCCGCCCTGGCGGCGGTGGGGACCACGACGCCCATCATCAACACCCTCATCGGCCTGTTCCTGGGCCTTTCCGCCGGCATCGGCGTGGTGATCTCCCAGTTTTACGGGGCCAAAGAGGAGGAGAAAGTAGGCCAGGCCGTCCAGACTGGGCTGCTGCTGGTGCTCCTGCTCTGCGCGGTCTTTACCGTGGTGGGTATTTTGATGGTCCCCGCCATGCTCCGCCTGATGGCGACGCCGGAGGATGTGTTCGGGGAGGCGAAGCTCTACCTGCAAATTTACTTTGCGGGCGTGTCCGGCCTGATGCTCTATAACCTGGGCGCGGGCATCCTGCGGGCCGTGGGGGACTCCCGGCGGCCGCTCTACTTCCTGCTCTTCTCGGCGGGGGTGAACACGGGGCTGGACCTGCTCTTCGTGGCAAAATTCCAGTGGGGCATCGCCGGGGCGGCGATCGCGACGATCCTCGCCCAGTTTCTTTCCGCGGTGCTGGTGCTGGGGGTCCTGACCTTCACCTCGTCCAGCTGCCGGATCCGGTGGAAGGGCATGCGGATGCAGAAGGGCATCCTGCGCAACATGCTGGTGGTGGGCCTGCCGTCGGGGCTGCAGCTGGCGATCACGTCCTTCTCGAATGTCTTTGTGCAGTCCTATGTCAATCGCTTTGCCTCGTCCTGCATGGCCGGGTGGGCGGCGTATCAGAAGATCGACGCCTTTGCCATCCTGCCCATGATGACCCTCTCCGTCTCCGCCACCACCTTCGTGGGGCAGAACGTGGGCGCAGGAAACTGGAACCGCGCCCAAAAGGGCACGCGCATGGCGCTGGGCATGGCGACGGCCGCCACGGTCCTCATCCTCATCCCCCTGATGATCTGGGCGCGGCCCCTGTGTGCCCTCTTCAACCAGGAGAGCCAGGTGCTGGACTTTGGCGTTTACTTCATCCGCCTCATCTCGCCCTTCTATCTCATCGCCAACTTCAACCAGATCTACGCCGGGGCCCTGCGCGGCGCGGGGGACGCGAAGATGCCCATGTATATCATGCTCGGCTCGTTCGTTGTCTTCCGGCAGATCTACCTGCTCGTGACCTACCAGTGCTTCGGCACGCTCCTGCCCGTGGCCCTGGGCTACCCCGTGGGCTGGGTGCTGTGCAGCGTCCTGCTGCTGGGGTATTACCGGAGCGGGAAGTGGAAGAAGCGGAGCTTGGTGGGGGAGACAAGTTAAGCATGAAAAAACACGTCTGTTCTACGGAACGGACGTGTTTTTTCAACAAAGCCTTCCCCAAGGGGGAAGGTGGACGCGAAGCGGACGGATGAGGGCTACGTTGTGAAACTGAGCCGTAGTGTACTGCGGTAGGACGTGAGAGGTGGTATTCCTCTCTTCGTTCTGCCTTAGTACACTACGGCTCTTTTGCGGCAGGTTGCCCTCATCCGCCCCAGTGTGCGCACTGGGGCACCTTCCCCCTTGGGGAAGGCTCGTTTACGTGGTCAGTCCAATAGCCCCAGGCTCACCAGCTTGGCGGCCATTTTTTGCGGGCCCATGACCCAGAGCAGGTCGCCGGGGCGGAGGGTCAGGCTGGGGTCGGGGGAGGGGATGGGGAGCAGGTCCCGCTCCAGGCCGATGAGGATGCCGCTCCAATCCTGCTTGATGCCGCTGTCGCGGACGGCTTTGCCGGCTTCGGGCATGGAGCGTTCCAGGGTCACGCCGCAGCAGAGCAGCTGCCGGGCCTCCGGGATGTTCTGCTGGCTGGCGATGTAGTCTTTCAGGGTGATGGGCTCGGCGAAGACCGTCACGCCGAGCTGGGCCTGGACACGGCAGAAGTTTTCGATCTGCTGGCGGCCACCCATGACCACCAGCTTGTCCCCGGACTGCACGACGATGTGCCCTTCGGGGATGTTCATCAGCAGGCGGCCCCGGAGGATCTTGATGACGTTTACATGGTCATGCTTGCCCCAGTCCAGCTCCAACAGGCGCTTGCCGGCCAGGGCGTAATCGTCCGGGCACTGGAGAATGACCACGTCCAGCTGCTCCGTGAGCCACCGGTGGGCCGCCTGCTGCCCGGCCTCCTGACCGAAGCGGGCGGAGAGCTTGCGCTCGTTGAAGTTGGCCAGGAAGCGGGCCTCGACCTCCAGGTAGCTGCCTGCCAGCTTTTTCGAGTGGGTCGCCATCCAGATGACGGGGAGCGCCCCGGCCATGATCCAGAGGGGGTTGACCTGGAAGATGACCATCGCCGGGACCGCCGCCAGCAGGACGGCCACGGCCATCCGCAGGACCATGAGGAAGGACAGGATCACCCGGTTGGAGACTTTGTCCAGCCAGAGGGAGGTGAAGTAGCGCTTCTTCATGTGCAGCATGGCCGGGAGCAAAAAGGCCAGGAGCAGATAGATCGCGCCGCAGTCGATGAGCTCTGCCCAGAGCATCCTGTCGCCGCCCAGCATGCCTTTCAGGAAGGGGAGCAAGGCCCGCACGCCGACCAGGATCGCGCCCATGGCCAGGATGCCGTAGAGCGTGAAGGACTTGAAATAGCCCTGCAAAAACTTGGCCCAATCCCGGCCCTCGTCCTCCTTGGTCTGCTCACGGGCCTGGCACCAGCGCTCGATGGCGTCCAGCCATTTTTTCGGGAGATGGGTTTGCAGGAAGCGCTCCATGGGCGGGGAGAGCTTGAGGAGGAAGGGCGTGGTGAAGGTCGTGAGGACAGAGACGGCCACGATGATGGGGTAGAGAAAGGCCCCCGTGACGGACAGGGCCTGGCCCAGACCGGCGATGATGAAGGAGAACTCCCCCACCTGGGTCTGCGAGGCCGCCGCAGGCAGGGAGAGAGCCAGCCGCTTGCCCGCCGCCAGGCCGCCGACGGTGAGGAAGAAAAGCTTGCCCACGATGGAAATGACGCTCAGCAGCAGGATGGGCAGGATGTACTGCACGATCATGGCAGGCTGGACCATGAAGCCCACGGAGACAAAGAAAACGGCCCCGAAGAGATTCTTACAGGGCGTGACCAGATGCTCCACCCGCTCGGCGTGAACCGTCCCGGCCAGGAGGGAGCCGGCCAGGAAGGCACCCAGCTCCGTGGACAGACCGATCTCTTCCGCCAGCACGGCCATGAGGAAGCACAGACCCAGGGAGAAGACGAGCAGGACCTCGTCGTTCATGAGGCCCACCAGCTTTTTCATCACCGTGGGGACCAGATAGATGCCCAGGATCAGCCACAGGGCCAGGTACAGCAGCAGCAGGCCGATGCGCTCGGCCAGGGCAAAGCCGCTGATGGACTGGGACACGGCGATGGTGGAGAGGATGACCATGGCGAAAATGGCGATGATGTCCTCGATGACCAGGGTGCCCATGGCCAAATTGGCGAAGGGTTCTTTTTTCAGGCCCAAGTCCTCGATGCTTTTCATGGTGATCATGGTGGAGGACATGGCGAGCATGACGCCGAGAAAGACGCTGTTCATCGTCCCCCAGCCCAGCGCCAGGCCCACCAGCACGCCCACGGCCCCCATGCCCACGGCCTGGACGCCCGCCGAGAGGAAGCCGGGCACGCCGACCTCCGCCATTTTGTGGACGGAGAACTCCAGCCCCAGGCCGAACATCAGGAAGATGACGCCGATGTCGGACCAGACCTCGATGCTGCCCAGGTCCTCGATGGTGGGCAGAAACTGCACCACCGGCCCGGCGAGAAAGCCGGCCAGGATGTAGCCCAGCACGGAGGGGAGATTGATCTTTTTGCACAGCAGAGTGGTCAGCGCGGCCACCACCAGGATGATGGTCAGGTCGGTGATGAGGGCAGGGATCTCTTGCATGGGGGCGCCTCCTTTTGGATTCTTCCTCTATATTATAGCGGGAAGGTTGCAGGATTGCAATTCTAGGCTGTCAATTTCTTCCTGACTTGTTCCCAGGCCAAAGCTGTGCTAAGATAGGCAGAGAACACAGGGAGGGACGTACCTTGGAGCATGATTTGGAATATGACGTTTTGATCATCGGCGCGGGGGCCGTCGGCTGTGCCGTGGCCCGTGCGCTGTCACGCTATACGGCGCGGGTGGCCGTGCTGGAACAAGAGGCGGATGTCGCCGCCGGGACCAGCGGGCGAAACTCCGCCGTGGTCCACGCGGGCTTTAACAACCGGCCGGGGAGCCGCATGGCCAAGCTCTGCGTGGCGGGCAACCAGGGCTTTGAAGCCCTATGCAACGACCTGGATGTGCCCTATCAGAAGACCGGGAAGCTGCTCGTCGGCTTTGACGAGCAGGACATGGCGACGCTCCGCCGCCTGAAAGCCCAGGGGGACACCAACGGCTGCCGGGGGCTGGCGATGCTCACGCAGGCAGAATTACACGCCAAGCTCCCCCAGGTGGGAGGCATTGGGGCCATGCACTCCCCGGAGACGGGCATTTTCGACCCCTTCCTCTACACCGTGGCCCTGGCGGAGAACGCCGCTGCAAACGGCGTGTCGTTTTTCTTCCGCGCTCCCGTGACGCAGATCCGGGCCATCCCCGGCGGGTGGCAGGTGACGGCGGGCGGGAAACGATTTACCACACGCTACCTGGTCAATTCCGCCGGCCTCTTCAGCGCCCAGGTGGCGAAGCTGGCCGGGGTGGGGGACTACCGCATCTATCCCTGCCGGGGGGAGTATTTTATCCTGGACCAGATCGCCCGGGACGTGCTGCCCCTGCCGGTCTACCCGGCCCCGAAGCAGGGGGCGGGGGGCCTGGGGGTGCATCTCACCCCGACGGTCCACGGAAATCTTTTGATCGGCCCCTCGGCGGAGTACATCGAGTCTCCAGCAGACACGGCCTCCACCCAGCCGGTGCTGGACGAGCTTTTCCGCCAGGCCCAGCGGCTGTTGCCGGGGCTGGAACGGCGGCAGATCATCGGGGCCTATGCCGGCATCCGGCCCAAGCAGGCCCCGCCGGGAGAGGGGGGCTATTGGGATTTCGTGCTCCGGGAGGACAGGCCGGGGCTGATCGACCTGGTGGGCATCGAGTCCCCTGGCCTGACCGCCTCGGCCCCGCTGGCGGAGGAGGTGGTGGCGCTCATCGGCCAGGGGATGGACCTCACGCCCGACCCGACCTATGACGGGCACCGGGAGGGCATCCCGCGCTTCCGGGACCTGCCCCCGGAGGAGCGGGAGCGGCTCATCGAACAAGACCCGGACTTTGGAGAAGTCATCTGCCGCTGCCAGACCGTGACGAAGGCCGAGCTGCGCCGGGCGATCGAGAACCCCTTGGGGGTCAAGACCATCGCGGGCATCAAATACCGGGCCTGGGCCACCACGGGCCGCTGTCAGGGGGGCTACTGCCTGCCCCGCATTGCCCAGCTGCTGACGGAGGACTACGGCCTGGCCCCGGAGGACGTGACCTACCGAGGCAACGGCTCCAATCTGTTCGTGGGGAGGGTGAAGTGATGCAGTTGACCGAAAAGAAGTATGATGTGGTCATCGTCGGCGGCGGGCCGGGGGGCCTGGCCGCTGCCAAGGGCGCCAGGGAAGCCGGGGCAAAGTCCGTCCTGGTGCTGGAACGGGACGACCGGCTGGGGGGCATCTTGCCCCAGTGCGTCCATGACGGCTTTGGCCTGGTCCATTACAAGGAAGCCCTCACCGGCCCGGAATACGCCCGCCGCGCCCGGAAGGAGGCGGAGCAGGCCGGGGCCGAGCTGAAAACGGGGGCTATGGTCACGGGGCTGACCAAAGAACGTGTGGTCACAGCGGTGACGCGCGAGGGCCTCTTGACCTGCCGGGCCGGGGCAGTCGTGCTGGCGACCGGCTGCCGGGAGCGGACGCGGGGGGCCATTGCCATTCCGGGGACGCGGCCTGCGGGGGTCTATACCGCCGGGGCGGCGCAGAATCTCCTGAACACGAAAAACCTCATGGTGGGCCGCCGCGTCGTGATCTTAGGCTCCGGGGATATCGGGCTGATCATGGCCCGACGCCTGACGCTGGAGGGGGCGACCGTCCTCTGCGTGGCGGAGGCCCGGCCCGTTCCTGGGGGCTTGGAGCGGAACGTGAGCCAGTGCCTTTATGATTTTGGCATCCCCCTGTATCTCAGCACGACGGTGACGCAGATCTTTGGCCCCAAGCGGGTCGAGGGCGTGGCGCTGTGCCAGGTGGACGCCCAGGGCCAGCCCAGGCCGGAGACGGCGCGGCGGGTGGACTGCGACACGCTCCTGCTCTCCGTGGGCCTCATCCCGGAGAATGAAGTCGGGAGCAAGGCCGGGATGGCAGTGGACCCGGCCACGAACGGGGCGGTGACGGACGCATTGTTACAGACGAATCTGCCCGGCGTCTTTGCCTGCGGCAACAGCCGCAAGGTCATGGACCTGGCCGATTTCGTCACCCGGCAGGGCTACGCCGCCGGGGGAAACGCGGCGCGGTTCGTTCTGGGCTTGCCCCTGGAGAAGATGCCGCCGGAGCAGGCCAACGCCATGGCCAAGGGCCTGCCCAAGCCGGGGATCATCACCTGTATCCGCTGTCCGAAGGGGTGCCGGGTCATGCTTGGGGCGGACGGCAAGACGGAAGGAAACGCCTGCCCCAAGGGCGAGGAATACGCCTTGCAGGAGGCCAAGGCCCCCAAGCGCGTGCTGACCACGACGCTGAAAAACGCGGCGGGGAAGCTCGTCCCCGTCAAGACCTCGGCGGGGGTGCCGAAGGAAACCTTGCTCCGGTGCATGGACGTGGTGCGCGGCCTGCCGCCCATCCCGGAAGGGCTGCACTGCGGGAAAGTGGCTGTCTCTGACCCCTTTGGGCTGGGGGTCGACCTCGTAGTAACTGGCGATCAATAAGAAAAATCTCCGCTGTCTCATGGCGAAACAGCGGAGATTTTTTAGCCTTTTCGGAGAAGGCCCAGCAAGGGGACCATCAGTGCGTGGGGGATACATTTCGCCGCGATGCGGTGCACGGAGCAGACAAGCCCCGGCGTGACCACCCAGAGGTTGGCGGCGCTGGCGGCCAGGGAGAGTCTGACCACGGAAGGACTGCGGGAGGCCAGCGGGAAGTGCCGGTACTGCTTGGCCTTCCCCCCGCGGGCCACGGGGATAAATTCCGTGTCCTTGACCCAGTAGGGGCAGACGGCGGTGACGTGGACGCCCCGGAAGAGCAGCTCGTGGTGGAGCGCCTTGGTGTAGCTGTACAGAAAGGCCTTCGTGGCGGCGTAGACGCCTAAGCCGGGGAGGGGCTGGAAGGAGGCCGTGGAGCAGATCTCTAAGATGCGACTGCCTTTCGTGAGGTAGGGCAGGCAGAGGTTCGTCACGCCCATGGCGGCGCGGCAGTTGAGGTCCACCATGTCCAGCGCGTCCTGCGGGTCGAGGTCGGCGATGTCCGAGATCTTCCCGAACCCGGCGGCGCAGACCAGCCAGCGGACGACCGGGCGCTCGATCTCCAATAATTTTTTCAGCTCGTCCAGCGAAGCTGTTTTGCTCAGGTCCAGAGGCAGGACCCGGACGGGGCAGGGGAGCTGGGCGGCCAGCGCCTCCAGGCGGTCTTTCCGGCGGGCGATGGCCCAGACCTCGTCGATGTCGTGGTCCTGGGCGGTGATCTGGCGGGCGTACTCCCGGCCTAAGCCGCTGGAGGCGCCGGTGAGGATGGCGATACGCATACAAATTCTCCCCCTTTTCCTGTTTTCACGGTTTGGTCCGCTTGTCCCGCTGGGGATGGGTGGACCCTTTTTTGTTCCAAGCTTCGATGGCGCGGGCCATTTGCTCCAGGACGAACTCGACCTCGTGCAGCAGTTCCCCGGCGGTCACGCGCAGCACGCCCGCCCGGAGGGCGGAGAGCTGGATGAGACCGTCGGAGGTCGCCACCCGGACGGCGAAGTTGCGGCCGATCTCCTGGATCAGCTTTTCGATGTACATGTCGCCCGTCTCGTTTTCCTTGGTGAAGACCACCTGGATGCTGTGGTAGTCGAAGGTCGTGCCCCGGTTGCCCTTGACCTTGTAGCCGTCAAAGACCAGGACCAGGCGGCACTGCTTGTAGGAGGCGTAGTTGGCCAGGGTGTCCATGAGACGCTGGCGGGCGGCGTCCAGGTCCTCTTTCGCCAGGGACTTCAGCTCGTCCCAGGCGAAGATCATGTTGTAGCCGTCCACGATCAAATACTGCTGCTTCGGCGGGGCGATGACCCGCTGGGGCGTGCTGGGGGCCAGGGGGGAGCGGAACTGCTCTTCCCGGTGGCGGATGGGGCCGAAGGCTTTTTCAAAAATGGCTTCCAGCTCCTTGTCGTCGATGTCCAGGTTCCGGGTGACCACGCGGGGGCGGAGGGGGGCATCGTCCGACGACTTCGGCGCGGCCAGGCAGCTCTCCAGGTGCATGTACTGGGGCACCTCGTTCCACTTCACGTTGAACCCCGCGCCGTGGGCGCAGAAGACGGAGTCCGGCGTGTTGGGCAGGTCGGCCTCCGGGTCGTAGTTCGCCGCGGCCACCACCTGCTTCTGGTTGTGACAGGGGGCGTAGCCGTGGAGGGAGCAGGCGAATTTGCCCCGGCCCCTCGTGTAGGCGGCCACGGTGAGGGGATAGTCCTTCATGGCGGCCACGGGGGCCGTGCCGGTGAGGGTAGCCCACTCGCCGTCGCTCTCCGGGGCGTCAAAGGTGCCGGACATGGCCTGCAAGTCGCTGATGGCCCGGCCCAGCTGCTCGGCGGGGAGGGTGAGCGTGAAGGCGTACCATGGCTCCAGCAAGATGCTCTCGGCTCCCATGAGCCCTTGGCGGACGGCGCGATAGGTCGCCTGGCGGAAGTCGCCGCCCTCCGTGTGCTTCAGGTGGGCGCGGCCGGACATGAGGGTGAGCTTCACGTCCGTGAGGGGTGCCCCGGTGAGGACGCCCCGGTGGGTCTTTTCGGCCAGGTGGGTCAGGATGAGACGCTGCCAGTTGCGGTCCAACACGTCTTCGGGGCAGCGGGTGTCGAGCCGGACGCCGCTGCCCTGGGGCAGGGGTTCGAGCAGCAAGTGGACCTCGGCGTAATGCCGCAGAGGCTCAAAATGCCCCACGCCCTCGACGGGGGCGGCAATGGTCTCCTTATATAAAATGCGCCCGGCGTCCACGGCGACCTCCACCTGGAAGCGCTCGGCGATGAGCTGCTTCAGGACTTCGATCTGGACCTGTCCCATGAGGCGGGCGTGGATCTCGCGATTCTCTGCGTCCCAATCCAGATGGAGCTGGGGGTCTTCCTCTTCCAGCAGGCGGAGCTTGGGGAGCAGCAGCTGCGGGTCGCAGTCCGGCGGCAGGACCAGGCGGTAGGTCACGACAGGCTCTAAGAGCGGGGCGGGCGCGGGCGGTTCCGTGCCGAACCCCTGGCTGGGCCAGGTCTGGCTCAGGCCCAGCAGGGCGCAGACCTGGCCCGCCTGCACCGCGCTCACGGTCTGGAATTTTTCCCCGGAGTAGAGGCGGAGCTGGGTGACTTTTTCCTCGATGATCTCCTCCCCGTGGAGGGGGTAGTAGGCGATGGGGTCCCGGACATGCAGGGTCCCGCCGGTGAGCTTGACATACGTCAAGCGGTTGCCCTGGGGGTCGCGGGCGATCTTGAAGACGCGGGCGGCGAAGTCCTCCCCGTAGGTGGGGGCTTCGGTGTAGGACGCCAGTCCCTGCAAAAATTCGGTCACGCCGTCCAGGTGCAGGGCCGAGCCGAAGAAGCAGGGGAAGAGCTTGCCCAGGCGGATGAGGCCGGAGATGTCGCGGGGGTCTACTTTCCCGGTGTCCAGGTATTGGTCGAGCAGAGCATCCTCCCGCATGGCGATGGCCTCCAGCCAGTCCTCATTCTGCTCGGTGAAGTCGAGACAGCCCTCGTCCAGATGCTTGCGGAGCTGGGCCATGAGCGCGGCCCGGCCTGGGTTGGGCAGGTCCATTTTCGTGAGGAATACAAACGTCGGGATCTGCCGCCGGCGCAGGAGCCGCCAGAGCGTCTCCGTGTGGGCCTGCACGCCGTCCGTTGCGCTGATGACCAAGATCGCGTAGTCCAGCACTTGCAGGGTGCGCTCCATCTCGGCGGAGAAATCCACATGGCCTGGGGTGTCCAGAAGCGTGACGGAGAGCTGCTCCGTTTCAAACAGGGCCTGCTTGGAGAAGATGGTGATGCCGCGGGCGCGTTCTAATGCGTGGGTGTCCAGGTGGGCGTCCCGGTGGTCCACCCGTCCCAGCGCGGGGATGGCCCCGGCGGTATACAGTAAGGCTTCGGACAACGTGGTCTTGCCGGCGTCCACGTGGGCCAGAATACCGAGTACAAGTCGTTTCATAGGGTACCTCCCAAGGGATTTTTAGAGCAGCGGCGTCATGTAGAGCGGAAGGTACAAAATACCATCCTCTTCCTTCAGGTCACTGGTATGAAGGACCAGGGGCGTATGCAGCTGGTCCTGGTACTTGGTGCGGAACTTTTTCAGAGAAGTCAGGGTGTAGTTTTTGCTGGATTTTACTTCGATGGGAGAGATGTTGTGGCGGTTGCTGATCTTGCTCTTGGCGATGAGGAAGTCGATCTCCATGCGGGACTCGGTATCTTCGCGGGAGGAGTTGGAGTAAAAATAGAGCTTGTGGCCGCTGGCGGTCAGCATTTGTGCAACGATATTTTCCACGAGCATCCCCTTGTTGACTTCCAGCTTATCGAACAGGAGTTTTTTATACAGCGCCTCGCTGACGATGCCGTTTTCATCAAAGGCATGGCTGATGAGTAAGCCGGTGTCTGCCATGTAACACTTCAGCGTCATGCGGTCCATGTTCATTTTCAGGCCGATGTTGGGTGCGGTGGAATTATAGCACATGTTTACGATCATGGCATCGGCGAGCCAAAAGAGGGAATCCTCATACTCCCGGAACCGTGCCTCTTTTTTCAGGGAAGAGAACTTGAACTTTTTCTCGTGCTTTTGCAGCTGGGCCGGGATATCGTCGAAGATCTGAGCGACTTTCATTTCATAGCCCTCGGCATGTTTGACGATGTCTGCCCGATACAGCTCTAAGATGTCTCGCTTGACCCGGTCGACGCGGTCAAAGTCGTGGGTTTGGACATAGGCGGCGACGGCCTGGGGCATCCCGCCGACGATCAGATACTGCCGGAAGTAATCCATGGCTTTCCGATGCATGGCCTGTTCCATGGGCTTTCGTTTTTCAAAATGCAGGCGAATAAAATCCATCAGAACTTCGTTGTCCAAAGCCCAGAGGAACTCTTCAAAATCCATTGGGTGGAGCTTGATGTGCCGCTCTTCCGAGGGGATCACGATGTCCTGTACATTTTTGCGAATGCTCATCAGGGAGCCGGTCTCGATGTAGTCATATCTTCCGTCTGCGACCAGGTATTTGATGGCAGCCCGCGCTTTGGGAAACAGCTGCACTTCATCCAGAATGATGAGCGTCTCCCTGGGATAAAGCTTGACATTGTAATAGTTGGACAGATACAGGAAAAAGAGATCCAGATCGTCCATGTAGTTCAGAAAAAGGTCGGTCACGGCTTGACTGACCCGGTTGAAATCGACCACCAGATAGCTCTTGTATTCTGCTTTGGCGAATGTTTCTGCAATGTAGCTTTTTCCTACCCGGCGGGCCCCGTCGATCAATAGGGCGGTCCGTCCTGCTTCTTCCTGTTTCCAGCGGAGCAGGTCCTCATAGATTTTTCGTTTCAAAACGCTCCCTCCATCCCTTTGGAACGGTTGATTTCCTTGTTCTTCCTAGTGTATCACGTTTTCAAGGATTTTGTCACTGCTATTTTACACGTTTTCAAGAATTTTTGCACGCTGATTTTACACGTTTTCAAGATTTTTGCACTTGAGAAACTCCCCCCGACCGCGCAAAGCGCAGCCGGGGGGACTGAGGGGGCTGAAGCTGATTCGGTTTATGCGGGGGGATTGCCGGTGTAGAGCTGGTAGTAGCGGCCCTTTTTGGCCATGAGCTCCTCGTGGTTGCCGCGCTCGATGATGCGGCCCTGTTCCAGGACCATGATGCAGTCGGCGTTGCGGACGGTGGACAGGCGGTGGGCGATGACGAAGGTGGTGCGGCCGTGCATGAGGCCGTCCATGCCCCGCTGGACCAGCAGCTCGGTCCGGGTGTCGATGGAGGAGGTGGCCTCGTCCAGAATGAGGACGGGGGGATCGGCCACGGCGGCGCGGGCGATGGCCAGCAGCTGCCGCTGGCCCTGGCTGAGGTTGGCCCCGTTGCCGGTGAGCATGGTGTTGTATCCCTCCGGCAGGCGGCGGATGAAGCCGTCGGCGTTGGCCAGCTGGGCGGCGGCGATGCACTCCTCGTCGCGGGCGTCGAGACGGCCGTAGCGGATGTTTTCCATAACGGTGCCGGTGAAGAGGTTCGTGTCTTGCAGGACGATGCCCAGGCTGCGGCGGAGGTCATCTTTTTTGATGCGGTTGATGTTCACGCCGTCGTAGCGGATCTTGCCGTCCTGGATGTCGTAGAAGCGGTTGATGAGGTTCGTGATGGTGGTCTTGCCGGCACCGGTGGAGCCGACGAAGGCGATCTTCTGGCCGGGGGTGGCGAAGAGGTTGATGTGGTGCAGGACGATCTTCTCCGGGGTGTAGCCGAAGTCCACGTCGTCGAAGGTCACGTCGCCCTTCACGGGGACGTATTTCACGGGCAGGTCGTCCTTGGCCGGGCGCTTCCAGGCCCACTGGTTGGTGTGCTCCGTCGTCTCGACCAGGTTGCCGTCGTGGTCCTCCTTGACGTTCACCAGCTCCACCTGGCCTTCGTCCACTTCGGGTTCCTCATCCAGAAGCCGGAAGACACGGTCGGCACCGGCCAGGCCCATGACCACGAAGTTCAGCTGCATGCTGATCTGGGCGATGGGCATGTTGAAGCTCTTGTTGAAGGTCAGGAAGCTGGCCAGACCGCCCAGGGTGAAGCCGCCGATGCCGCCCAGGGCCAGGATCCCGCCGATCATGGCGCAGAGCACATAGCTGACGTTGCCCAGCTGGGCGGAGAGGGGCATGAGCAGGCTGGAGAAGGTGTTGGCGTTCTGGGCGCTGTGGAAGAGCGCCTCGTTGCGGCGGGTGAACTCCGCCACGCTCTTGTCCTCGTGGCAGAAGACCTTGACCACTTTCTGGCCCTCCATCTGTTCCTCGATGAAGCCGTTGATGGAGCCGAGGTCCTTCTGCTGCGCCACAAAGTAGCGGCCGGAGAGGGAGCCGAGCTTCTTGGTGGCGAAGAGGACCACCAGGACCATGCCGATGGTGACGGCCGTGAGGGGCAGGCTCAGCACCAGCATGGAGACAAAGACGCTGACCACGTTGATGGTGCAGTTGAGCAGCTGGGGCAGGCTCTGGCTGATCATCTGGCGGAGGGTGTCGATGTCGTTGGTGTAGATGGACATGATGTCGCCGTGGGCATGGGTGTCAAAGTAGCGGATGGGCAGCTTTTCCATGTGGGCGAACAGATCCTGCCGCAGGTCCCGCAGGGTGCCCTGGGTGACGTAGATCATCACGCGGGACTGGACGAAGCTGGCGATCACGCCGCAGGCGTAGAACAGGGCCACGCGGGTGATGGCGTGCATGAGGCCGGTGAAATCCGCCGTTTGCCCGGCCTGGACCTGCTGGACCAGGGGGAGGATATAGCTGTCGATGAGGGTCTTTGTAAAGAGCGTACCCTGCACCATGGCGAAGACGCTGACGAAGATGGAGACGACCACGAAAATGAGGTGCAGCCAGTATTTCCGGCCCACGTATTTCAGGACACGGCCCAACGTCTGGCCGGGGTGGTCCAGCTTGGGCCTGGGGCCGCGGCCGCGGGGGCCGGGCATGGTTCTTGCCTTTTCTGCCATTACGCTTCGCCTCCTTCGTCAAAGTCGCCGCCGCCGTTGGTCTGGGATTCGTAGACCTCCTGGTAGATGGCGTTGGTCTGTAACAGTTCTTCGTGGGTGCCGAAGCCGCTGATCTGCCCCTCGTCCATGACGAGGATGCGGTCGGCGTCCTGCACGCTGGAGACGCGCTGGGCGATGATGAACTTCGTCGTGTCCGGGATCTCCTGGGCGAAGGCCCGGCGGATCTTCGAGTCGGTGGCGGTGTCCACGGCGGAGGTGGAGTCGTCCAGGATCAGCACCTTGGGCTTTTTCAGCAGGGCGCGGGCGATGCACAGCCGCTGGCGCTGGCCGCCGGAGACGTTGGTGCCGCCCTGCTCGATGTAGGTGTCGTAGCCGTCGGGCATTTTTTCGATGAACTCATCGGCGCAGGCCAGGCGGCAGGCCCGCTGGCACTCGGCCAGAGTGGCGTGCTCGTCGCCCCAGCGGAGGTTTTCCAGGATCGTCCCGGAAAAGAGCACGTTCTTTTGCAGGACCACGGAGACCTCGTTTCGCAGCGTCTCCAGGTCATACGCCCGCACGTCCCGGCCACCGACGAGGACTTGACCGGCGGTCACGTCATACAGGCGGCTGATGAGGTTCACAAGGCTGGTCTTGGCGCTGCCGGTGCCGCCGATGATGCCGATGGTCTCACCGGACTTTACCTTGAGGTCGATGTCCCGCAGGACGGGCTTTTCGGCGTCCTTGCGGTAAGCAAAGTCCACGTGGCGGAACTCCACGGAGCCGTCGGGGATGTCGAAGACGGGGTGCTCCGGGTTGGTCAGGTCGGGCTGCTCGTCCAGCACTTCGCAGATCCGCTGGGCGCTGGCGGTGGACATGGACACCATGACGAAGATCATGGAGAGCATCATGAGACTCATCAGAATGCTCATGCAGTAGGTCAGCAGGTTCATGAGTTCACCGGTGGTGAGGCTGCCTGCCACAATGAAGTTGGCACCCAGCCAGCTGATGAGCAGGATCGAGGCATAGACGGTGAAGTTCATGAGGGGCATGTTCCAGGAGAGGATCTTCTCGGCGGAGAGGAAGCGGTCGTAGATATTTTGGGCGGCCTTGTGGAACTTGCTGGTCTCGAAGGGTTCCCGGACGTAGGCCTTCACCACGCGGATGCCGGAGATGTTTTCCTGGACGCTGGCGTTTAAGTCGTCGTACTTCTGAAAGACTTCTTTGAAGTATCTCATGGCCTTGCTCATGATGAGGAAGAGCAGGAGGCCCAGGACGACCACGGCGACCAGATAGACGCTGGCCAGCCTGCCGTTGATGGCGAAGGACAGGACCATGGCGATGAGCATGGTGGCCGGGGCGCGGGTGCACATGCGCAGGATCATCATGTAGGCGTTCTGCACGTTGGTCACGTCGGTGGTCAGCCGGGTGATGAGGCTGGAGGTGCTGAACTTGTCGAGGTTGGAGAACGAGAAGGTCTGGACCTTCTCAAACATGGCCTGCCGCAGGTTCTTGGCCAGACCGGCGGAGGCCTGCGCCCCGAAGCGGGCGCTCAAAATACCCAGGGTCAGGCTGATGGCAGCCATGAGGAGCATGATGAGGCCGGTGACTTTGATATGATGGATGTCACCGGCGGACACGCCCTTGTCGATGATGGAGGCCATGAGCAGGGGGATGATCATCTCCATGATGACCTCGCCCAGCATACAGACGGGGGTCAGGATGGAGACGCGCTTATACTCCTTGACCTGGGATAGGATGGTTTTTACCATGGGGACCCTCCTTTGGGAAATTGAGATTGGCGCGGATGCGTTGGCAGAGGGAGAAGAAGGTGTCGATCTCGTCCGGCGTGAAGCCCTGCATGGCCAGCGTTTCCACGTCCAGGAAGACCTGGAACGAGCGCTCGCAGACCTGGTCGCCCAGCTCCGTGAGACAAAGCTTTTTCAGACGGGCGTCTCCCGCCACGCTCTCCCGGCGGATGTAGCCCTTTTGCTCCATGAGCTTGACCACGCCGGTGACGGACGAGCGGGTGATATTGAACGCCTCTTCAATGTCCTTCTGAAACACGTCCCGATCCTGGTTGTGCTTGAGGTAGCCCAGGATGCGGCCGTGCATGATGGTCAGCTCGTCCAGGCCGCGGGCGCTGGATTCCTCCCGAAGACGTCGGCCGAACGCGTGGTTCAGGACCTTGATCTGACGCCCCAAGAAACGCTCCAGCGACTGGTGACAGGACACGGCGATCCCTCCTTTTGTTGTTTGGTTCCGAATTGTTTGCTTCTAAACTGTTCGGTAACGTACATTTTAGCAGGCTGCCCGGAAAAGTCAACCGTTAGATTATAACATTCCCCGTTTTTTCCGGTCGATGTTTTTAGCATTCTGACAAGAAGAGTGCCAGGACAGCAAAACGCCCCCCTGCCCAGGGCGGGCAAGGGGGCGAAACGATGCGTTTGCTGCTTGGATCTAGTTTGCTTTGTACAGGGGTGCTCCGTAGTAATGCCAGAGCATGACGGCCATGTCGATGCGGAAGGCGTAGGCCGTGGGCTGGAGCTTGGTGGGGGTGCTGGGGGCGTTGAACATCCCCTTTTCGCTGGCCCAGGCCATGGCGCTCTTGGCCCAGTCGGAGATGCTGTCCTGGTCGGTGGCGGTGAGGGCCTGGGTGGGGGCGGGGCTGCCGGCGTAGCGCCAGAGCAGGGCGGCCATCTGCTCCCGCGTGATGTAGTCGTCGGGGGCAAACTGGGTGGGGGAGTAGCCGTTGATCATTCCCTTCTCCTTCGCCCAGGCCACGGCGGGGCCGTACCAGGTGGCGGCGTCCACGTCTTCAAAACTGGTCTGGGCGTCGGCCACGGCAGGAGCCCCGGCCATGCGGTAGAGGATGGTGGCGACCATGGCGCGGGTCATGCCCCAGTAGGGACCGAAATAACCGTCTTGGATACCGGTCATATAGCCTTTCGTGCTGACGAAGTAGACGGGATTTTTCTGCCAATCTCTGTCGATGTCCTCGTAGGAAAGGGTGGGCAGAGAGGGATCGTAAAATTCTACCGTCACGAGGGTATCGCCTGTTCCAACGACGAAGGAATACTTTCCGTTGCCCAGCGGCTTGCAGGGCTTGTCTTCGTCAGACCCAGAGGAATAGACGGCGGACTTGACCACATAGTTTGGGGCGGGCTTGGTGGTCAGGATGACGGTGGTCCCGGCGGTGGCGCGGTCAGCGGAAAGACTGATGGTGCCGTGGTGATCCTCCGCGAAGTGCCCCACGGTATCCGAAGAGATATGGTAGATGCGTTCCCCGGAGGTGATGGGCCAGGTGATGGTCAGGCGGGGTCGGCCAAATCCCTCCGACAGCTCTACTTTTTCTGCCCCAGGTACGAGAAAGAAATCCGGGGTCAGGCCGTCCAGAGTGTAGCCGTTTTTGGCGGACAGGTCCAGGTAGAGGACATAGTCCAGGCCAGGCTCGAAGCCCTCCTCCGGGTCGACGCTGCGGTTCCAGCTGAAAATGGCACCGTACTGGTCGTTTTCCTGGGGAAAGACATAGTACATCTTGCCGCCCGGTTTGGGAGCGGGCAGGTGGATGACCCGCTCCGTGATGGGCTTGAGGGCCGGGGGAACGTAGTCCGGGCCTTTCTTCACGGTCAGGGTGACGGTGGCGGAATAGGTGGTGCCGCTGGCATTGGTGGCCTGGCAGCGGTATTGGCGGCCGTTCATGGCCGTGGCGGTGTTGCGGATGGTGTAGGTGCTCCGGGTGGCACCCAGAATATCCAGCCAGCCGCTCTCGTCCTTGGCCTGCCACTGGTAGGTGGGGTCACCGGTGGCCTGGGCGGTGAAGACGGCGGTGTCCGGGGCGGTGACGGTGGTGCTTTGGGGTTGCTGGGAAAAGGCGGGCTTCTCCCCGGCGGCCAGGGCCGTGGGGGTGAGCAGACCGGCCAGCAGAGCCAGGCACAGGGTCAGCGCACAGATGCTTCGTTTCATGGGAAATCTCCTCCTTTGCCCCCAGTATACAAGATTTCCCAAGCAAAAACAAGACAGGACAACAAGCGCCCCAGGGACCGAGAGATCCCTGGGGCGCGGGGGGACAGGTGTTTTGCAGAGCGTCAGCTTACTCTGCGTAGTTGGTGAAGTAATTCTGGATGACGATGAAGGGGGTGCCCTTGTCGCCGGAGCCGGAGGTCAGGTCGCACAGGGAGCCGAGCAGGTCGGTGTACTGGCGGGGGGTGGTGCCCTCGCTGCTCATGTTGCCCACCAGGTCGTGGTGCTTGGACTTGATCTCCTTCTGGATGGCGGCCTTGAGCTCGTCGCCGGAGAGGTCGGCAAAGTCGTTGTCGGCCAGGAACTTGAGCTTCAGCTCATTGGGCTTGCCGGCGAGACCGGCGGTGTAGGCGGGGGAGACCACGGGGTCGGCCAGCTCCCAGATGCCGCCGATGGGGTCCTTAAAGGCACCGTCGCCGTAGACCATGACCTCCACCTGGATGCCGCGCTCCTTCTGGATGCGGGCCTGGATGGCGTCCACCACGGGCTGGCAGCTGCGGGGGAAGAGCTTGAGCTTTTCCTCGGTGGCCTTGTTGGAGCCGAGCAGGCCGTACTGGTCGTGGTAGCCGCTGCCGTCCACGGGAGCGGCCATCACGTCGGCCAGGGTGTAGACGGTCTTACCGGGCATGGCGGCCAGGGTGTCGCGGGTCTCGTTGCGGGTGTGGATGTCGCAGCAGAGGATCTGGTCGCAGAACTGGGCGATGTAGCGGCAGTCGTTGGAGAAGACGAAGGTGGCCTTTGCGCCCTCAGCCTCGATGACCTGGCGGTAGAAGTCCAGGTAGTTCACGCCCGTGAAGGGGTGGACGGGGGAGCCGAAGGTGTCGATGAAAGCGGCTTCCTCGAAGTCGTACACGCCGCTGTAACGGTTCTTCACATAAGCGGAGCGCTCCATGAGGGGGTTGCCCACCTCGTCGTTGGGGTAGCTGAAGAGGATGACCACCTCGTCCATGGCGCGGGCCATGCCCTTGAGGCACATGGAGAAGCGGTTGCGGCTGAGGATGGGGAAGACCAGGCCCAGCTTCTTGGCGGGGAACTTGGCGGCGATGTCCTTGGCGACCTGGTCCACGGTGACGTAGTTGCCCTGGGCGCGGGCCACCACGGACTCGGTGACGGCGATGATGTCACGGTTTTTCAGGCTGTAATTGTCCTCGGCCTCGGAAGCGTAGACGCTCTTGACCACGATGTCGACGATGTCGTCACCCTCCCGGATGATGGGGCCTTGTACGCCCCGGGAAATAACTCCTGCCATGGTGAGATTCCTCCAGTTATATGAGAATAAGAAAGTTTCAAAAGAAAACGACCGGAACTATTATACTAGGCTTTGGGCAGGTTGGCAAGGGATTTTTGCAAGAAAACAGGGACTTTAGTGCGAAAGCTCACAAACCTCGGCCTTGCCGGCGGCACGGGAATACACCCGCATCAAAGCCCGAAAGACCAGCCGGACGAAGGGGCCGCAGTAGAGCAGCTGCCAGAGCAGGGCCATGGGCAGGTTGAGGGCGAAGGTCTGGAGCCAGGCGAAAAAGCTGGGCTGCTGGAAGAGCAGGGTGGCCAGCAGGCTCATGGTGGGGCACATGATGCAGATTATCATGAGGGAGATGGCATAGGTGATGATCTGGGGCCGGTCCGTGGGGCGGACGACAGTGAAGGCCAGCTTCGCAGCCAGCTTGCCCACCACGAAGAACTCCAGCACAAAGGCAATGGCGGCCATGAGCGGCAGCTCGTTGAGGGCCAGGCGGAAGGACTGGACGCTCACGCTGCCCAGGTCCAGGGAGATGTTGTAGACGATCATTCCATAGACCATCAGCGTGGCCATGAGGGCGGTAAAGACGGCGTCTTGCAGTTTGGTTTTCGGCATAGAGAAAACGCTCCTTTTCTGAATTTGGCGCAAAAAAATCCGCAGGAACAAAACAAGACGTCTCGTTACTGCGGTTCACTGCGACATTGGATTTGAGTGTATTATACCATGGGGGAGGGAGCGTTCGTAAGTGTTTTTTGAGGGAGAAGGGTGACAAAAATTAGGAGTATCCCACGAAAAATTTAGAGGAATCAACGGAAATGGAGTTTTGCTTTGTAAAAAGGTGCGGTTCTACCTTAGTACACTACGGACTGCTTGCGGCAGGTAGCCCTCATTCGTCCGCTTCGCGGCCACCTTCCCCCTCGGGGAAGGCTCTCGCAACACCGTACAAACTTGAAATGTTGTACCTTCTTATGATATATAGTACCACTCAAAGCCTTCCCCTGGGGGGAAGGTGGGCCGGCGTTAGCCGGGTCGGATGAGGGCCACATTGCGCAAGGAATCGGTAGTGTACTAAGGCGACACCGTACCCCCGAGGTACCACTTATAAAATCATTTTGCGAAGCAAAACTCCATCCATCTTGCGCTTTCCCCACCGGTATGGTATTATACCCCAAAACACATCATTAAAATAAAAGGAGGACCTCACCGTGCCAACGACGAAACCTTATGGCGGCTTCGAGCTGGGTCCCATTCGGCCCCCCAGCGAGGCGTATAGTTTATTGCTGCGCATCAACCGGGGGTGCGGGTGGAACAAATGTCGGTTCTGCGGCTTTTACCGGGACGTGCCGTTCAGCATTCGGACGGCGGAGGACGTGAAGAAGGACATCGACCTGGTGAAATACTGGGTGGACGTGTTCCAGCAGAAGGCCGTGCCGCGCAACCCCAGCTCGGATGCGGATTATGAGGCCTGCTCCATGGCCTATCATTGGATCCAGAGCGGGATGCGCTCCGTCTTCTTCCAGGATGGGAACAGCCTGCTGATGAATCCCGATGAGCTGACGGACGTGCTGGAATATCTCAACGCGACCTTTCCGCAGATCCAGCGCATCACGACCTACGCCCGGTCGGACACGATCAACCGCCTCAAGCCGGAGCGGCTGGAGCGCTATGCCCAGCTGAAGCTCAACCGCTTTCACATCGGTTTGGAGACGGGGAATGACGATATTTTAAAGCTCATGCGGAAGGGCGTGACCAAGGCCGACCAGATCAAGGCGGGCATCAAGGCCATGGCTGCGGGCATCGAGATCAACGAGTTCTACATGCCCAACATGGGCGGGCGGGAGTATGCCAAGCAGAGCGCCCTGGACACCGCCGACGTGATGAACCAGGTCAACCCGAACTTTATCCGCATCCGGTCCATGGCCCTGGCGGAAAATCTGGAGATGTACGAGGATTACGAGAAGGGGCTGCTGACCCGGCCCAATGATATTGAGACGATCCAGGAGATCCGGCTCTTTATCGAAAATCTGCACGGCATCACCAGCGTGGTGGACAGCGACCACATTTTAAACATCTTACTGGAGCTGAAGGGCAAGCTGCCGGAGGACAAGGACAAGATGCTGGGACTCATCGACTACTTCTTAGACCTGCCCCAGGAGCAGCAGGATATCTTCCGGCTGGGCCGTCGTTTGGGCCTCATGGGAGAGCTGCGGGACCTGCATAATTCGGTCTTAGTGGACAAGGTCAAGCGGACGATGGAACAGTCCCAGGTGGACCACTCGAATCTCGACGCTGTCTGCGACCGGCTGATGATCCGGGCCATTCCTATTTAACTAGGATGGGAACGAAAAATATTGTGAAAAATGCTTGACACGGCGGGATCGGTCGTGCTATACTCGAAACACCTATGAAAAGGGCTTATTTTTTGTGCGCGGAATACGGTATCCAAACGCAAAACCCTGGACCGTATCGGACATAGGGAGGCAGACCGAGGCCGATCCACACCGTGTTTCTTTTCCCCTGCCCAGGAGCAGGTGGAGCTTTGGAAGATTCGCCGGGATCGGAGTCGCCTGTGGAACGGGCAAAGGCCGATCGCCGGCGTTTGTTTTTTCCCAGGGCCGAACACTGTAAAGGAGGTGCCGCAACATGGCAAAAGCCGGTGCACGGGTGAAGATCACCCTGAGATGCAATGAGTGCAAGCAGCGCAACTACAACACCACAAAGAACAAGAAGAATACTCCCGACCGCTTAGAGATGAACAAGTACTGCCCCTTCTGCAGAAAGCACACCGTTCATAGCGAGACGAAGTGATGATGGCCCACATTCCCTGTAAGAAAGAAGGGAGGAACTGAATGTCTGAAAAAGAAAAGATGAGCCAGAACGGGACCGAGGAAACCGGCAAGGAGACCAAGCCCGCCAAGGCCGAGAAGACCAAGGCAGACAAACCCAAGGCCAAATCCGACAAGGAGAAAAAGCCCGGCTTTTTCAAGCGCCTGGGCCGCTTCTTCCGGGAGCTGAAGGCAGAGCTGAAAAAGGTTGCCTGGCCTACCCGCGCCGACACCATGAAGAAGACCGGCGTGGTCATCCTCTGCGTCATCGTCGTGGGCGTTATCGTCTGGATCTTCGATGGCATTGCCAGCGGCGTGGTCAACGCGCTCCTCGCCCTCTTCGGCGGCTAACTGCGAAAGGTGAATGAATATGGCTGAGGAAGCAAGATGGTATGTGGCTCACACCTACTCAGGTTATGAAAACACCGTAAAGGCCACGATTGAAAAGGCTGTGGAAAACCGGAACATGGGCGATCTTATCCTGGAGGTCAACATCCCCATGGAGACCGTGACGGAAGTCACCGACAACGGCCCCAAGACCGTAGAGCGGAAGGTCTTCCCCGGCTATGTATTGGTCAAAATGGTCATGACTGACGAGACCTGGCACCTGGTCCGCAACGTGCGGGGCGTGACGGGCTTCGTCGGTTCGGGCAACAAGCCCATTCCCCTCACCGAGGCGGAGATCGCCTCCCTGGGTGTGGAGAAAAAGGAAGTCGTCGTCAACTATGCAGTCGGCGACAACGTCCGCATCACCGACGGCGCACTGGAGTCTTTCCTGGGCGTCGTGGAAGAGATCGACCTGGAACGGCAGAAGGTCCGGGTCATCGTGTCCATGTTCGGCCGGGAGACCCCGGTGGAGCTGGACCTGGATCAAATCGAATCCATCTGACCCCGCGCGTTTTTGGAGAAAAACGGTTCGCGGGCGTGGGAGGAGCGGTGCGCCGCTCCGTCCAACCACATTTTCATAATGGAGGTGCTCTAAGTGGCACAGAAAGTAACTGGATACGTTAAACTGCAAATCCCCGCCGGCAAAGCAACCCCGGCCCCCCCTGTTGGCCCTGCTCTGGGTCAGCACGGCGTCAACATCGCTGCATTCACCAAGGAATTCAACGAGCGCACCAAGAACGACGCTGGCCTGATCATCCCCGTGGTCATCACCGTCTACGCTGACCGCTCCTTCACCTTCATCACCAAGACCCCTCCTGCTGCCGTCCTCATCAAGAAGGCCTGCAACATCGAGAAGGCTTCCGGTGTGCCCAACAAGGAGAAGGTTGCCACCATCAGCAAGGAAGACGTGCAGAAGATCGCCGAGACCAAGATGCGCGATCTGAACGCCGCCAGCATCGAGGCTGCCATGAGCATGATCGCTGGTACCGCCCGCTCCATGGGCATTGTCGTTGGCGAGTAAGGCAGGAGGGTAAGAGATATGTTTAGAGGAAAAAAGTATCAGGACAGCGCAAAGCAGATCGACAAGGCTACTCTGTATGATGCAGCCGAGGCTATGGATCTGATCGTCAAGACTGCCCCTGCCAAGTTCGACGAGACCGTTGAGCTGCACGTCAAGCTGGGCGTTGACTCCCGTCACGCCGACCAGCAGGTCCGCGGCGCCATCGTCCTGCCCCACGGCACCGGTAAGGTGCCCCGCGTGCTGGTCTTCGCCAAGGGCGACAAGGCCGACGCTGCCAAGGAAGCCGGCGCCGATTACGTCGGTGAGGCCGATCTGGCGCAGAAGATCCAGCAGGAGAACTGGTTCGACTTCGACGTCGTCATCGCTTCCCCCGACATGATGAGCGTCGTGGGCCGTCTGGGTAAGGTCCTGGGCCCCAAGGGCCTCATGCCCTCCCCCAAGGCCGGCACCGTGACCCCCAACGTCGCCGGTGCTGTCCAGGAAGCCAAGGCCGGTAAGGTCGAGTATCGTCTGGACAAGACCAACATCATCCACTGCCCCATCGGCAAGGTCTCCTTCGGCGCTGAGAAGCTGGGCGAGAACTTCACCACCCTGATGGGCGCTATCATCAAGGCCAAGCCCGCCGCTGCCAAGGGCACCTATGTCAAGAGCTGCGTGGTGGCTTCCACCATGGGCCCCGGCATCAAGGTCAACGCCGCCAAGCTGGGCTAAGTTCCCCTTGATCTGAGCTGAGATCACACAAAATTTTATCAGAAAATCTGGGAAAGGTGCTTGACAGCGCCTTTCCCAGATGATAAAATATCACAGCGTTCCAAAGACAGCAGGTGCAAAAGGAAATCCTGCCGAGGATGCAGTTCATTAGATTTCTGATCTATGATTGCCTCACGTTCTCGTGTCTGTCTTGCGGACCGGGAGCGTTTTTTTCTTTGGTTCACATTCTAGTTTTGGAGGTGAAACAATCGTATGCCTAACGCAAAGATCCTCAGTGAGAAGCAGGCCATCGTCGCCGATCTGACTGAGAAGTTTAAGAACGCTGCTGCCGGCGTCATCGTGGATTACCGCGGCATCACCGTGGCCGAGGACACCGAGCTGCGTGCGCAGATGCGTGCCAACGGCGTGGAGTACTTCGTCGTGAAGAACACCCTGGCCCGTTTCGCCGCAAAGAACGTCGGCCTGGACGCCCTGTGCGACGTGCTGGAGGGCACCACGTCCATCGCCGTCTGTGAGGGCGACCCCGTGGCTGCTGCCAAGGTCGTGGCCGAGTTCTCCAAGAAGCTGGCCGCCCAGGAGAAGTTCATCATCAAGTCCGGTTTCGTGGACGGTAAGGTGATCTCCCCCGCAGAGGTGCAGGCCCTGGCCGAGCTGCCCAGCAGAGAGGTCCTGGTCGCCACCGTTCTGGGCACCCTTATTGCCCCCATCCGTGGCCTGGCTACCGTTCTGGACGCCAACATCTCCGGCCTGGCCCGCGTGATGCAGGCCATCGCCGACCAGAAGGGCGCGTAAGCTCCCCTCTGCTCCCGGTACGGCAACGTACCACTGACCCATCAAACATTCTGATCTACTATATTATTGGAGGTACACTACTATGGCAAGCGAGAAGATCACTGCTCTGATCGAAGAAGTTAAGGCCCTGACCGTTCTGGAGCTGTCCGAGCTGGTTCACGCCCTGGAAGACGAGTTCGGCGTTTCCGCCGCTGCTCCCGTTGCTGTTGCTGCCGCTGCTGCTCCCGCTGCTGAGGCTGCTGCTGAGAAGACCGAGTTCGACGTCGTGCTGGCAAGCTTCGGCGACGAGAAGATCAAGGTCATCAAGGCTGTCCGTGAGATCACCGGCCTGGGCCTGGCTGACGCTAAGGCTGTCGTCGAGGCTGCTCCTAAGGCCATCAAGGAAGGCGTTTCCAAGGACGAGGCTGAGGAGCTGAAGAAGAAGCTGGAAGAGGTCGGCGCAAAGGTCGAGCTGAAGTAATTTTACCCCAGCTGATTTTGTCTGAACACGAAACCCCCGCTGCAACACGCAGCGGGGGTTTTTGTCGTCTTACGGCGGAGAACTTGGTTTTATTGCAGGGCGGAAAAATCCGGGGCATAGATCAGATCATCCGGCAGCTGGGGGTGTTCCAGAAACATCATCAGGTAGATGGGGTAGTAGGTGATCTTGCCGTTGACACTGACGTTGCCGTTGTGGAACACATAGGCTTCGGGGATGGCGTAGGCGGGGTTCTCCAGGAGATTGTTCAGGGCGGCGTGCTTGGTGTAGTCCTTCCCGGATTTGATCTCCAGGGGCAGGACCTGGCCGGTCCGCTCCACGAGGAAGTCCACCTCGCCCTGCTTTTTGCTGTTGAAGTAGTAGAGGTCAAAGCCGTGGGCCTTCAGCTCTTGGGCGGCGGCGTTTTCGTAGACGGAGCCGAAGTTGATGTCCTGCTCCCGGTTCAAAATTTTCAGCTGGATGCCGTCCATATACATGGCAGAGAGCAGGCCCACATCCGAGAGGAAGAGCTTGAACAGATTGGCCGTCTTTGTCAGCAGCAGGGGAGAGACGGGGTCCTTGACGCTGTACGTCGGCAGGGCCACCCCGGCGTCCTTCAGCCAGAGGAAGCTGTTGCGGAAGCGGTCGAACTTAAAGTTGTCGTGCAGGTCTTTCAGGATGAAACGCTTGTTTTTCGCGTTCAGTTCGCTGGGGATGAGGTCGAAAATATCCTCCAGATAGAGCTTATTCTCCGGGTCATACTTGGCGATATCCCGTTTATATAAGGTAAGGATGGACTGCTGCTCCCGCACGACCTCCCGGATATTCTTCGTCTCCAAATAGCGCTGGACGGCGGCGGGCATCCCGCCGACGATGAGGTAGAGGCGGAACAGCTCCATCATCTTCTCGTGGATGACCGGGTCCACGGGTGTTTTGTTCTCGAAGGACTCCCGCAGGGCGTCCAGCACACGAGGCGCGACGCCGTTGGCCTGGGCAAATTCGGCCAGGTCCAGGGGGTACATCTCCAGCACGTCCATGTAGCCCACGGGGACGGAACGGATGTCCTTCAGATCGACGCCCAGCAGGGAGCCACTGAGGATGTAGCGGTAGCTGCCCTCCTCCACCAGGAACTTGATGGCGGTGACGATCTCCTTACACTCCTGCACCTCATCCAGAAAAATAAGCGTCTGGCCGGGGATCAGTTCTTCCTCTGCCAGGGCGGACAAGCGGAGCAGGAGAGCATCGCTGTCCTCCGCCCCCTCGAACAGGGAACGGGCCTGCTTGTTTTCAATGAAGTTGATGCGGACGAAGGACGAAAACGCCTGCCGCCCCAGGGCCTCGATGATGTAGGTCTTGCCCACCTGCCTGGCCCCGGTGACGAGCAGGGCTTTTTTCTCATGTGACTGGAAAAAACGCCGGAGTTCGGCTTCGATGTTTCGGACGATCATGGTCGTTTCCCCCTTTTGAAAGGTAGTATAGCATAGCTTGTCCGTTTTTCCAAGGGTTTTACCCCCTGTTTTGTCCGTTTTTCCAACATAAAAAGGGCCTGTTTTGTCCGCTTTTCCAAGAGGGCGGTCTCTGCCTTGACAAACCGGATGCGGTCAGGGTATCATGACATAATATGATCAAAAACAGAAGCAGGAGGTGACGGCTGTGCGGATCATGGCCATCGACTATGGGGACGCCCGGACGGGCGTGGCGCTGTCTGACCCCACCGGGTTTTTGGCGGGGCAGACCTTCCTCATCAAAAGCCGGAAGGAAGACGTGGTGCTGGAGGAGCTGGCGGCTCTGGCCCAGAAGCAGGGGGCCGAGGAGCTGGTGATGGGCTACCCCCGGAACATGGACGGGACCTTAGGCCCCCGGGCGGAGAAATACGCCGCCTTTGCCGAGCGCCTGAAGGAGCGGACGGGCCTGCCCCTGACGCTTTGGGATGAGCGCCGGACCACGGTGGACGCCCACCGCATCTTAGGGGCCCAGGGCGTGCGGGCCAAGAACCGGAAGGACAAGATCGACTCCGTGGCTGCCACCCTGATCTTAGAAGGATTTCTGGACTGGAAACGCCTCCAGGCCCAGCGACAGAAGGAGGAGCAAGCATGAAAAAGGAAAGCAGAGAGGTCCAGTTTCACATCCAGTGCCGCCGGGGAGACGTGGGGCGCTACTGCCTGCTCCCCGGCGACCCCGGCCGGTGCGAGCTGATCGCCAGCTTTTTTGAAAACCCGGTCCACATCGGCCAGAACCGGGAGTATAACATCTACACCGGTACCCTGCTGGGGGAGAAGGTGAGCGTCTGCTCCACCGGCATCGGCGGCCCTTCCGCCGTCATTGCTCTGGAAGAGCTGTGCGCCATCGGCGCGGATACCTTCGTCCGGACGGGCACCTGCGGGGGCATCAAGCTGGACGTGAAGAGCAACGACCTGGTCATCGCCACCGGGGCCGTCCGCCACGAGGGGGCCAGCCGGGAGTATGCGCCCATCGAGTTCCCCGCCGTGCCGGACTATGAAGTTCTGACCGCCCTGGTCGAGGCCGCGAAAGCCCTGGGCAAGCCCTGGCACGCGGGCGTGGTGCAGTGCAAGGATTCTTTTTACGGCCAGCACGACCCCGCTAGAATGCCCGTCTCCTATGAGCTGGAGGCCAAGTGGGAGGCCTGGAAGCGCCTGGGCGTCCTGGCCAGCGAGATGGAGTCCGCCGCCCTCTTCACCGCCGCCGCCGCCCTGGACGTGCGCTGCGGCTCGGCGTTCCACGTGATCTGGAACCAGGAGCGGGAGAAGGCCGGCCTGCCCCAGGAGGAATCCGAGGACGTGACCCTCTCCGTGAAGCTGGGCATCGAGGCCGTGAAGCGCCTGATCCTGGCCGACCGGGCGAAGGAGGGAAAGTGACATGGCTGACACCATCCGCCGCTCCTGCATCGACTGCGCCGTGACCCGGTGCGACCACCACACCTCCAACAAACCCCACCCGGCCTTTTGCGTCAGCCAAAGCCTCAGCGAGGAGGAACGGCAGGCGTCTCTGGCCCGGTATCGGAACGACCCGGAGGACGCGAAGATCGCCCAAGTCTCCGCCGGGGTCGAGGCCGACGGCTACCGCAAGTGGCCCCGCGTCCACGAGACGATCGTTTTCGCCAAGCGCATGGGGTACCACAAGATCGGCATCGCCTCCTGCGTGGCCCTGCTGCGGGAGAGCCGCGCCCTGGCGAAGATGCTACGGGGCAACGGCTTTGAGGTCTTCGGTGTGGGCTGCAAGACCGGTGAGCTGAACAAGACCGACCTGGGCATCGACGAGGCCCACCAAGGCCCCGGCCCTGTGGCCTGCAACCCCATCTTACAGGCGGAGCTGCTCAACCGAGAGGGCACGGAGCTGAACATCGTCATGGGCCTGTGCGTGGGGCATGACAGCCTGTTTTACAAACATGCCAAGGCTGTGACCACGACCCTAGTCGTCAAAGACCGGGTGCTGATGCACAACCCCGTCTCGGCCCTCTACACGGCGGACAGCTACCACGAATATCTCAACCACCACATCGACTACTAAACAAAAACACGACATCCCGCTCCGGCTGATGAAAAGGCCGGGGCGGGATGTTTTTACATTCTCTCACATACAGTGCTAGGAAAGGAGGCGGCGCGTATGGAACAGCAGCGTTTTCCCGTGGAGGATGGGGCCGTCACCTGCCGCCCCGTGGGGGACCGGCTGGAGGTGCAGGCGGCCCTTCCCGGTCCGGGGGAGGGCTTATATCGGGCCTATCTCCGGGGCGAGAGCGGGAAGCAGCTCGACTTAGGCACCCTCCTGCCCCAGGGGAACGGGCGGCGATTACAGCGCAGCCTGCCCATTGCCGAGCTGAAGCGGCGGGGGTGCTGGCCGGTGACGGGGGCGGGGGTGACGCTGAGCTATGCCTTCCAGCGCCCGCAGGCCCAAGGGATGAACCAGCCGCCCAAGGGCTGGCACAAGAGCGAGCAAGCGGCGGCGCGGTTTCCCAACGACCCGGTGCTGGCCCAGGCGGTGCGGGCGGCGGGGCCGTGTCTGCTCTGCCAGCGGGCGGATGGGACGTTTTGCCTGGCGTGGGGGTGGGAGCCGAGGAAGGCGTTTCCCCTGCCGCCGGTGTTTTGCTTCGGGAAGGTGGAGAAGGTGGGGGGACGGGTGTGCGTGGTCTGGACGTTTTCGGGGGAGGGGAGGCCGGTGGTGCCAGATTAAAAGTTTAACACCAGCCCCGTCCTGAGCTGCTTGGCCCGCGCCCCCAAAACCTCTTTTAGGATCTGAAACCCCCGCTCCCCCGTACAATGCCCGGTGACGATCTCCTCCACCCCGCTCTCGGCTAACCTCTGTCCCAGGGCATACACTTCTTCATCCGGTGTCTCGAAGAGATGGAAGCCGCCGACCAGCGCTCGGATCGGCTGGTCTGGAAAGGCCTCCTGCGTCTCCCGGACGATCACATCCGCCCCGGCGTGACAGCAGCTGTTGAAGACCACAAGGCCCCGCGCCGTCTGAAAGACCAGGCTCTGCTCATGGGAGAAATCATCAGGGGTATACTTGCCGTCGCGCAGGCGGTACATCTTCCCCGCCTTGCCCTTGGCGGCCAGCCCCGGCGTGGTGTGGGGGAGCAGAGAGACGCCGGGGGCGGGGGAGAAGGGGCCGGAGACGAAGCGGATGCGGTCGGCGTATTCCGCCAGCGTCCCCTTGCGGATGCCCTCATAGCGCCAGCCCCGGTCGGTCCGGTCGTAGCAGTCCTCGCCGCAGCCCTGGCGGAGGTAGAGGGGGGCGGTTGGATTGCGGCGGAAAAAGGCGGGCAGGCCGTCGGCGTGGTCCCAGTGGGCGTGGGAGAGGACGGCGAAGTCGGCGCGGGAGAGATAGATGCCCAGGGCAGCGGCGTTGCGGGCGAAGTTCTCCCCGCCGCCGGTGTCCAGTAAAATATGCTTGTCTTGGTATTCGATCCAGAAGGCCAGGCCCCACTCGGCGGTGAGCTGGGGGGCGGGGCGGTTGTCGATGAGGGTGGTAACGCGCATCGGGAGGACCCCTTTCCTTGTTTATTGTAGATGTGGATAAGGTACCATTGATTCGCAGATCGGTCAAGCTGCTTTATCGAACGTGTATTGTATTCCTTACGTATTTGATGATCCGTAGGGGCCGCAGACCTCTGCGGCCCGTTGGTGTAGGGTGGTAGTATGGTTTCGATGGGTGGTACTGCGCGGCAGGTAGCGGGCCGCAGGGGTCTGCGGCCCCTACGCAAGCGCACGGGAATTTGTCATAGACGTTGCTGCCCCTGCATAGAATGACAGCACGAACAAAGGAGGTGCCGGTATGTGGGACAAGGTGCTGCCGCGCACCCTGCGGGAGCAGGTGGCGCTCCTGCCCCCGGAGGTGGGGCAGGAACTGGAAGAGCTGCGCCTGCGGGCCGGGTATCCCATGGCCGCCGTGCGGGGCGGGGAGGAATGGGTGCCGGAGGGTTGGCGGCGTGCCATCCTGACCGAGAGCGACTTGCAGCGGGTGCTGGAAATGGCGGGGCAAGGCTCCGTCCACACGATCTTAGACCAGCTGCGCAGCGGCTTCGTCACCGCCGCCGGGGGCGTGCGGATCGGGATCTGCGGCGTGGGTGCTGTGGAGGATGGGCGGCTGTTGTCCTTCCGTCAGGTCACGTCGCTGGCCTTGCGGGTGCCGCGGGCCATGGCCGGGGTGGCCGAGCCGCTGCTGCCCCAGCTGGCACCGGGGCGGGAGCTGCCCTCTACCTTATTGCTCTCCCCGCCGGGGGTGGGGAAGACCACGCTCCTGCGGGACCTCATCCGCTGTTTATCCACAGGGGTGTGGATCAACCCCAAACGGGTCGGCGTGGCCGACGAGCGGGGGGAGCTGGGGGTCGGGTCCCTGCGGGCCTTTTTGGGGCCGCGGGTGGACGTGCTGGCCTACTGCCCCAAGGCGGCGGCGCTCAGGATGCTGCTGCGGGGGATGTCCCCCCAGGTGCTGGCGGCGGATGAAATTACCGACCCGCAGGATATCCGGGCCATGGAGCAGGCCGCCGGGTGCGGCGTGACCTTGCTGGCCACGGCCCACGGGGGGAGCCTGGAGGACTTGCGCCGCCGTCCCCTCTATCGGGAGCTGTTGGACGCCGGCATTTTTCAGGCCTTCGTCTTTCTCACCCGGCAGGGCGGGAAGCGGCACTATCAAGTCTGGACGGGAGGGGAGGCCCCATGACGACACTGGCGGGAAAGGGGCTGCTCTTCGGCGGCTGCGTAGCCCTGGGAATACTCACCGGGCTGGGCCGGCTGCGGCGGGTGGCCTGTTTGGAGGAGTTTCGGCGCATCCTGTCCAGTTTGGCGCGGGAGCTGACCTTCTCCCTGCGGCCCCTGCCGGAGCTGGCGGAGGACGTGGCCGGGCCCGGCCCGGCGGGAGAGTGCCTGAGGGCCTGCCGCCGGTGCTTTCTGGCCTCCGGCGGCGAGAGCTGGGCCGAGAGCTGGGAGACGGTTTTGCGGGAAACGGACCTGCCCCTCTCGGACGAGGACCGGGGCCTGCTGGCGGAGTTCGGCCAGGTCCTGGGCCGGTACGACGGGGAGAGCCAGCAGCGGGCCTTACAAGCCCTGTTGGACCGGCTGGGGGAGCAGGTCGAAACGGCCCGGCAGACGGCCCGGCGGCTGGTCCGGGTGGACGTGACGCTGGGGGTGACGGCGGGGCTGTTTTGTCTCATCCTGCTGTGAGGAGGGAGAAAAACCATGGATGTGGAGCTGGTGTTCAAGATCGCGGCGGTGGGCATTCTGGTCTCGGTACTGAACCAGGTGCTCACCCGGTCGGGGCGGGAGGAACAGGCCACCATGACCACGCTGGCGGGGCTGATCGTTGTGCTGATGATGGTGGTGCAGAAGATCAGCGAGCTGTTCGAGCTGGTCAAGACCCTGTTCGGATTGTGAGGGCGCGGGATGGACTTGCTGCCTGTGGCCGCGGCGGGCGTGGCGGCGGCTTTATGCGCGGTGGTGGTGCGGCAGAGAGCGCCGGAGATCGCCTTGGCGCTGGCGCTGGCGGCCTGCGTGGTTTTACTGTGGCACACCCTGCCGCTGCTGGAGACCATCCGGGATGTGCTGGACGAGCTGGCAGACCTGGCCCAGGTCTCGCCCCAGCTGCTGCGGCCCATGCTCCAGACGGTGGGGCTGGCGCTGGTGACCAAGCTGGCCTCGGCCCTGTGCAAGGACGCGGGGGAGGGGAGCCTGGCTGCCTTCGTGGAGGTGGCCGGGAGCGCGGCGGCGGTGCTCGTGGCCCTGCCGCTGCTCAGGATGGTCTTACAGCTCATGTTGGGATTGCTGTGAGGCGGTGCCTCTGCTGCCTGCTGCTCCTGCTGGGGTTGGTTTCGCCCACGGCGCTGGCGCTGGACGAGGAGAGCGCTGCCCAGGCGACCCAGGCGCAGAGCGAAGCCTTTGGCTTTGATGACCTGGAACGCATCGGGGAAGCCTACACCGGCCAGGAGGACATTGCCGGCGGGGTGGACGTGCCGGGGGCCTTCCGGCATGTCGGGCAGACGGCCAAGGACAACCTGGGCCAGGTGGTCAAAACCGCCGTGCGGAGCTGCGTGCTGCTCCTGGCCGTGACGCTCCTGTGGGGCCTGGCCCAGGGGATGCAGGCCGGGGCGGGGGAGTCCGGGGGGCTGGAGGCCATCACCCTGGCCGCCGTGCTGGCCATCACCGCCGTTGCGGTGGGGGACGTCCACTCCCTGCTGTCCCTGGGGGAGGAGGCCATTTACAACATGGAGACGCTGGGGGACGTGCTGCTCCCCGCCGTGTCCATGGCCACTGCGGCCAGCGGGTCCCCGGCCATGGCGGTGGTGAAGCACGGGGCGACCATTTTGTTCTCCGACTTTCTCCTGCGGCTCATCCACAGCCTGCTCATCCCGCTGTGCTATGCGTTCGTGGCGGCGAATGTCGCGTGGGCGGCGCTGGCCAACGAGGGGCTCAAGCGGCTGGCGGGCTTTCTCAAGTGGCTCATCACGATGGTGCTCTCCGTCGTCCTGCTGGTGTTCGTGGGCTACCTTAATCTCTCCGGGGTCATCTCCGGCGGGGCGGACGCGGCGACGGTGAAGGCGGCGAAGTTTACGCTCTCGAACCTGGTGCCCGTGGTGGGGGGCGTGATCTCGGACACGGCGGAGACGCTGCTGGCGGGCGCGGCCATTCTGCGCAACGCCGCCGGGGTGTTCGGGATGCTGGCGGTGCTGGGCATCTGCGTGGCCCCGTTTCTGAACCTGGGGGCGCACTACCTGCTGTACAAGGGCACGGCGGCGCTGGCGGCGACGGCGGCGGGGTCCGGGCGGCTGACGGGGCTGATCGAGGCCCTGGGGACGGCCTTCGGGCTGATCCTGGCCATGACGGCCTCCTGCGCGGTCCTGCTGACGGTGGCGATGGTGTCGGCGGTGTCCGCGGTGGGATGAGAAGGGGGGATGCTCCATGACGTTGCTTCGCACTTGGATTTTAAGCGTCACCGCCTGCGCCATGGTCATTGCCGCCGCCGAGGCCCTGATGCCCGACGGGGCGGTGAAGCGGGTGGGAAAGCTCACGGGGGGCCTCATCTTAGTGCTGGGGCTGCTGCAGCCCTTGGTGAAGCTGGACTATGACGACTGGCTGGACGATCTCCCCGCCCAGACCGCCGGGGCCGTGACCCAAGAGGATCTAGAAGACGCGGCCTATGCCCCGATGAAATCCATCATAGAGCGGGAGCTGAGCGCATACATTGTGGACAAAGGCGCCCAGCTGGGGGTGACCTGCACGGCCCAGGTGGTGTGCGAGACGGGGGAGGACGGGGTGCCCATCCCCACCCGGACCACCATCACCGGGGCCATGACCCCGGCGCAGAAGGAGGCGATGATCCGCTGTGTCACCCAGGAGCTCGCCATCCCCCGGTCGGGGCAAATCTACCGGAATGAGGAAGTGCCATGAACGGAAGAGAAGCAGTGGGCCGCCTGCAAAAACGCCTGTCGGGTCGGTCGGGCCTGTCCAGTCGGCTGAAGAAGTACAAATGGGTGGGCTTGGTCCTGCTCGTCGGCCTGCTCCTGCTGGCCTGGCCCGCCGGGAAGGAAAACCAGGCCGAGACGGCGGCGGAGACGCCCCAGACCTTCGACCTGGCCGCGACCGAGGCCCGCCTGTCCGAGGCCCTGTCCCAGATCCGGGGGGCGGGGGAGGTGACGGTGGTGCTGACCCTGGCCGGCGGCCCCCGGCAGGTCCTGGCCCAGGACGTGGACCAGGCCGCGGAACGGGGGCAGGAGCGGCGGGAGACCGTGGTCGTCTCCCGTGGGTCCGGGGGACAGGAGGCCGTGGCCGTGCAGGAGGTCTCGCCGGAGTACCAGGGGGCGCTGCTGGTGTGTCCCGGAGGGGGAGACCCCACCGTGCGGCTCCAGCTGACCCAGGCCGTCGCCGCCCTGACGGGGCTGGGGGCCGATAAAATTTCGATCAGTGAGGGAAAGTGAGGAAGAAGTCTTATGAAGCTCTGGAAACGGAATCTCATCGCCGCCGCCATCGTGCTCTTTGTCTGCGGGGCGGTCTACTTAAATTGGAGCTACACCCAGGACACCGCCGCCGGGAGGAACCTCGGTCAGGCCGCCCTGGTGGGCGGGCGGGAGGACCCGCTGCTGACCCAGCCCGACCCCGGTGCCGCCGACGGCAAATCAGACGGCAAGTCGGACGGGAAAGCCGAGGACGGCCAAGGCCAGGACGGCACCCAGGCCAACGACCCCACCACCGCCGAGAGCGGGAGCTATTTCTCCACCGCTCGCCTCAACCGCCAGCAGGCGCGGGACAACGCCCTCTCCCTGCTCCAGGAGGCGGCGAAGGACGAAAAGGCGGACCAGACCGCCGTGGACGAGGCCAACGCCTCCATCCAGACCATGGCCGACGCCACCGTCACCGAGGCCCAGATCGAGAACCTCATCACCGCCAAGGGCTACACCGACTGCGTGGCCTTTCTGGGGGAGGACAGCATCAGCGTCGTCGTCTCCGCCCTGGACAACGGCATGACCGACGCCGACGCGGCCCGGATCGGGGAGATCGTCATGGAGCAGACCGGCCTGAAAGCCGACCAGATCAAGATCATCGAGGCCGAGTAAGCAAGCAGAACACGGAACAACGGAAGAGAACCCCTCACGGACAGAGCAGCTACCCTGTGCGTGAGGGGTTGTCCTGGTTTTCGCGGGCTGGTATAATGGAGCCACGAAACACGGAAAGGGTGGTTTACCATGTCCAGACCCACAAAGCTCTTGCTTGCCTTCGCCGCCGGGGCGGCGGTGGGGAGCGCCCTCCTCCGCCGCCGTCTCCGCCCCGCCGTGGGGCAGAGGATGAACCAGGTGCAGGACCAGATGGACCAACTGAAAGCGGCCTACGAGCAGCAGGATCGGATGCGGCGGGATTTCACCGCCAACGTCTCCCACGAGCTGAAAACGCCCCTGACCTCCATCTCCGGCTACGCCGAGATCATCCGGGAGGGGATGGTGCGGAGCGAGGACGTGAGCCGGTTCGCCGGGAAGATCTACGAGGAGGCCCAGCGGCTCATGACCCTGGTGGAGGACATCCTCAACCTCTCCCACCTGGACGAGGGGGCACCGGGGCAGGAGCGCTGCCAGGGCATCGACCTCTACGCCCTCTGCCAGCGGGCCTTGGCCAGCCTGGACGAGGCCGCCCGCCAGCGGGCCATTACGCTCACCCTCACCGGGGGGCATTACACCGTGGACGGGGCGGAGAAGCTGCTGAGCGAGATCATCTTCAACCTCTGCGACAACGCCATCAAGTACAATCAGGACGGCGGGGCCGTGAAGGTCTCGGTCACCAAGGAGGACGGCTTTGTGGTCCTCACCGTGCAGGACACCGGCATCGGCATCCCCGCCGGGGAGACGGACCGGGTCTTTGAGCGGTTCTACCGGGTGGATAAGAGCCACTCCAAAAAGATCGGCGGCACGGGGCTGGGGCTTTCCATCGTGAAGCACGCCGCCGCCTACCACGACGCCCGCATCCAGCTGGACAGCCAGCTGGGGCACGGGACGCGGGTGCGCGTCCTGTTCCACCCCAGCCAGGAGGGGGAAGGGGTATGAGCAAAGGGTTTCCCATGCTTCCCCAGGCGGCCCGGGCGATCGAGCGCCTGCGGGCGGCCGGACACGAGGCCTGGATCGTGGGGGGCTGTGTGCGGGATGTCTTATTGGGCCGCACGCCTACGGACTATGACCTCACGACCTCGGCCCTGCCGGAGGAGACGGAGGCCGTCTTTGCCGGGGAGAGGCTTATCGAGACGGGCTTACAGCACGGGACGGTGACGGTGGTGCTGGAGGGCGTGCCGCTGGAGATCACGACCTATCGGGTGGACGGCGGCTATACCGACGCCCGGCACCCGGACGGGGTGACTTTTACCCGCAGCCTGCGGGAGGACGCGGCCCGGCGGGACTTTACCATCAACGCCATGGCCTACGCCCCCGGCGAAGGCTTGCAGGATTTTTTCGGCGGGCAGGCGGATCTGTCTGCCGGGGTCATCCGCGCAGTGGGGGAGGCGGACCGGCGGTTTCAGGAGGACGCCCTGCGCATCCTGCGGGCGATCCGGTTTGCTTCGGTGCTGGGCTTCGAGCTGGACCCGGAGACGGACGCCGCCGCCCGGAGAAATGCGCCGCTGCTCCAAAAAATTTCGGTCGAGCGGGTGTTTGTGGAGCTGAGCAAATTGCTCTGCGGCCCGGGGGCGGGAAACATTTTGCGGGCCTACCCGGATATTTTAGGGGTGGTGCTCCCGGAGCTGACGCCGACGGTGGGGTTTGCGCAGCACAATCTCCACCACTGCTATGACGTCTACACCCACACCGCCGTGGCCGTGGACCATGTGCCGCCGGAGGTGACCCTCCGGTTGGCGGCGCTCTTTCATGATCTGGGGAAACCCGCCACGTTTTCCATGGGCGAGGACGGCCAGGGGCATTTTTATGGGCACCCGAAGGTCAGTGCGGCCCTGGCGGAACAAATTTTGCTGCGCCTCCGCGCCCCCAAGCGCCTGCGGGAGGAGGTGGTCCGCCTGGTCGAGGTCCACGACTGGCCCCTCTCCTCAGAGCCGCGTCTGATTCGACGCAGGCTCCAACAACTGGGGGAGGAGGGGTTTTTTGCGCTCCTGGCCCTCCAGAAGGGGGACGCTGCGGCCTGTTCTTTGTCAGATTGCACAAGGGAAGACGGTCGAAATGCGGTGGAAACGGCGGCAAGGACCATCTTAGCCGCCAGACCCTGCTTGTCCGTGGGCGACCTGGCCGTGAACGGGAGGGACGTCATGGCCCTGGGCTATTGCGGCCCAGGGGTTGGGGCCGCTTTGCGGCGGCTGCTGGAGCGGGTGATCGCGGAAGAAATTCCCAACGAAAAAACCGCTCTTTTGCAGTCACTTGAAGAGAAAGATGTAAAAAAGCCTGAAAAAAAGGGAAAAAAAGTCAGCTTCTAAACTTATTAAATTCACCTGCAACGATCTCGGATTGAGTATTTTGCTGAAAAAGCAAATTTTGTCTTCCCTTTTTCTGGACAGTGTGATATAATACAATCACTCAAAAGACGGGGGGCTTCGTCAAAGCGAACAAAAGACCCCGCAGAGTAAGGCTCTAGCTCATGAGATGGAAGGAGGAATGCGATGGGCCGGGAAGGAAACCGATTTGCATGAAAGAAGGAATAATCCAGCAGGTGTGCTTGCTCAAATGAAGGAAGACATTCGAGTGAGCGCCCGAACCAAAGAAGAATTCCGGCTGGTGCTACCCTGAGCCAGGCACAAGAGAGCCGGAGACCGCGTGCGAAATTTGTTGCAAAGATCACGGGTCCACCCTACTTCCCCGTGGTCGACACCGATTTCAACCAAGAAACGAGGTATAATGTATGAGTAATCAGGGAGAGAAAAAAGGCGTCAGCGCTCTCGACTTTTTCTGCATCGGGTTTGGCGCTATCGTCGGAGTCGGCTGGGCCGTCTCCATCAACAACTGGATGGTCAACTCTGGCGGTCCTGTTCCCGCAGCCGTAGGTTATTTGCTCTGCTTGCTGATCATGGTCCCCTTCGGCCTGGTCTATGCTGAGCTGGTCCCCATGCTTCCCGTCGCTGGCGGTGGTTCGGCGTTTGCTTACGCAGCGTTCGGTGAGAAGGTCTCCTTCCTCTCCGGTTGGGCGGCGTTTGGCGCGTTCGTGGCCATCATTCCGTGGGAAGCCATTCAGATCACCGACGTGCTCGGTTATCTGTTCCCCGCTTTGAAGGCCGGTAAGCCCCTTTACACCATCATGGAGTCGGATATCTATCTGACCACCATCATCATTGGTGCCGTGTTCTCCATCCTGTTGTTCCTGCTGAACAAGCGCGGCCTGTCCTCCGCTGCTTCCCTCCAGAAGATCCTGTGCGTCTTCCTGGTCGGCTCCGCCATCATCGGCGCCATCGCAGCTCTGGTCAAGGGCAACCCCGCCAACCTGCAGCCTATTTATGACAACAGCCTGAAGGACGTCACCCATAAGAGCTTCATGGGCGGTGCCTTCTCCATCATCACCGCAGCAGCCTTCTTCCTCGCCGGCTTTGAGACCATTCCTCAGGGCATCGAGGAAGCCGGCGGCGACATCAAGAGCGTTGGTAAGACCGTCGTTCTGTCCGTTGGCCTGGCCTGCGTGTTCTACGCCATCCTGCTCTTCTGCTTCGGCTTCGGCTACAAGTGGGAAGACTTCTATCAGCTGTCCAACCCCGCAGCCGCCAACATGTTCAAGCTCATCTACAGCGGCGGTGCCGGTACTTTCCTCTACTGGCTGATCACCATCGGCGCCATCGCCGGTCTGTTCACCACCTGGAACGGCTTCTTCACTGCCTCTGCAAACCTGCTCATGGCTATGGGCCGCTCCCGCATGATCCCCGCCTTCTTCGCCAAGCAGGATAAGAACGGCGTTGCCATCAACGGCCTGTATCTGGTCCTGGTCCTGTCCCTCATCGGTCCCTTCCTCGGCGCCAACATGATCGACACCGTGACCTGCTTCTCCGCCACCGCCTTCGTCCTGTCCTGGATGATCTCCTCCCTGTCCCTGCTGCGGATGCGGAAGACCATGCCCCACGCAAACCGTCCCTTCAAGCTGGCTACCCCCATCGCATGGTGGGCTGGCATCGTGGGCGTCCTGTTCTTCGTCTGCATGCTGCTGCCCTTCACCCCCTTCTATGTGGGTTTCAAGGCTCTGATCATCTTCGTGGTCTACATCGTCATTGGCATCGTTCTCCACCTCTCCGCCGGCGGCCAGAGAAATCAGCTCAGCCCCCACGAGCGTATGAAGAACATGTTCGGCGAACTGGACCTGGACGAAATGCGCAAGATGTGATAAGATATGCTTGTGCCCCGCAGAAAACCAGAGGGAACCGGAAGAACCGTCTGCTTTCTGAACGCATAGCATGTACTTAACCCCAGCGAAATTACGTTACCAAAGGAGTATCCCATGAACGAAGCATCTACGGCAGCAAACGCGATGCAGGAAGTCGCGACCAGCTCGGTCATTATGACAGAGGTTATCATTTACGCCGTGGCCAGCATTGTGATCCTTCTCCTGATGGATCTCTATGCAGCCAAGAGCATCGGCGACAAGACCTCGATGGAGTATAAGATCCTGAGGATCCCCCGTTACGTTGCACTGTTCATCATCTGCGGCTTCACCGTGGCGATCGGCATCCTGTGCATGTACAACGAGGACTTCTCCGTCACCAGATCGACCCTGACCTACTTCGGGGTGCCCTACTTCGTGGGTTTGGTATACTACCTTCTGAAGATGCTCCGCAGAGTGCGCTCGGTGCAGAAGCGCCGCCACCTGTGAGGGACATCACGACAACGGAACAAAAGCTGAAGCGCCGGAGCGAAAGCTCC
>OLSD01000161.1_pt1 | contig 74765 bp, 59 predicted proteins | sample 1672211 | NCBI WGS metagenome assembly OLSD01 (sample SAMEA3136659, study PRJEB25190) | human gut metagenome | reverse complement strand
AATTCAAATTCACTTTTTAAAAGTTGAATTAGTGGAAATATAAATTCTTTCTTATCTGTTTCTGTGAAGCCATAATAGTTTTCGATTGCACCTATTAAATCTTGAACAGAAGAACATACAAGCGGTAGAAAATTAATTACTCCTAATCTTTCAAAGTTTTCGTTATAGTAATTTGATAAAGGCGATACTACATCTGTAATACTATCATATCTACCTTTTTTTATTTCCTTAACATTATCTATGTATGCTTCGGAATACAAATTTGATGGATTATCCACTTTCATGTGTGCTAAGATATGATACATTAAATCCTGAACCACTGAATATTTAAATTCTATTATCACTTTTATTCCCTCCGCCAAATTCTTATTTATCGAACTCTCACGCTCCGAGTAAACTCTGGTCAAATGCGAACAGAGCCTCGTTTATTTCAAAGACATTGTAGTTTTCATTCTCGATGAAATACTCAATGATGATGTCGAACTTGTTTGAGTGTGAGAGTGCAAAGCCAGCCTTCATGAGCATATCATTTGTCTCGTCCAGAGACAGCTCAAGAGTAACGGCAAGGCATATTGTTTTGTCAGTACGGCTCTCATCCGCAACGACGAGGTTTGTGTCCATCGGATCAAGTCCGCGCTCCCGACACTCAACCGAAGCATAAAAGCTCTTGAGGTCGATTGCGATGTATGTACGCTCCTTCATGCTCCGGCTACCTCCTTTCAGTTTCTAAATCAGTTCGACAAATTGGAATTTCCTCAACTAAATATCACTTTCAAATCTGACAGGGTATCAATTATCCAATCAGCAATATCCTTCCCCAAATCAACACTCTGATATATTGATAAACCCTTTCTAATCCAAACAGTTTTCATACCCAATGCTTTCGCTGGTATGATGTCATTATCCAGTCTATCTCCAACCATCACTGCATTATGAAACTGGCATCCTGCTAATTCAATAGCCTTTTCAAAAATCAATCTGTCGGGTTTTGAAACTCCGAGTTCCGCAGATGCAGCCACGACATCAAAATACTTTAATAGTCCCCAGTTTTCTAACCTTTGTGCTGTTCCTGCGGATTGATTTGCAATGATACCTAATTTGTATCCTCGCTTTTTTAGTGATTCTAAAGTGTCCAATGCATCTTCAAATGGTATTTCATCCTCTAAAGGCCAAGGAGTTTTCTTCAATCCAAAATACTTAATTGCTTCTGAGTTACCATCAAATCCTTGTTTTGCCAATTCAATTCTTTTATCGTCAAATACTGAAAATGCAATATCCGCATTCTCTATCATTTCTCTTGCTCTATGATTATAGGCTTCTGTTTCATCAACAAGTGTTGAGCCAACATCAAAGAAAATCCATATTGCATCCAACCAAATCACCTCGTCAAATTCCAGTTTATCGGCCTGTTTAATCATATCATACGGCTACAATATATGCAAGAATAGTCCCGGCAGACATTACTGCCGGGACTGAAACTGTTTTACGGACACCCGGCTTTCTCTCGCGGCGGCTTTTTTCATGCTGAAAACAAAAATATGAACAATTTATGAACATTAGCACTCGCCTATTGACAGTGCTGATAACGCGAGTATAATAGTGTCTGTGCTTAGGAAAGAGGCCTGAAAGGGTCAAAGAAAATCCTGAGCATGCCCGGAAAGCGGCGCAGGACGAATGTCGGGCGCGAAAGCCTGCCGGGGATCCGCAAGGATACTGAAAGGAAGTATGTTTTATGTTGCCTATGGTTTTCAGTGAGAATCTGTTTGATGATCTGTTTAACGATACCCTTGCCCGCAGCATGTGGAACACCAACAAGGAGCTTTATGGCAAGAATGCCTCTCGTCTGATGAAGACCGATGTGCATGAGACTGAGGATAGCTACGAGCTGGCCATTGATCTGCCTGGCTTCAAGAAGGAAGAAATCAACGTGGATCTGAAGGATGGTTATCTGACCATCAGCGCCACCAAGTCCCTGGATAAGGACGAGGAAGATAAGAAGCAGCGCCGTGTCATCCGTCAGGAGCGCTATGTGGGCACCAGCCAGCGTACCTTCTATGTGGGCGATGTGAAGGCTGAGGACGTCAAGTGCAAGTATGAAGCTGGTGTGCTGATGATCGAAGTGCCCAAGAAGGATGTTAAGAAGATCGAAGGCCCCCATACCATCGCCATCGAGTAACGGCAAAGCAAACAAAAAACAAACAGCAATCACCTCATCCGGACGGCGAGAAGCCGCCCGGATTTTTTGTGGAAGCGCCGGACACGCCGCCGCTGCGGATTACAAAAGAAGGAGCTGCGCCCCTTCTTTACTTCTCGGCTAAGTTGGTTATGTTTTCTGGCAGCTTTTGCTTTGCCAGGAGCGGCAGGCTTCACCGGATTTTTGTTTAACTGATTCTTTGACGGGTAGTAATTGCCGGGCGGATGTGTTATAATATATTTGTAAAGGATTACGCAAAGGGAGGCGACGCGCCCTTGATTAAACAGATTTCCGTTTTTGTGGATAACACGCCGGGCAGCCTGGCGCAGTTTACGCGCATGCTGGGGGAAAAGCGGATTGATATGATTTCGCTTTCCATCGCCGATACGGCGAACTTTGGCATCCTGCGCGGCCTTGTGCGCAATCCCGAGCAGGCAGCCATGCAGATCAGCGCCGCAGGCTACACCGCCTGCGTCAGCGATGTGCTGGCTGTGGAGGTGCCTGATCGTCCCGGCGGGCTGAGCGAGGTGCTGCAAAAGCTGTCTGAGAACGGCGTGGGCATCGAATACCTGTACAGCTTTATGCGCGCGGCCGGCCGCCAGGCGCTGATTATCCTGCGTCCGGATGATGAAGAGCGCGCCCGGCAGACGCTGTCCGCCTGCGGCGTGCGGATGCTGACGCAGGAAGAGGTAGAAAGCCTGTGATTAGCTCCTATCCTGATAGCCGCGGCACCTGCGTGCGCGTGGATCTGCACGCGATTGCCCACAATGTGAGCGCCATCAGGCGCGAGCTGGGCGAGCAGGTGCAATTGATGGCCGTTGTCAAAGCCAACGCCTATGGCCATGGGCTGATTCCCGTGGCGCAAACGGCGCTGCAAAACGGCGCGTCCTGCCTGGCGGTCGCCATGCCTGAAGAAGGGCGGCGGCTGCGCGAGGCGGGCGTGCAGGCTCCCATCCTGGTGCTGGGCAATGTGACGGCTGCGGGCGCGGAGATTTCCGTGCGCGAAGGCCTGATTCAAACGGTATTCGATCCTGCGGGGGTGCGCTGCCTGCAAAACGCCTGCGCGCGGCAGAATCAGCCCGTTCAGGTACACCTGAAGCTGGATACCGGCATGGGGCGCATCGGCGCGCGCGATGCGGATGAAGTACGTGCCGCGCTGGCTGCGTTGGCGGATGCGCCGCTGGTTCGCCTGACAGGCGCGTTTACGCACTTTGCCGATGCGGATAACCCGGACGACAGCTTTTCGCGCGAACAGTTTGCGCGCTTTATGCGCTTAACCGAAATGCTGCCTGCGGGGCTTACCCTGCACGCCGCGGCCAGCGATGCGTCGCTGCGCTTTCCCTGGGCGCGGCTGAACATGGTGCGCGAGGGAATTGCCATCTATGGCTGCCCGACCGCCGATTACGGGCTGCATCTGCGCCCGGCCATGCAGCTTGAAACGCGCGTCAGCTATGTCAAAGCCGTTGCTCCCGGCGATACGGTGGGCTATGGGCGCGCGTTCCTGGCGGATCGTCCGCTGCGCGTGGCCACGCTGCCGGTGGGCTATGGCGATGGGTATCCCCGCGCCTGCTCGGGCCGTGCAAGCGTGCTGCTGCATGGGCAGCTGTGCCCGGTGCTGGGGCGCGTGTGCATGGATCAGATGATGGTGGACGTAAGCCATGTGCCTGACGTCGCCGCGGGCGATACCGCCGTGCTCATGGGCAGCCAGCAGGGGGCGAGCATCACCCCGCAGCAGCTGGCCGAATGGGCGGGCACTATATGCTATGAGATCATGCTGTCACCGCACGCGCGCGTGCCGGTGATTTATGAAGATGAAGAAACAAAGGGGAAAAACGCCAATGCAGAGTAACGCCAAGAACAACAAAAAAGGCCCGCAGCCGGTATACAAGCCCTATCTGCGCGGCCGCGCTTTCAGCAAAACCGCCGTCAAGCGCTGCTGGCGCATCCTGGGCTATACGCTGATTTTTACCGTCCTTTACGTCATTGTGGGTAGTGCGCTGGCCTTTGATAATACCGCCCTGCGCGTGATATGCAACGGCGTAGTTTTGCTGATGGTGATGGGCCTGATGTATAACGACGGTGCGCGCATGGGTGAAAGCGATACGGCATTTGCAGAGATCGCCATGAACCGCAAAAACGAGGGCAAAAACGTGCCCGGCAGTGAGCTGGATCGGTGCTTCCATCCCCTTAAGGGCTTTGTGACCGCTGCGTGCGGCGCCGCGCCCGTGTTTATCATCGCGCTGATTTACGCCTTTATGGCGCAGAAGCAAACCTACTCCCTGGGCGTGCTGCCCTCCTGGGTATCCGCCTATGAAGAGCATGCCGATATCGGCGCGGCCCTGGCCTATTATCACCAGACCAGCGCTGTACAGTTGGCGGATGTTCTGCGCGTGGCAGTGCGGCTGCTCCTGTTCCCGTTTGTCAATATCGCCGGCGCGAACAATGCGGACGCGCTGCTGCTGGTGGATCGGCTGTCGCCCCTGCTTTGCCTGCTTACCCCTGCCTGCTATGGCCTGGGCTATCTGCGCGGCCCGCAGCTGCGCGCGTTGGTGCACGGCAATATCCGCCAGAACAAGCGCAAGCATAACGCCAAGGAGCGCAAGGCCCGCGAGCAGCGCGCCAAGCAGATGGAGCAGAAGAACAAAAAGAAGGAATTGATCTGACCGCCCATGCGTATTATTGCCGGTGAAATGCGTTCGCGCACCATTCTGGCCCCAAAGGGCACGGATACGCGCCCCACGCTGGATCGCACGCGCGAATCGCTGTTTAACATCATCGCCGCCTGGTGCCCGGACGCGCGGGTGCTGGATCTGTACGCGGGCAGCGGCGCGTTGGCGCTGGAGGCTATCAGCCGCGGCGCGCAAAGCGCCGTGCTGTGCGATAGCTCCCGCGAGGCGGCGCGGGTGATCAAGGCCAATATCGAGGCTCTGCGCGTGCAGGATCGCACGCGGCTGCTGCCCATGATGGACAGCCAGGCGCTGGCCTTGCTGGGACGCGAGGGCGCGCGGTTCGACCTGGTGTTTCTGGATCCGCCCTATCGCCTGGATACCGCACCGGCTTGCGCGCAAATGCGCAGCGCGGGCGTGCTGGAGCCCGGCGCGCTGGTGGTGATCGAGCATGCCGCCGCTGTGCAGCCCAATCCTGGGCCGGGCTACCGCATGACCGATCAGCGCAAATACCGTGATACCATGATTACATTCTATCGATACGAGGAGCAACAAGATGGCGGGACTGTGGATCTTTCCGGGCAGCTTTGACCCAGCCACGCGCGGACATGAGGATCTGATTCGCCGCGCCGCCGCGCTGTGCGATCACCTGGTGGTCGCCGTGCTGATTAACCCGGACAAAAAGGGCTTTCTGCCGCTGAAAAAGCGGCTTGAACTGCTGGAACGCATCTGCGCGGACATTGATAACGCCAGTGTGGAATCCTATAACGGCCTGCTGGCCGATTATGTGCGCATCAAGCAGGCAGACGCTGTGGTGCGCGGCGTGCGTTCAGCGGCTGAAATGGAAACTGAGCTGCCCTGGGCGGCTTTCAACCGCGTGCTGTACCCGGCCTTTGAGGCGGTCTATCTGCCTGCCCGGCCCGAGCTGCGGGACGTGAGCAGCAGCATGGTGCGTCAGCTGGCGGCCTTCGGTGGGGATATCGCCCCGTTTGTGCCTGAGTGCAATGTGGAACTGATTAAAAACTACCTTACGCATCGCGTATAAAAGAACGGAGGGAAAATCATGGCGGAAATGCAAGTGTTCACCGTAATCAGCGAAATCAACAATCTGATGGAAACCAGCCGTAAGGTGCCCCTGAGCAATCTGATCATGCTGGACAAGCAGCGCATGGATCGCCTGCTGGATCGGCTGAGCGACAGCCTGGATCCCGATCTGGAAAAGGCGGAAAAGCTGCTGGCGCGTGAGCGTGAGCTGCTGGACGAGGTGGAGCGCCGCGCGCGTGAAACCAACGAAAAGGCCACCCGCGAGGCCAACGATATGACGGCCAAGGCCAAAGCCAGCGCTGATGAGACCGTGCGCGGCGCTAAGGCCAGCGCCGATGAAACTGTGCGTCAGGCCACCGAGCATGCCAATCAGCTGGTCGCCGGCGCGCAGGAGCACGCCAACCGCCTGGTCAGCGTGGCGCAGACCCAGGCTGCGCAGCTGGTGGAGGAAAACGAGATCACCCAGCGCGCTCAGGCTCGCGCGGCGGAAATTACCGAGGCCGCGCAGCAGGAATGCGCGCGTCTGCGCCAGGAAACGCTGGCCAACCTATCCCAGCTCCTGGAGCATGCCGATATCGGCATGAGCGCGCAGTTGGACGCGCTGCGCACCATGCGTCAGCAGCTGGGCGCGAGCTTCCCCCAGCAGACCGGCGCGGACTATAACCCTGCCGCCTACCCCGATAACAACGGCTACGGTGAGTAACATATCGGCTTGCCGCGGAGGCTCAACCTGCGGCTTGCCGCAATGACCATAGAACATAGCATATAAAAACAGACGGCATACGCTATCCGTGCGGAAGCGTGCGCCGCCTGTTTTTATTATTCATTCCCATGCATCATAACTTTTGCGGAGAAAACGCCGTTTTGATAGGAAAATATGCATGCGCCGTTTGTCTTTTCTGCGATGCGGCGGACGGACTGGACACCGATGCCGTTTCCTTTATGCTTGGTGGATTGAAAAACGCCGTTCTTTTCTTGGATGCTGCCGTCATAGGCGTTTTCAACCTGGATGAGCAGCAGACGGTTGGAATGCAGATAGACCTGCGCCCGGATCTGCCGCCGGGCGGGGGCGGTGCGCAGGCTGGCTTCCAGCGCGTTTTCCAGCAGGTTGGCCAGTGCAACGCTCATGTCGATTTCATTTACAGGGATCTGCACGGGCAGGTCGGCCTGCGCCTGGAAGGGGACGCCTTCGCGCTGGGCAAGGGCGCAATAATAGCCGATAACGCTGTCCGCGGCGCGGTTTTCACAAAAATGCACATCCAAATTTGGAATCCGTTCAACAGCTCCCGATATATATTCCTTTATCTGATCCCACTGGCCGCTTTCCGCCAGTGCGGAAATCTGGTTGAAATGATGCCGCATGTCGTGGCGTGCCTGGCGCGCATCCTCGATGGCGGTTTTCAGGTTTTCATAGCGCTCCCGCTGCATGGAAAGAAAGTGGTTTTCCTGTTGCAGCCGGGCGTTGCGGTTCAGGCTGTTGGCCATCACCAGAAAGATGGCGATAAACCAGGCCAGCAGAAGCAAAAGGGCCAGGCTGATGATGATATAGCCCTGCAAAATCCGGCCGGTATACAGCGTTTGCCGGTTGTTGGGAATCATGAACAGATTGAGCCCGATAAAAACAATGGGTAAAATCCAGAATACATACCAGGTTTGGGCGAAGTTTTCATCCTCAATCATTTTGCGCGCGACATGGCTGGCCGGATAGCAGGCGATGGCCAGTGCCAGCCAGCACACGGCGTTATAGCATATACCCGTTTTCAGGCAAAACCACACTTCGTCCGCCGGGGCCTTATGCAGGGCGACGGCCGCGTCAAACGCGCGGGCCAGGCTACCCAGGCAGGCGAATACCGCGCAGACCGATAGGGCAATCGTTCCGGACTTCCACAGGGAGATATGCAGCGTCCGGATATAAATCGCCGACGCAATGAGCGTAATCAGCGCCAGCGCCGGTGCGGTAGGCAGACGCAGCCGATAGCAAAGCAGCCCGCCGCCGATGGTAAGCGCCAGCATCAGGGGAAGCAGCCAGTGCAGCAGGCGCGCTACAGGCTGCCGCAGATAGGACTGCACGGGCACATAGGCCAAAAACAAGGCGGGAATAACGATTGTCAGCGATAAAACCGGCCGCAGCGCGTCCAGCATGCTCAATGCCCCCTTTGCAGCAGAAATACCATAAACGCCTGCCGGGCGCTTTTCATCAGCTCCCGGCTGAAGAACACCCGGCTGCCCTCATCCATAATAAAGGCGGTATCCTCAAAATCCGCCGCGTGCTCCAGATTGACAATCACGCCGCGCCCGCACACAAAGAAGCGCGCGTCCTGGCACAGCGGCGCAATGAAGCTTTTGAAGGGCAGACGGGTGATCAGCGTCTTTTTAGCTGGGGTGTGGATATGAATCATGTGCGAAAAATGCTCGGCGTAGACAATGCTTTGATAGTTTAAGCGGATATCGCTGCCGCTGACCTTGATATCCATATATTTATCGGGTTGGGGGATACGGGCGAGCATTTCATCCGTCAGGCTGTCTATGTCCTTTTGCGTGAAGGGCTTGACAAGATAGTGCATCGCGCGCACCTGAAAGCCCTCCAGCGCGTGATCGGTGGACGTGGTGGTGAAGATCAGCAGGCAGTCGGGGTCAAACGCGCGCAGCGCCCGGGCGGTATCAATGCCGTTTGCGCCCGGCATGTAGATATCCAGAAAGGCAGCGGAAAAACGCTGCTTTTCGGCTGCCTGGATAAAGGCTTCGCCATTTGCATATTCGCAGATATCCGTCTGGACGCTGCGGCCGTTCAGCGCCTGCTCCAGGCGATTCCGCAATAGCGCCCGCTCGTTCACCAGATCGTCCACAATCGCAATCCGCATGCTTCGCGCCTCCCGAGTGATGTCTTTTGCGTTCATTATACTACAAAATCCGCCCGGCGGATATCTATCCTGAAATGAGATTTCGTGCTATTATCGCCCGTTTCGTGCCAAAGCGCTTGAAAAAGACGCCGGCTCCTATATACTGAATGCGACAAGCGCAAAAGGCCGTTTCTGAAAGGGGGAAAGCTGTGTATCGAATCGCCGTGCTGGCAGATCAGGACGAGGCAAGAAAAGGCTATGCGGAGCAGATCGCCCGATTCTGCCAGACAAAAGGGCTGTTTCCGCAGATCGAAGGCTGTTCAAACCAGGAGCAGTTCTTTGAAAACGTGCAGAAAACCGCGCCGACCAACGCGGTGATCGCGCTGCCGGGCGTGGCAGGCTTAAACGCCGTGGAGCATCTTCGCTCCGTCTGCCCCGCGTGCGCAATCATCTGGTGCAGCGATCTGGACTTTTCGTTGCAGGCGTTTCGGCTTCGGGTGGAATACTTTATCCTGGAGCCCGTAAGCGCGGAGAGCTTTCAGCAGGGCCTGAACGTCTGGTTTGCAAACAAAGAATTTTACGCAAGCGACCCAATCACAAATGAAACAAATTAACGCTCAACGACAGAAGGAGGATATGAAAATGAAAGGGCTTTTCCGATTTGTCCTGACGCTGGCAACGATCCTGTGCCTGGCTGTGTCCGCAGCTTCCGCCGCCGCGCTGCCCGTCAAGGCGCTCAGCCCCAAGCAGGTGGATGTAAACCCCTATATGGCCAAGAGCGACGCCAATATCCATCATGACGGCTATAACACCGACAGCACGGACGAAGTGCTGCCCGTGGGCATTTATCCCGAAATCAACGTGTCCTATGAAACCACCAACGCCAACGCCTCCCCCGCGATTTATTTTGACAGCTATGGCCACGCGGTGGTGCCGCTGCTGGGCGGCATCGCCATCCGTGATCTGAACGCCGAGGAAACCAAGACGCTGGGCTATTTCTCCCCCAAGCAGCATGACGGCGGCGGCTACATGATTCAGAGCTCCTATACCTTCCTGGATCAAGAAAACCGCATCGTATGCCCCACCAGCAACAACCATGTGCTGATGCTGCGCGCCACTGACGAGGCGGGCAACGTGCTGCCGGAGTTTGAGAAGGTACTGGACATCGACATCAAGGCCGCGGCCGAAACCGCGCTGGGCAAGGCGCTGGGGCAGAATCTTCTGTCCGTGGTGTTTGACTACGAGGGCAACCTGTGGTTCGCCACCGGCGGCTTCCGCATCTATCCGCAGCGCGCGCAGCAGGGCGTGATGGGCTATATCGCCCGCAGCGCCATCGATGCGATCCTGAACGGCGAAACCGTTGATCTGGCCAAGGCCGTTTATGTGTGCGATCTGCCTGCCGGCGAGGGCGCGGAAAACGGCATCGCCGCCTCCCGCGAGGGCGCGGTCATCCTGACCAACCAGAACTGCTACCTGCTGCGCGCTAACGAGGGCGTGGAGGTCGTATGGAAAACGCCCTATGAAAGCGCTGGCGCGAAGGTGAGCAAGGAGGGCGACAAGACCACCGGCGGCGGTCTGGCATGGGGCGGCGGCTGCTCGCCCACGCTGACGCCCGAACTGGTACTCTTCACCGACAATCAGGAAATCGTCAATCTGATCGCGCTGGATATGAAGACCGGCGAAGTGGTGGCCAGCATGCCTGTGCTGGACGATCTGCCCGAGGGCTATCAGGTGGCTGTAGAAAACTCCGCCATCGTATATGACGGCGGCCAGGGTAAGGTGAGCACCATCGTGTGCAACTGGTTTGGCGCGGGCAACGCGGGTCTGGCTAATCCTGACAGCGACTCCTCCATCCAAAGCTACGCCAACATCTACGATATGAACTGGCTGACCAAGGGTAACAGCATGATCGCCCCCGGCGTGGAGCGCGTGGATACGATCAAGACCGAAAACGGCTACGAGATGAAGAGCGTTTGGAGCCGCAACGATCTGAGCGACACCTCGATTATGAAGCTGTCCACCGCCACCGGCTATGTGCAGGATTTGACCACCGGCATGTGGCAGTACATCATCCTGGATTTTGAAACCGGCGAAACCGTGTTCACCATGGACGTATCCAACTATTGCCCCACCGGCTATCTGGAGCTGCTGCGCCTGCAGGATCGCTTCGTTTACCTGCCCGAGATGCCCTATCGCAAGGTGGATCTGGATCAGACTGCGCGCAACGTGCTTTCGCAGCAGCAGTTTGCCCAGGACGGCGGTGAAGGCAGCGTCGCCAGCTGGCTCAATACCGTGACGGTGCGCAGCGTGCATCCCAACACCACCGTGGCCTTCCGCATGAACAACCTGTCCGGCAGCGCTGCCGAGCTCAAGCTGTATGCCTACGGCGCGGATGGCAAGCTGCAGCAGGTGGCACCCGAACTGTGGAAGATCACCGCTGAGGACGGACAGACCGTATCCGAACTGGCGGACGGCACGCTGTACGAGCTGCGCGTGACCGTGGCCGACGGCGGCAATCTGGATCTGAGCGAGACCGCTAAGGAAATCAAGGTTTCCGTTGTGATCGGGAAGTAAAAGCACAACACTTGGTCTGGTGTTACCCTGCACCAGACCGTTTTCAAAAAAACAGGAGGAGCGCCCTATGAAGCGTATCATCGCTGCCGCGGTTTCTGTTTTGCTGGCGTGCTCGTTTGCCCCTGGGCTTGCCGAAGACACCCTGAATGCCGAAAAAAAGCCGGCCACTACGATTACGGAAGGCCTAAACGCCGCGGTTTATCAGCAGCTTGATTTCTCCGATGAGCAGGAGACGGAGTTTGCCCGCCGGGGACTGATTGCCGCCCCGGAAAGCCTGATCATCAAGGCCGAAAACGGCATGACGATCTGGTCGCAGGATGCATATGATTTTGTCCGCGAAGCCGAAGACGTGCCTTCGTCGGCCAATCCCAGCTTGTGGCGCAATACGCAGCACAACGCGCTGTACGGCCTGTTCAAGGTGACGGACGATATCTATCAGGTGCGCGGCTATGATATTTCCAATATCACCTTTGTCCGCAGCCAGCATGGATGGATCATCATGGACTGCGCCAGCAGCCGCTACACCGCCGCAGAGGCGCTGAAGCTGTTCCGTGAGCATATGGGCGAGGCGCGCATCGTGACCATCGTTATCAGCCATGCGCACGTCGATCATTACGGCGGCATCGAGGGGCTGATTTCTGCTGGGGACGCGGCCGATCCGTCGCTGCCGCTGGCGGAGCAGATTGCCTCCGGCAAAACCGCGATTATCGTACCGCAGGGCTTTGTCGATTCGGTGATGCGCGAAAATGTGTTTGCGGGTACAGCCATGAAACGCCGCGCAACCTATCAGTATGGCAGCTTCCTGCCCTATGGCGCGCAGGGCCGCCTGTCTGTGGGCATCGGCCTGACCGCCGTGCAGGGCGGCACAGGCTATATCGCGCCTACCTATGAAATCACCCAGCCGCTATGCGAAATGGAGATCGATGGGGTGCAGGCAATCTTTCAGCTGACGCCGGGCACCGAGTCGCCCGCTGAGATGAATACCTATTTCCTGCAGATGCAGGCGCTGTGGATGGCGGAAAACTGCACCGGCACCATGCATAACCTCTACACCCTGCGCGGCGCGGAGGTGCGCGACGCCAACGACTGGGCGCGCTATATCACCCAGGCGCAGACGCTGTTCACGGATGCGGAGGTGGTGTTCCAATCCCACAACTGGCCGCATTGGGGCAAGGACGTGGTGGCCGAATACCTGACCAATACCGCCGCTGTGTATAAGTTCATGCACGATCAGACGCTGCTGTACATCAACAAGGGCTATACTGCCGATGAAATCGCCGCCATGATAGAGCTGCCCGAAGCGCTGGCCAAGGTATGGTATACCCGGCAGTATTATGGCACGCTCAAGCATAACGTCAAGGCGGTCTATCAAAAGTACATGGGCTGGTACGACGCCAACCCGGTGAACCTGGATGAGCTGGCGCCCACTGAATACGCTAAGAAGTTAGTGGAATACCTGGGCGATCCGGCCAAGGTGCTGGAAATGGCGCGCGCCGATTATGAGAAGGGCGAGTATCAGTGGGTGGCGCAGATTGCCAACACCCTGCTATTTGCCGATCCCACCAACATGGATGCGCGCTATCTTTGCGCCGACGCGCTGGAACAGCTGGGCTATCAGGCGGAATCCGGCGCATGGCGAAACGCCTATCTGGTTGCGGCCTTCGAGCTGCGCAACGGCACGGGCGCGTATCCGCAGACCGGCCGCATCGGTGCGGGCACCACCGCGCAGGGCATGGACGCGCAGACGATGCTGGACTATATGGGCATTATGCTGGATGCGGAAAAGCTGGCCGGTCAGTCCTTTACCGTCAATCTGAAGCTGGCGGGTGACGACAACTATCTGCTTAAGCTGCATCACGGTGTGCTGCTGTACTACAAGGGCGTCTCCGACGCGCAGGCCGACCTGACCCTATCCACCGTCCGTGCGGGCATTCTGGCGATGGCGAACGGCGATCAGGAGAATATCGAAAAGCTCGTCACCCTTGAAAGCGGCGACCAGGCGCTGCTTGCGGCCCTTTGCGGCAGCATGGCCGTGCCGGAACTGTACTTCCATATTGTTGAACCATAAAGGAGAAAAAACATGAAGAAATTGATCGCACTGATGCTGGCGCTGTTGGCTGCCTGGCCGGCTTGCGCCCTGGCGGAAAAGGAAAACGCCGATCTGTTTGCGGAGGCGCTGTCTGAAAACTGCCATGTGCAGGAAGGGCATTTTGAGCATATGGACACCATCGCGCTTGCCAGCCAGGGCAAGCTGATCTCCTGCTTTGGCAATAATGCTGGCTCTGGGTATCTGGTGCCCATGATCCCGCCAGCGCCCAATCAGGAGCCTGCTCCGGCCACCGAAATGGGGCAGATGACCTGGCCTGCGGAGGAGCCCTCTGCGCTTTATGATCCTGCCGCCGAGAACGCGCCCGCCAATCCCTATTTCAGCCCTGTGGGCTGGACGTATAAGCTGCGCCAGGATGAGGCGGTGGTGCTTGTGGGCACGCTGCCGCCCGCGTGCAAGTACTTTTCCCTGATCAACTACGTGTTTGCCTCCGCGGTGAAGCCGGGCAAGGAATACACCGAGCGCAGCTTTTTCAAGTATGGCAGCGCTGAAGCGGGCGTGTATCACCCGGTTTTTGCCAGCCTGGGCGAGCCGGTGAACATGAACAATATCCGCTATGCGGGCGGGGAAACCTGCTTCGGCGGTCAATTTGCCTACATTGCATCGGGCAATCAGGATACGGCGGAAGCCATCCGCGCTGCGCTGATTGAAGCGGGCTTTGACGCGGGCATGATCAATATCGCTCCCTTCTATGCCGATACGCTGCGCATGGGCCTGGAAAAGGGCGCGGACGTGTTTACCATCCTGATGCGCACCTCCCAGCCGGAGGATGCGGCGGCCTTTGAGCAGTGGAGCACGACGCTTTCCGAATCGATGCGCGTGTATCGCGTTACGCCCAAGGCCGAAACGCCTGTGAATGCCTATTCCTATCCTGCGCTTACACCGCGCGGCACGGGCGTGCACGAGGTGCAGAGCCTGCCCGAAGCTGATAAGGCGTTGGATCAGATTCGCCAGAGCCTGATTGCGCAGTATGGCGGCGAGTACGACTATGAGGAGTTTAGCGCCCGCATCGCCGTGCCCGAGGGCATGACGGGCTATCTGAACGATGAAAACGCCCAGGGTGATAACCGCGATACCAGCTATTTGATGACCAACGATTTTACTCTGAACTCCGACGAGGACTTTGTGGTGGTTTATGGTGTAAATCACGTTGCTGCTGGCAAGGCGACCTACGCGAACACCGTGCTCTATGCCCGCCCCAGACTTAACGGCATTGTCAGCCTGTATGATTCCATGTACGAGGATTCTGCGGCTGAATACCTGCCTGACGCGGACAGCAGCAAATACTATGTGCTCAAGATGGCGCGAACCGCGCTAAATAGCCATACCGCCGTCATTCCTTACAGCACCGACAACCCCAACGGGCGCTTCTATGGCGCGGATAACGGCACGCAGCTGCTCATCGCTTATCGCGCCTATGTGGAGCCTGAAACGGGCGTTGGCCCTTCGTATTATGAAATCGTGTATGATCGCGCGATTGTGTTCCATAAAAAATAAGCGATTCGCGAAAATTGTATAGTTTCAAAGGCGGTTGATTTATTCAGCCGCCTTTTTTGTCAGAATACGGATCGATATGCAAAGATTTACAATTGAACTTTTGACATTCTTTCCATGATTTGATAAAATGAAGACGCTATCTAATCCCAAACGCCTTTGATCAAAAACCCTGAAACGGGGGGATTGTATGAAAAAGACGAAAAAATGGTTCCTTATTCCCATCGGTATTGTGCTTTTGTTTCTGCTCTTTTTCTCGCTCCGTTCCAGGCAGACCCAGCCCTATGGGCAGGAGCTGCTGGAAAACGGCAGCTTTGCCGATGTGCAGGAGGATGGCGTGCCCTCTGCGTGGTACACCCAGGCTTATATTCAATCGGAGGGCTATACGGACTTCTCCGTGGTGCAGGCCGGGCAGGGGCAAGCGCTCCATATTGCCAACTACATGGCCAATGACGCGCGCATTGCGCAGGAGGCGGCCGTGGAGCCCAATAGCTTCTATTGCCTTTCGGGGCAGATTTGTGCCCAGGCGCAGGGCGGCCGAGGCGCAAACCTGTCCATTGCCGACGTATATACGTTCTCTGCTGGCGTATACGACAGCCAGGGGGAATGGCGGCAGGTGGAGTTGTATGGCCAGACCGGGCCCAAGCAGCGCAGTATGACCGTTTATGCCCGGCTGGGCGGGTACTCCGGGGAATCGACGGGCGAAGCATGGTTTGCCAACCTGTCCCTGAAAAAGGTAGAATCGATTCCTGCCGGGACGGAGGTCACACTGTTTTATCAGCCGAACTACAGCGCGGAATCCAAGACGTTCTCCCTGGATCTGCGCCACCTGCTGCTGGCGGTGCTTGTGCTGCTGTATGGATTGATGGCATGCCAGTGCTATCGCTTCAAAAGTGTGCTGGGGCTGCTGCTTCTATCCATCGGAATGGCAGCGCTGAGCCTGCTCTGCCGGGGTGCGTCGGATACTCAGCAGACGCAGAATGCTATGTCCTATGTGCCCTATATCGTGTACGGCCTGCTGCTGGCGACGCTTGCCATTGCGCTATTCCTGGCGCATCGCCTGGCCCGGCGCGGCGAAGCTGTTCCATTCTTCTGCGGCCGGCAGGCGCAAACGCCGCCCGCAGGCGTTTTCATGCAGGATGAGCAGGCCAACCACCAGCGCTCTCGCCGCGCAGACGCAAAGGATGCTGCGCTGATGCTGGGCATTACGGTGCTTTATGCCCTGCTTGCGTACTATCACCTGGGCTCCACCGTGTCCCCGCAAACGTCGTTTATATTCAGACAGGCAAGCGAGACGGTTGTTTTTGATCTGTGCGAAGCTCAGGATGACTTCCGCATGCTGTACATGGAGGGTATCAACGACGGGAATAACAGCTTCACGGTGCAGACCTCCGAGGATGGGGAAAGCTGGGGAACACCCATTTCCTGCGCGACCAATGGCGGCACGATGTTTCAATGGTTTTATGTCAACGGATACAACGCCGTGGACGCGCGCTCGCTCAGGGGACGCTATGTGCTGCTGACGGCTTCGGCTCCCGGATTGTCATTGCTTGAAACCGTTTTCCGGACGGCGGACGGAACGCCGCTGCCGGTTACGGCGGTGGATTCCGCCGGACGCGATGCTTCCGCATTGGTGGATGAGCCGGATACGCTGTCCGGCGAGCCCAGCTGGTATAATGGCATGTATTTTGATGAGATCTACCATGCCCGCACCGGCTATGAGCATCTGCATGGCCTGCAGCCCTACGAGATTTCGCATCCGCCGCTGGGCAAGGTGATGATCAGCTGGGCCATCCGTACATTTGGCATGACGCCCTTTGGCTGGCGTTTTGCGGGGGCGACCTGCGGCGTGCTGATGCTGCCCGGCATGTATCTGCTGGGGCGGTTGCTCTTCAAAAAGCGGCGCTACGCCATCCTGACCTGCCTGTGTCTGGCGTTTGATACTCTGCATTTTACCCAGACGCGCATCGCTACCATCGACAGCTTTGTGGTGCTGTTCATTATCTGGTCGGTATACTTTATGCTGCGGTGGTTCTATACGGATTTCTTTGGGAAAAAGTTTGCGTATACCATGATTCCCTTGGCCTTGTCGGGCGCATGCATGGGTCTGGCGGTGGCAAGCAAGTGGACGGGCTGCTTTGCGGGCCTGGGCCTGGCGGCAATCTTCTTCTTTGGCATCTGGCGCAGGTGGAAGGCCGTGCGCGAGGCAAGGGCGACTGACCCCGCCAAGCGGAATCCACTGGCTGCTGAAGCGGCAAAAAGCGGCGATAAGCACCTGCTGATTACGATTGCCAGCTGCCTGATTTTCTTTGTGCTGGTGCCGGCGGCCATCTATTATTGCTCTTATATTCCTTACTTTGCGCCCAGCGGCGGCGTTACCCTCAAGCGCATTGTGGACGCGGCTGAGTATATGCTTTGGTATCACAGCGAGCCTGGGCGGGGCATGGATCATCCTTATTACGCGCCCTGGTATCGGTGGCCGCTTTCCGAGATTCCCATGTACTATGCCGACGACCGCTATACCCCGGCAGGCTATGCCTATGCCATCTGGGCCTTTGGCAACTACGCGGTGTGGTGGGCAGGCTTTGCGGCGCTGCTGACGGTGCTGTACGCCTGGGTTAAGCATCAGGCGATTCCCGTGTTGTGCCGCGGATATCGGGAGCGCATTTCTCCCTTGGCCCCGCAGGGGGAGCGGGATGCGCGCCCGGCGCTGCTGCTGATCTGCTTCTGCGCGCAGTACCTGCTCTGGATCGGGGTGCCGCGCGGAACGTATATTTACCACTATTTCCCCAGCGTACCGTTTATCATTCTGTGCACGGCCTATGTGCTGGAGCAGCTGAGCGGCTGGTTTATGGCTTGCGCCAGGCAGCGGTCGGGAGCGGAGCGGGAAGGGATTGCTCAGAGGCGCGTCGACCGCTGGGGCCTGGCGCTGGTGAGCGCTTACCTGCTGATTGCCGCCGCGATGTTCGTCGCGTTCTATCCCTTTGCCAGCGGCATGATGGTGCGCACATCCTGGCTGGAGGCTGTTAACTGGTTTAGAAATCTGTATTATTAAGTTGGTTTTGATCGGTAGGGCAAGCGCTGCGCTTATCCTTCCTGCGCGGCTGCACCATCTGTTTTCTGCTTGTTGCGGATGATCACTTCAACCGTGGTGCCGATGCCCTCGCGGGAACGGACATACAGGCTGCAACCGGAGCCATAGAACTGCTCGATGCGCTGCCGGACGTTTTGCAAGCCAATAGAAACCATGCCGCGGCCATCGTTCTTGACGGCGTTTTTCACTGTATCGGAGAATATCCTTTCAACATGTTCGCGTGTCATGCCGCGGCCGCTGTCCTCAATCAGGATGACATACTGGCGAATGGCAGCGTTGATGCGCGCGTAGAATTCCTCCGCGCGGATCAGATAATAGATGCTCCATTGACTGCTGTAACGGCTGCACTGCACCAGGATGGAGCGGATCAGCGCCACCACCCGCCCGGTGGCGAGGAGAGAATAGTAGGGGGCGGAGATGACCAGCCGGTTGTGCTGCGCCTGGGAATAAAAGAAGGCGCTGTCCGCAGTCATGCTGTTAAGCAATAGCGGCTGGTCGATGGCCAGCACACGGTCGCCCTCTAAAAGAAATTCTACGCTGATGACGCTGTTTGTTTCAGAATAGCGTTGAAAGTAAGCCTGTATTTTATCCTGCTCGTCGCTGCTCATCAGGCCGCTTTGCATAAACTGATAGATGGTGTTGCGCCCGTTATCCAGCGACAGATCCAGGTAGGCTCGAAACATTTCCAGCCGTGTAGAAGCGTTTTGCAATTCCTGCGTGCGCACCGTATCGCGCACAGAGCGGTATAAAAGCGCGAACAGGCAGGCAAACAGCAGCATAAAGACCGCCAGCATCAGCGCCAGCGCACGAACCAGCAGAGAACGGCGGATACGCATCGCCTTCATCCCTTAAACTTTTTCGGATTGCAGTGATAGTATTTTTCAAACGCGGCGGAAAAGGAGCGGTAGCTTTGATAGCCCAGCCGCTCCGCTGCTTCATATACCAGCATGTGCCCATCCCGCAGCAGGGCCGCCGCGCGCTCCATGCGCATTTTAATCAGCAGTTCCTGGAACGAAAGCCCGGTGCTCTCCTTGAGCTTTTTGGACAGGTAGCCGGGGCTTAAATGCACATAGTCGGAAACCTCCTGCAGCGACAGCGAGCTTTCGTGGAGGCGTTCCTCCATGCAGCGGATGGCCTCGTCAACCAGATAGCCGTAGCCCGATTGGTTGACGGCCACGCTTCCAAGCGTTCCAGATATACGTCCAGCAGGGATTCAAGCGACGCAGCGCATGCGCGCGTATACATCTGCATCCGCGCGGGAAGCATAGTCTGCCTCCTGCCGTTGTAGCAGATGCTCAAAAAGGGCGCGCGCCTGCGCGGGCGCTGTGCGTGTGCTCAGCAGAAAGGGTACAACCCGTTCCCGGATATAGGCTTGAATTGGGGCGATGCTCAATCCCAGCGCCAGGATATCCCGCAGCCACGCGCTGCTCTGCGCGGGTGGTAGAACGGAAAGAGCGGTTTCCTGCGTGGGGAAAACGGGCGGCAGCGGTTCATAAAAGCCGTTTTCCAGCGCGCGCAGGTTTTTGCCGTGCTGTGCGCGGTAGGTGGCTTCGTCTGTTACCGGGCCTCCGAGAGCGAAATGAAGAAAATGAGGGATGCGGCCCGCATGCATCAGCGAAAGGAGCCGTCCCTGGATTTCCCGCAGCGGACGGCGCAGAAGCAGCTCAAAATCGCATTTGTCCATGCGTCCTTAATGCTCGTATTCCGCAGAAAGGCGAGGATGGCAGGCTGCGCAGGCGCGTAATGGGCCTTGGACAGCAGCACGCAAAGCTGAATGGCAAGCCAGTAATCCATCCAGCGGGCCAACCAGCCCGGCGCGCACCACACCGTCCTTGCCCTGGCGGTCAATATACGCATATCCACGCAGACGTTCGCACAGCTGTTCAAGCGTTTCCGTGCAGCGCTGCGCGCCGCTGATATCGCCAAACCACAGGCGCGTTTTATCCGCCAGCAGACGATTGCTCAGCGCGCCCGCCTGTTCAAAAGGCGGCAGGGCGGCGAGGACAGCGGCGTCGTTGGTCAGCACCGCCTGGGCAAAGCCGCGCTCGTCGCCGCAGGCAATGTGCAGCGCCGTATCCTGCACGGGTACGGGGGCGACGGGCACAATCGCGCCCGCGCGGCGCATTGCTGCTTTACGCACATCCCGGCGACGCGTCCGGCAAGGTAGCCCACGCACATCACGTCCAGGGCCATCCGCGCGTAGTTGAGCGCATCCTGATCCATGGACGGAGCCCTTCGCGCCGTATTCCGTCGCTACGCGCGTATCCTGATAGCTCGCGGCGTTTATCTGGGTCTCCAGATCTTTATTATAGCAATTTTTCGAGGCGGAGGCCGGATCGTTGTCTGGCTGGGCGTTGAAATCGCCCATGATCAGAGATGAAGCTTCGGGGTGTGCCTGCATGACCTGCGCGGCTTTTTCAAGCAGATACTGCGTCTGCAGCGCGCGCACCTCGTCGGCGGCTGCGCCCATGGGATCGTGCAGATGGGTGCTGAATACATATACGGACTGCTCCGTCTCTTGATCCAGCAGCAGCGCCCAGGTGCAGTTGCGCATCTAACGGTCCACAATGCTGAGGGCATGTCCGGCGTATCCGTCAGCCAGAAAACGCCCTCCTTCAGCAGCTCAAAGCGGCTTTGCTTATACAGGATCGCGGTATAGCCCTGCGCGTCGGGGTTGATTTTGACGGCCGCCGTATAGCCGTAGCCCGTGTCCTGGGGATAGCTTTCCAGCAGTTCCTGCCATTACGCCCTTGGCCTCCTGCAGGCCGACCACATCGGGCGCGTATTGAGCCAGCAGCGTTTTGAACAGCTCCGACCGATGCGCGGGGGACAGCGCCGGATCCGCCAGATCCTTGCTGCTGGGCGCGCGCAGATTCTGGCACATCAGGTGTAACTGCCGCTTTCTTCGGCGCTTGCTAGTGAGCAGAGACCCAGCAAAAGCATCAGACAGGATAAAAATAAAAACGAGCCTTTCATCAAACTCCCTGCTTTCTATGTATTTCTAAATATATATAGACCATAATTTGCATTTTTGCTATGCATGCAATCCATACAAATGTCATAGAATGCGGGGTGCTGCGCACAGCCGCCTTCGTCTGCCGGGGTCAGAAGCAACACGGCGAAAAAATGCCGCCCGACGGGCGGCAAGGATAAAGCCTGCATCAGCGATATAACAGGCAGACTGGCGGCCGGAAAGCCCTGCGCAAGGCTTATTCTGCGCTCTTGACGGGCGATTCCAGATAGAACTGCCCGTCGGGCTCCTGAACAATATAATGGTCGTCTTCCCATTTCTTTTTAAATGGGAAAGAGTAGTCAATATATGCATGAGTACCTGTGGAAGGGTCGGTAATGGTACCGCGCCAGGCTCCTTTAATTCCGCATTGGTCATACCAAGGAATATCTGCTCTGAACACTATGTACTCTTCTCGGTTAGATATATCAGAATATCCGCTTTCAGAATACGTTACATAGACATTGAGGTGACCCTCCATAAAGCATACGCTGCGCAGCGCGGGAAAGCGCTCGATGATATCAAAAACGCTTTCGTCATCCCTGACGCTTGCTTCTGCAACGCCATTGCCATAATCAACAAAAGAAAAAATACGATGATAGCGCATTAATTCATACATATCATTGATTCTGCCACGGATGAGAGAATGACTGGGCAGTTGGCCGTGTTTTTCATGGAGCTTGCGCATATCCGCAACAAGCATATCAAAGTACGAGCGTTTTTCGATTTTCTTAGGAAGCTCATCGGAAGAAAGCAAGCGCTTTTCCCAGCCGCAAGGCATTCTGTCCCGCATGACCTCCGGGAGGGCGTCCAGCAGCATATCCAAAGGGATGATGCGGATTTTAAAGCCGTTCAGCATGCACTGAAGAAAGATGCTGCAGTGATAAGCCATGTCCAGATACGGATTCGTTGGACATACAACGCAGTATTCAGTCTGAATGTCATTTATACAACGATACCGATCGTCAATAAAAGCTTTTCCGTTTCTCTTTTCGACGCTTTCTTTTATATCTTCCAATAAACGCTGTGAAATCAGACCGGGGTCCAAACAGAAATGCATGTTCCGAAAACATATTGGTGCAGCACGGTCAATGAGCGGTTCCAGAGCTTTACTTATCATATCGGGAGACGGTGCAGCCCTGTACATAGGACGAGAGCTTTCTTCTAACATGGCTTTGAGCGCTTGCTCAATGTTGTATACTTGCGTTTTGGAATACACCAAAAACGGATTTGCAGCGGCTTGTATCCTGCTATGCATGCCAGGCACCGCCTGCTCAAGCGCAGTCAAACGCTGTGTAAACTGATCAAGCGTTATTACATGAACATGCCTTTTGTCAGCTTGCGTGATCTTTTGGTAGCGCTCAAGCTCCGCTACGCTAAACTGCTTTTCGGCATCGATGATCCAGTAATCGGTTTTATCAGTAAGCATTTTTTTGAAAATTCCATTATAGCGTTTTAACTCGCTGCTGAAATAGTATGTGTCAATATCAGAAAGATCAATGCTGAATGAGAATACTCTGTTTTTGATTTCAATGGGAACATTGCTTTCAATAACAGGCTTGGAAAAATCCTCCGGCTTTTTGCGCGGCTGGGCGTCGTTCCTTGGCTTTTTCAGCATAAGCCCATTTTCAGCCAGATAATTGCTCAGCGACATGCCGTACAGCTTCTGGGCGGTGTTCGTCATGGTTTTGGTTTTGCCCGCAAGGTCGGGGTTGGCCGCAACTAGCTCGGTCAGGCTGGCAAAGCTTGCGCCGTTGGGATAGCGCTTTTTCAGCTCGTTCAGGTAATTATCCGACGTATCGCTTGGCCGTCCGCCCAGGCTTTTTACGTATTCAAAGCCGCAGACTGCCAGCAGCTCCGCCCGGTCGGTATAGCCCAGCTCCTTCACAAGCGCGCTCAGATCCTCATACCAGTGATTGTGCTGCGATCCCAGGCCCGATACCTTCTTATCCGGGTAGGCAGCCTCCAGCTTTTTGCACAGGTTCTGCAGCCTGCGCGCCGCCATCGGATTGGATATGCACAGCTCGCGCATGTTCAGTTCCTTCATAATTCTATCCTCCATTCGTGACAATAGCTTTACTGCTTTTTCTTTTTGGGCGCGGGAAGCTGCTCGGCATAGGCCTGAAGGGCGGCAATCAGATCAGCCTGCCCGCTGGCCTGGATTACGGCTGAGAACGCTTCCAGATCCTTTGCGGCAATCAACTGCTCGCGCAGCATCAGGTCAAACAGCTCGCGGTATTCAACGGCGGCGCTTGCCAGCCTGACGGCGTTTGCCTTGATGTATTTCAGGTATTTCTCTCCGTTTTCATCAGTGCAGTCGCGGTGATCCAGCGCAAAGCCGATGGCCGCGTATACGCGGTACTTGGCGGTGAGTGCGGTAATATCTTCAATGTGCACAATGGGCGGGTCGGCATTAAACAAATTATCCGCTAGATAATAAAGACGACGGTCGTGCAGCATGCTGGTAAGATATTGCCCCTGTGCATTATGGAGGGTGATGTGTTTCAAGGCCTTGCAAGCAGCGATGACGCCTTTTCCAATCACTGAGACGCTTTCAGGAATAGAAAGTTCAGTCAGGCTACTACAGGCGACAAATGCGCACGGCTCGATCTCCTTTACTCCATCCGGCAGGACAATGCTTGGCAAACTACTACAGAAATAAAAGGCTGATTCGGCGATTTTCTGTATGCTCTTGGGCAGAACAATGCTTTCCAGGCTTTCACACATCACAAAAGCACCGGCATCTATCATTCTTAAGCCATCAGGAAGCGTGACCTTGCTCAACCGCTTGCACTCGTCAAATGCATGGTCGAAAGTATTCAGCTCCGCGCAGAGCAGGGTGAGATTGGTCAAGCCGCTGCGGTAAAAGGCTTCTTTGCCAATCGAAGTTACCCCCTCAGGGATAACAAGCTTTTGAAGAGAATGACATTCATAAAAAGCTTCAATTCCAATTGTTTTCAGGCTGTTGGGAAGTGTTACTTCGGCCAGAGCATCGCAGTTGAGAAAAGCCTTTTCGCCAATTGAGGTTACGCCTTCCGGAATGGCAACCTTTTTCAGAATGTTGCAATCACAAAAGGTCCACGCTTCGATTGCTTTCAGGCTTTTGGAAAGTGTTATATCTGTCAGACAACTGGCCATAAATGCGTCTTCGCCAATCGAAGTTACGCCATCTGGAATAACAAGCTTTGTCAGATACTTACAGCTTGCAAAGGCACGCGCTTCGATTGTTTTCAGACTTTGGGGAAGCGTTACTTCTGTCAAATTGCAGCCGCGCAGGGCAGAATCAGCGATTGTTATTACTCCTTCCGGAATATGAAGGCTTGTCTTGGTATGAGGGCAGCGGATCAGGGTATCGCCCGCTCTGCTATAGAGTACGCCGTCAATGGACTGATAGCAAGGGTTTTCCGGGTCTACTTCGATGCTGGACAGCTTCGGGAGGGTAAGGTATTGACCAAATGCGTCTGAAGAGATTTTTTTCACAGATTTGGGCAGATGAATGCTTACAACGTTTTTGAGATCGCGACGCTCGGACGGCCTTGTATAATACGAGCTGCCATCGTAGGAGAAAGCGTTTGGGGCAATTTTCTCTACAGATGCTGGAACCACGAGCGTTTCTTCAGCACCATCCGGATTCGGTGATGTGAGCAAAACTTGTGTTAAAACGTCGTATTCGACATCAAAGCAATCGGAAACGTACTTCATTGGCTTTTTGGGCTCGAAAGGATTCTTTGTAATTGGACTTAAAAGAGATGGACAATAAGCAAAGGCTCTTTCGCCAAGTACAGTCAGGCTCTTGGAAAGAGTTACCTCTGTTAGAGAAGAACAGCCGCTAAAGGCTGAATCACCAATCGAGGTAACGCCTTCTGGAATGACAATCTTTGTAAGTGATGCACAGTCAGAAAAGGCGAAAGGGCTAATCTCTTTTAGACTGCTGGGAAGTGTTACTTCTTTCAGAGCCTTGCAGTTGCTAAAGGCTTCTTCGCCAATCGAGATAACGCCTTCTGGAATAACAAGATTTGCAAGCGATTCACAGCAATAGAAAGCTCTCTTTCTGATTGTACTCAGGGTTGCAGGCAATACGATCTCCGCCAACTCCTGACAACGTCTAAAGGCAGAAACGTCGATTGCTGTTACGCCTTCCGGAATATGCAGGCTTGTCCGGGTGTGCGGGCAGTGGATCAGGGTATCTCCCGCCTTGCTGTAGAGTACACCGTCTATGGATTGATAGAATGGGTTTTCAGGGTCTACCTCAATGCTGGCCAACTTCGGAAAGTCGGTCATGTAACAATAGAATGCCTCGGCGGAGAATTTTTCCACAGTCTTAGGCAGATGAATGCTTACGACACTCCTGAAATTATAATTAGCACCAAAAGAGTCATCGGCAATCTCCTTTACGGATTCCGGAACGATTATGGTTATCTCTTCGCTGTTATCGTCTTGGATATTATTGCAAATAACCTTTTTCAAAACGCCGTCTTCAATGCTAACTTCGGTAATGTAAATCATCTTTCTTCCTCCTCATTTTGTGTGGCAGCTGTCATGCAGTCCGGGTTGAGCGGGAGTGATTTCGGCGGGGCATTCCTCCTTTGCTGTCTGATAAACGTATCATTGACGCTGTTCCAGATGCTGCACCCAGCGATCCAGACACCTGCGCACAAGGCGGTTGACATGCCTGGCATTGCGCAGCCTGGCGGCGGCGGGCGGGCTCAGGCGATAATAGACGCGGATAAACAGGCGGCCGAGGGCTGTCTTTTTCAGCCGCTGATCGCGGAAGCGGCGCAGCGTCAGCACCTGCGGCGCATCGTAGGAGCCGTACACGGCGGTGGCGATATAGCAGCCCTCCTTTTTGCGGACAGGCGCGGGCGCTTCATCCGGGACGGCGCTCATGCGATAGCTGGCCGTGCCGGAATTCTGCATGCCGATGGACGAGGACGGCGCGCTGCTGTAATCGATGTCCAGGCTGTCCAGCGCCTGGCACAGATAAAGGGAGCTGTTGTCCGAGGAATCGTCTACATTTTCCACATACTGACTTTGCAGCGGGCGGCCGTTGGCGTCAAAGCGGTTCTTGTAGGCGGTCAGCCAGATTTCGTTGATCGGAACGCCCCAGAACCAGGCGTAGTAGTTCAGTACCCGCGTGGCCAGCTCGGCAAAGGCGGCCTCGCTGGAGCGCAGGCATAGCGTGACAACCTTGTCGCCGACGGTGCAGGAAAGGGTGGTGTCATCGTAGGTGGAGGGCGTATTATGGTATTCCACATACAGCAGAGCCTTTGCGCGGGGCCAGTAAAGCCAATCCTCGCACAGGGTGGCAAACTGGGAGCGCAGGCTCTCGCGCATGGTGTCCATATGCTGCTGGCACAGGCGCTGGAACTCCGGCATCTCGGTGCTGGTGATCCATTTTTGGCCGATTGAGATAGCCTTCTCATATTTTTCGCCTACGTCAAAGATGTAAGCGATGTCAAAGCAGGAGCGCGTCGTCCAAGCGAAGCGATCCTCCACAGGCAGCTGCATAAACCGATGAATATAGGTCTGGCGGTTATCGGCGTTTTTCATTTTTTCCTGCACCTGGTTGCGCAGCTGCCACAGTGCAGCCTGATCATACGCCGGGTAGTCCTCGCCGAAGGACTCAAAGAAGTCCTCAGCGGTCTGGTATTCCTGCTCCATGCTCAGCGCGGTGATATTGGACAGCGTGATAAACATGCAGGCCTCGTCCGTTTCGGGATCGATCCTGGCGTTTTCGCGCGCTTTCTGCAGGTCCTGCTCCTTTTCCTGCTGCATTTTTTCCTGCATGCTCTTTACGTCGGCATAGCGCTGCGCGTTTTCCCTGGTTTGCGCGTTCATGCTGCGCATTTTCTCAGTGAGCTCCAGGATGTCCTTGCGCGCCTCCGGGCTGATGCTGGCGATATCCTCGGCGGTCAGGGGTGCGTCGTCCGTATCCAGGGCGGCGTCGTCATCAGCAAGCGGGGTCTCGTCCGCGACAACGTCATCAGTAAATGGGGTTTCGTCCGCGTCATCGTCATCATCCGACGGCGCTTTGCCATCCAGAAAGTCCTCCAGGGCCTGCTGGCGGATGATCTGAATGGGCTTGCCGGCCTTTTGCTGCTCGATGGCGGCCTTGATCTTTGATTCGCCGGGGAGGCCGTTGCCGATGACCAGATAGTCCGTTACGCCGGAAACCTTGGACCGGTACAGGCCGCCGTTTTCAACAACTCTTTTGACAAAGGGATCTTCTTTTTCATTGAAGGCAGAATAACCGACAAAAACAAATTTCTTCTCGGAGATGGTGATGCTCGGATGTTCGCTGATATAAGAGGAATATTTCTTTTCCCATTCCTGCCTGAGCTTGGCCTCGTTTTCCTGCCTTTCCAGGTAAAGCTGGCGATCGGCTCGGATGGAATCGATGATGGGGCCGTGCGCATTGCTGTTGGCAATATTGTCCAAGCTATGATTGAAGGAAAGGGAAGTGTCTTCTTTCCCGATGATCGAGGGGCTTTGGCATTTCTTTACCGGCTCAGTGCGGACGGGAAAGAGCTGTTGCATGAGCGTATCTGCAGTAAGATTGCCGACGTCTAGAGCTTTGCCGTTGATTTTTATTCTTTTTGCGAACTCCAGCATAATTGCATGTTTTTTTCGAATTTCTGATGTATCATCAGTAGAAGCATAATTTGAAATGATATGAAATGCGTGTGTAGAACCGTTCCATTCCCATCCAACGATCAAGCCCATATTAAAATTGCCAGGAAACTCGGTTTCTTTTGCAAAGAATATTGCATAGGGTTTTTGTGAAAATACAACGTATTGAGTAATATAGTAAAGAGACAGAATAAGTTTTACTTTTATTTCGCCAAGGTTTGCCGTGCCGAGCGGATTGCTTATGTCATGAGAGGAGAAATCGCAAATAGCATTATAATCCAAATCCTCCTTAATAATATATGTAAGCTTGGTTGTTCCCTCGGTGCAGGCGGCAAAGAATAAATCTTGAGGAAGCAAAAAAGAAAACCCCAAGTTACCAGCGTTTATACTTTGGCTAACAACAGTAAGAGTCATTTTGAAGTCTGTTTCCATCATGAATCTAATTAAGTTGGAGCATTTTGCAATGCAGTCAAAAACATTCGAGTAATCAATGCAATCAATAAATGGCTTATCTGGATCCCTGTCGGAATCAGTGATAAGGCCCTCATTTGTGTCCCAATCTTGCGGAAGTGTTAAATTATGCTTAATGATATCTAATAAAGGTTCTTCAAGGTCAGAATTCGTCCCGAAACTCACATAACAAAACTCGTTGCCAGATATGGAATTATCATATTCCCCTTCATGGTTGACATATTCCATGATATTCCAGTCAAACTTATTGTCTGGAGTATATTTTATTAGTCGTCTTTTGATGCTGCGCCCATTGGTGAAATACTCAAAGTGATCAAATCCGGATTCCTCGGACCAATGGCGTACCATGACGTCGCATTGAAGCACGCGGGATTTTTCGCGCAGGGAATACTTGGTGCACTGCTCGGCCAACTTGCGCAGTTCACTTGCGGAAAGCTTGTTCAAATCCTGCGCAACCTCTGCGCCGAACCAATCGTATGCTACGTTGTAGTTGACCGTCCAGGCGCATACGCCCTGAATGTGCGCCTCGTACAGCTCGTCCGTGCCGGCGGCATAAAGAAGCTCTGTGCCGTGATACGTGGCAACCGAATCGCACAAAAGCATCACGTTTCCCCGTTTTCCTCTGAAATAGATATCGAAGTAGCAATCGTTCGCCATAGTAGCTCCTCCTTTATTCTGATCGGTATGCCGTGAGTGCCTGGGGGCAAGCCTGTGCAGCTTTTTGCTTTGTTGTTTCCACGTATGGATGGCATTGCGAGGGGCGCTCAGCGCGCGCCCTTATTCATATTCATCCTCGTCCGCGATATCGGGCGCAGTCTTGGCGTAATCCAGGCATATCTGCCGGACGCTGCGCTGGATGGACAGCATATCCGCCCTCTGCGATTGATACAGCTGATCCAGCGTTTCATACAGCAGTATGCTCCAAGCGGCACGGCAGCTGCTCAGTGCATTGATTTTGGCAAGCTCGTTTTCATCATATTTCAGCCAGCCGTGCAGGGTATTGGCGGCGGTTGCAAGGGCGGCGAGGCTCATCATATAGGTAACCAGAAAATCCTCAAACCCTGCGCCGAACAGCGGATCGTAATCATGCTGCGCCAGCGACTGAAGCTCCTGGCTGAGCTTTTCCAGGGATTGCACATCGGTTCCTCGCGCATCGCCGGCGGATCTGGATACAATCGATGCGGCGGTAAAGATGCCGTTTTCGTTCAGCACCTGATAGAACCGGGGCTTGATGGCCTCGATTGTTTGAAGCAGCGTCATGCAGGCGGCGGAGAGCGCATCATCCGGCTTGGCGGCGGTGTTTATCGGCTGGAACGCAAGCTGGGGAAGCGGCGGTAAATCGCCCTCCGGCCGGATGACGTTTAGCAGCTGCTGGCAGATATCGTCCATGGCTTTGCCCATTTGATCGATGTCGATGGGCGGGACGGCCGGCTCTGCGGAAGGGCCCGACTGAAAAGCCTGCGTGATCTCTGCCAGAAAAGCGTCGCATCCGCCCCTGAACTGCGCCGTGCTGCTGCGTTTGGATTGAGAAATAAGCCATCCGCGCACGTTCAGCTGGCGCAAGGTGTATTCTTCGTGGCTGGGCAGCCTGCCCTCCAGCGCGGAGAGAACCAGGCTGATTTCGGCATGCGTCAAATTCCAGTATTTTTCCTGCACAGCGCGCTCGCTGTCGGAGCCGATTACAATGCGCGTGGTTGAGACCGCGCTTGCGCCGGGAGCCGAGGCATAGGCCGTACCGCAGAAGGGGCAAAAGGAAATCGCCTCCGCGCAGGAGAAAACACGGCTGCATTTGGGGCAGGAATAATCCATGGCTGCACGCCTCCTTTAATAAATGTCCAGCGCTTTTTTGGCTGCGTCAATGGCGTCCATGTAGAACAAAGGCTGCACTGTCGCCAGCAGCTCGCTGGGGATTTTTACTACATCCGCCATGCACTGCATCGGCAGCAGGATGCGGCGCGCCCCGGCGTTCTTGGCTACGCGGATGACGCTTTCCAGATGGCGCACCTCGCCCATGGAGCCGGACAGCTTGATTTCGCCCACAATGGCCGTCGCAGCCATAACGGGCTTATCCAGCAGCGCGCTGCAAAGGCCCACCCATTCGGCCAGGGAAACGCCCGCGCTGGGCGACTGCTCCTGCAGATCGTTATAATAGAGCAGGTAGTCGTTGCTGATCAGCCTTGCGCCGGGCAGTATCTTCTTGGCGTTATTCTGAAAGTAAATCCATGCGGCGTTCATGCTTTCGCGCACCTTATTGCTGCCGCCGGCGCCCTGCGTTTCAAACTTGCCGCTGCCGCGAACGGCCTTGTTTTCCAGACGGTAAACCGCCATCTCATCATCCGCAATGGACGCGCCCACGGCAAACACATGGCCGGAGGGCAGCTTCTGGGATGAAATCAGCGTTTCGTCGCTTTGCTCGGGCACGCCGACGATGTATTCATGGCCGTTTTCATCGCAATAGCCCAGCTCGGTATCGGCAAACTCGGTTCCAGCCATTGTTTTAAGCTGCTCCTTTACCCGACGGCGGCCCTCGATGGCATATTTGAGCAGCGCTTCCATTTCATCGCGGGTGATGTTCTGATCGGGGAACAGGAGCTTGATCAAGCCGGACATGGTTTTGCGCACGGCGATTTCATCGCGCTTGTTGAACTTGCCGTTCAGATGAAAATACTGATCCAGCAGGTGCGTGCAGTCCAGCCGGCGCATGCCGCGCGTATATTCCGCCAGGCAGTCGGTAATCAGGCCGTATTTTTCCGTCAGCAGCTCGGAGCGCAGCTTGGGGATTTCCCAGCCCGGCAGGTAGTAATGCATGCGGTCAAAGAACGCGCTGTCGTTGTTGAATTCCGGCGGGAAGGGGCTGAACAGATGCGTGATCTTGAGCAGATTCTGCACCGTATCGTTGATGTTGCCCACGAATACCATGGATGCGTCCGCGTTGATCAGATCGCGCCCGCGGGCGAAGGAGCCGGAGGCCATGTAATCCTTCATGATCTGGATAGCGTCCGTATCGCGGAAGTGCATGCCCGCCACCTCGTCAAAGGCGATGCAATCCCAATGGCCGACCAAGCCGACGCGCTGCAGGCTAAGAGAATAGAACAGGTTTGCGGCGCTGGTTTTACCGCCGCTGATCAGGATGGAATAGGGCGATATTTCTTTATAAAGGTGGCTTTTGCCGGTACCGCGGGGACCCAGCTCGCACAGGTTGTAGTTGTGCTCCACCAGCGGAACCATGCGCTCCAGAAAGTGCAATTTTTCCTTTTCCGACAGAGCAGCAGGCTCCATGCCCTCGGTGCGCAGCAGCATGTCCATCCACTCCTGGGTGGTGAAGTTTGCGCGCTGCGAGATCACCTCGTCCAGGTCCAGATTCGGCAGCTGGATGGGCTTCAGGCTGGCGATACGGAAAGGGGAATCCTCCGGACCGCGCTTCTTCTTTTTGCGCTTTTCATCGTCAAAGGAATCATCCTTATAGGTATAGGAGATGCGGGCGATGCACCAGATGCCGCCCATGAGGATTTTGGTGTACTGAACCGCATATTCGCTCTGAATAACAAACGGCTCAATTTCCAGGTTGGCAAATTTTGCAACGTAATAATCCTCATACTCGTTTAAGTGGGCGGAGATTTTATCGATAACAGTATATTCGCCGCGCTCGCGGATCAGCGATTTGATCTTCTCGCTTTCCTCGGGGCGCACATAGTTTTCTGCAAGGATATTGCGGATTTTATCAATGCCGACAGCAATCGCCGCTTCATCGTCCGTCGCGCAGTAAATGCCCAGCAGGTATTCCAGCACAAAGGTGGGCACGTTTGCGCCGCGCTTGAGCATGGCGGTCAGATCCTTGCGCACGATTTTTCCAGGAAAGCTGCTTACAATTTTTTGGTCCAGGGCGTCCATGGTCGATCCTCCAGTATAATCAAAAGTCCGTTCGGGTTCTTCTATTCTTGCAGGCGGCAGGACAGGCTGGCCGCTGAGCCTGTAACGGCGTTTTTTCTTTTCCGGCGTTAACCCGCTCAGGATATACGCGCCGATCAGCATGCCGGCGGCACGCAGCGAGGGGTTATGGATGGGCTTGGGCTTCTCGTAATAGGTTTTGGTATAGAAATCCTTGCCGCGCCGGTATACGATCTGTTTTTTATGGAATGGCATTGTGCTTCACCGCCTTAAAACCCAAAATCGTTTTCAAAAACGATATCGATCCGGAAGGGGATGCGCGCAATTTCGGCGCGTTCGTCCTTATCGCGCAGCACCAGGTTATACGCGGCGTTTCGGTCGTAGCCGCTGCCCAGCAGGCGGAAGGTGATGCGCATGGTGCGCAGGTTATCTTCCTTTGCCGTCAGATCGCAGACCAGCTGATGCTCGTCGCTGATGGGGCGGCCTTCGGCGTCCTCAAACCAGGCCAGCACAGTGCGCGGCTGCACCTTGCCCGCGCAGGGCTGCTTTTGATAAAAATTCAGCGTAAAGAAATTGTTGCTGATCCTGCGGTTTTCGCCCAGCAGCATGACCTCGGCCTTGGTGATGGCCGTATAGCCCTTCTGGCCCGCCCGTTTGTTCTGGTAGCGGATCAGCGGAACGACCATTTCCTGTAGGGATGGGCCGCCATGCACGTAGCTGGAGCCCCCGCCCTGCAGGCGGAAGCGCAGGCAGCCCGGCGGGAATGCAGCCTGCAGATCGGCGCGGCCCAGGGCCTCCAGCGTGATTGCAGGGGTATGCGGCAGCGCCTGCGCGCCGCGCACGACGGCGTACCTGCGCTTGTATTCCAGAAGCTCGCCGCTGAGCAGCTCCTTGCCGGTTTTGTCGTATTCGGCCAGCGGGGAGCGGGTATAGAGAAAGCCATGGTCCGAGGTAATCAGCACGCTTGCGGCGTTCAGCTCGTTTACCAGGATGCGCATCAGCTGCGTCAGCTCGCTGACGGCGGTTTCGCAGGCCTGCGGCACATTGCCGCCGCCCTCGCCGGTCTGGTCGATCGTATCGTGATAGATATAGACGACCTTTCTGCCCTTCACCAGCTCGCCGCGCTGGGCCTTGCTGCATTGGCGGAAGGCCGCGTAATCCAGCGCCGTGCTTTCGGCGCAGGCCGCGCGGAGCACCGCTTCACGGTCTGGGGCCTCTGTGCCTCTGCCGTCGCAGCGGATTTTCAGGCTGTCGTCCATTTCAAGGCGGCGATGGGGCAAAAGCGCGGCCATGCCAACCGGCGTAACGCTGGGCAGCGTGCCCACCATGCCCGTGCATTCCGTATTGCCGCCCAGCCGACCGGTCAGCTGTGCGGACAGAGACTGGGCGGTCTCGTAGCGCAGGCCGTCGGAAATGATAACGTATATGCGGCTGTCCGCCTTGGCGATCTGATCGCGGTAGAAGTGCCGCTGCTGGGGGAGAGCGGCAAGCTCCTGCAGCCCCTGCTGGGCAAAAAGCTGCGTCCAGGTGCGGTTTATTTCATCCAAATAGCTGTTTTTGTACATACGCTCAGCCATGTCGGCCGCAGCCTTCAGCGCATCCTCCAGCGCCATTGCGCCCAGGGCCAGAGCCTGATCATACATGCAGCAAAAGCTCCGGTAGTGCTGATCCATGCGGTACAGCTCCCTGCAATAGGCGTCCCACAGGTCGCGCAGCGACGTATAATGGAAGCCGCTGCGATAGGCCAGGCAGAAACGCTGCATATCCGTCAGCGCCCGGACTGCGGCGTAATACGGCGCGTAATCCGCCGCCCAGGGGTGATCCTGCCGCGCGCGCAGCAGCGCTTCGGTATCGTCCAGGTTCAGCCGGCCCTCGGCAAAGCTGGTCAGCGCGCCCTCCAGCAGCAGGCGATCTGCCGCCGGGAACACGCTCATATGCAGCAGCGCGTCGCGGCTCAGGCGCGACAGCAGGGATACGATGTCAAACCGCGCCTCCACACGCTGGCAAAGGTTCATCAGCCCCTCGCGGTCCGCGCGCAGCCAATCCACAAAGAAGCCATAGGCAGGCAGCGCGCGCGATGCATCGGCGGGCAGGCCGGGCAGCGCTGCGGCGGCTGAGGCGTTCAGGCATGCTGTTGCCAGCAGATGGCACGCCAGGCGATCGATATCCTCCGCGCCCTTGTAGCCGTAGGCGTCCGCGCAGGCCTGCCAGAAGGCCGCCGCCCCGCAAAACCTGGCAATCGCCGCCAGCACGGGGTTTTCCTCCTCGGGGTCGCAGGCCAATACCGCCCGCACCACCTGGGACAGGCCGTAGCTCTTTATGCCGGCAAGCACGCAGAAAACGCCCGTCTGCAGCTCCTGCTCATTGGCGTAGGCGGGCTTCAGGGAGTGCAGCTGCGCCCGGCGTTCCTTGCTGGCAAAGAACTTCGCAATCGTCCTGGCGTATTCCCGCACGGGGCGCAGGTTCTGCACGTTCAGCTCCGAGAACACCAGCGACCAGTAATCCGCCCGGAAGTCCTCACTGTATAAAAATACATCCAGCAGCCAGTTATCCTGCATGCGCTCAAAGCCCATGGGGCAGTAGATCAGCAGGTTTTCGTCCGCGTAATCCACCTCGATCTGCTTGCGGATTTCAAACATCGCGTCCCTGCGCATGGTCAGGATGCGCGCGTTATCCAGCTGCAGCTCGGCCACTGTGTCGGCAAATTCGCCCGCCTCGTCCTTCCAGATGATGATCCTGCGCTTGTAATAATCCGCCAGCGGGGCGCGGAAGCGCGCATTGAGCGTATCCTTCACTTTAATCGTTCCTTTACTTGATCTTGGTCAGCATATCGGCCAGCTTGCCGTAGTTCACCTTCACGCCGTCGTCCAGATCCAGCGGCAGGCGCATGTCGGCGTAGTGATGCACAATTTCCTCATATTTATTCAGCTCTGCCAGCTGCTTTTCCAGCTTCTGCGCGCGCTTGGAGGCGTTCACACGCGCACGCCCCTCGGCGGTTTCCAGGGCCTTCTGCGCGCCGCTCAGCTGGGTGCGCAGCCGCTCCTGAATTTCATGCACATAGTCCGTGCGCACGCGCGCCACGGTATCCCGGTCGTAGCGGTGCAGGTACATCAGGCACTTGAAGCTATCCTGCTTGCCTGCGTCAAACTGCCAGTAGATCGGCCGCTTCTGGTAGGTTTTCAGGTGATCCGTATAGAAATCATGCAGGTAATAATTGCGGATTACCTGCCGGGGGGAGTCGCCCTTGCCGCCCAGCGCGTCGGCGATAAAGCGCAGGTTTTCCTCCAGCGTATCCGCGCCGTACACCTTGCGCACAAACTCCGCCGTGCGGGTTACAATGTCATCAGGCAGGTAATCGTCGTCCGTTACGGGCACAATGCCGTCGTGATCGGGCAAAAACAGCCCCAGCGCGGGATCATAAAACTCGCACGCCCCGGCGCCCTGGGCAATGCGCGCGCAGACGGCGTCATAGCTCCATTCGCCCCCGGCGTACAGCAGCCCGTCCACATACGGGCTGTAGCGGCCCAGCATGCAGCCCACCATGTAGGAAAGCAGGCTGACAATTTCATCCCGCATGCTCAGCACATAGGCCATTTTTCGCTGCTCGGCGTCGGGCTGATCGATGATGCGGTATACCGTCACGTCCTTTTCGGCCACGTCGGGGGTCAGCTCCCCCTGCAGGCCGTAGATATCGATGAAGATGCGGTTCAGCTCCTCCTCGTTGGCGCGCAGCTGATTGAAGCGCTGCAGGTATTCCTGCTGAACAGCGCGGTATTTATCGGCAATTAGGCGGGACATGTGTGTTTCACTCCAATCATCAAGATGCTTTCTTTAGCTCGATTGCTTTCCATCTTTTGTTTTTATACTCGATTTTGTTCTGTTCTTTCATGCGCTTAACTGCATCTTCTACTTGCTTTTTTTCATACTTAAGCTCTTTTATAATGTTTTCCAGATTTTTAACATCATTGTTTTTTACAAATTCAAATATTCCATTGTCGATTGCGGCCTCTTTTTCTCGAAGGTGTTCTTTGAATTTTTCTGCGCCAGTTTTTATCCATTCAATCCATTTAAGAAGTGTTTCTTTTTTTAGAATCATTCGAGCTTTTACTTCAAATTGCCTTCTGAATTTAGTCCCATCTTCAAATATAAAAAATGTTTCTGTTCCCGTATTCTTAATCTCAAATCTCAAATGTGCAAGAGAATTCCTGATATGCCTAAAAATCTCTAGAACACTATTCCCGTTCCTAAGGGACACAATAAAATTACCATCTAGTTTTTTATAAAATGTGCTTGTCATTCCTGTTTTATTGAATAATTCTTTCATCTTTTCTCGTTCCGATTCAAAAAACAGGTTTTCTTCAGTTAATTCAGCAATTGTAAATAATGCTTTTTCAAATTCTCCATTTGTAGGCGGAGTGCTTGTATCCCATCCATATTGACTTAGCTCTTTTCCACGTGCACTTTCATCTTTGCAGGGTGTTTCTGCTACGAAGAAATAAATTATTTTTTTTGTATCTTCATCCATGTTCAACAGATCTCCGTCACTTATCCAACTCGGAATAAAATTTGTCATTTCAAGCTTTTCAACATTAACTACTTTCTTTTCCATAGTTTCCCTCAAATCATCGAATGTTTTTTGAAATCCCAACTTGTTTCGCTACAATCCCAATCGTACTTTGAAATAGCAATTGAATCTTCAACGATTTTATCAATTGTGCTTTCTACACTATTGCTTACTTGCTTAATTGGAAAGTTGGCGATGTGCCCAACCTCATAGTTGATGGTTGGAGATAGAATTTTAGCAATAGCCATTGCAATGCAGCTGTTGCAGAAACCCTGCAAATACATCAACATGTCATGCTCTGCAAAAATGCTTGTGCCAGCTACATCATATACATGCCCGTAGGGTTTATACCGAAAAGCCATGATACCGCTGGAGATTTTTGACCATGTAATACTCTCCTTAAAATATGTGTCCATGTTCTGCGGCCGAGACCGCAGTTTTCCCTTTTCATCGTAAAAATGGCGAATTCCATAGCCGTCTTTTTCCCAGTTAACTACACAATCATTATTCCCATACCATTTTCTGAAATCGCCGCCTTTGTTGTATGGAAACCATCGGCAATTGGACTTCAGAGCATCATCACGGCTGCTGGCATGCAAGCATAACCTTTCTGTTGCAACTTCATGCCATAAGCGGGTGAAACGATCATTTTCACCTGTTTGGAGCCCAACTTTAGGATCTGCTATCTTGTTTAGCTTTGTGCATTGAAATACTGCCAGCATCTTTTCACTCACCCAATAGGCCACCGGCGCGCCCGGAATCTTGGAGAAGTTGTCCTGCTGGGCGGTGTAGCGATATTTACAGGCAGGGTCTTCCTGGGCTTTCAGCACCATTTCGTTTTGCACATCCATGCCGCCCTTGAAGTCAGAAAGGCGCAGGTAGTTGCCCTTATAGTTCAGCGCTGAATTGCGCAGCACAAAGGTGCAGATGGGCACGGTCGCTTCTTCAAAGGCGGAATATTCCAACTGTATCAGCGTGTTGATGCATTTGGTTTGAATGATCTCCTGCCGCAGCTTTTCATAGCTTTTGATGAACATCCAAACAAACGGGGTCATAAAAGCGGAATAGCCGTTTGGTTTGCAGAAGTCAAAATTGCGGTGCATGAATACAGAAAACAAATCAGCTTTATAATCAGTATAGTTATCCTGTATATAGCGCTTGAGATTGGGCGCAAATTTGTTCATATACGGCGGGTTGGTGATCACCGCGTCGTATTGGCGGGCGAGGATTTGCGCCTGCGCTAGCAGCGGCTGGACGGCTGCGGCGGCCTGGGCGTTATCCGCCATGGAAAGCAGGGTATCGTGCTGGCCGGATTGCAGAGCGGCGGTGCGGTCGGCCAGGCGCCGGATATCGGCCAGGGAAAGCGGCACGTGCAGGATGCTGCCGTATTCCTTGGCGTCCCTGAAGGTATCCAGCAGGGTCTGCGCCAAGGCTTTTTCAGCGCCGAAGGGAGAAAGCTCGGCCAGCGGCACGCTTTCCGCAATGGCGCACACATGGGGCTGAACGCCGCGGCGCAGGAAGCGGCGGTCATACTCGCACGCCTTCATCATGACGGCAAAGTAGGCCAGCTGCGCGGCGCGGTCGTCAATATCCAGGCCGTACAGGTTGTTCTGCACGATGCTCTGCACCGCGTCACGATCGGTATAGCCGACGGAACGGTAGATATCCATGAGCACATCAAAGGCATACACCAATATGTGCCCCGAGCCCATGCAGGGGTCCAGCACAGTAAGCTGATCGGGCTGCAGGGCAGCGTAAGGCGCGCGGATTTGCGCCAGACGCGCGGCCACGGCAGGCTCCTGCGGGGCTTCGTCCATATAATAGCGCCACTTCATGCGCAGGGTTTCGTTGGGATGCCCCTCCAGCCACAGGCGGCCGAGGCTGTTTTCTACCATGTAGCGGACGACCCAATCTGTAGTGTAAAGGCAGGTTGCAGCAGGGATATCTTCCTTTTTAATTGCACTGCCGTTTATGTCAACAACTTCATCGTGCCGTTGAGAAATATAGTACTGATACAGCCAGCCGATGACCTGGATTTCGTTCCAGCAGTCATCATCCAGGCGCGCCATTTCGCCCAGGACGGAATCGGCCTTGAGCAGGGCGGCGGGAAAAAGCAGCTCTGCCACGCTGGTGATTTGCTGGAACATGCCGGGCAGCCAGCCGCCCAGCGCGTTGCACAGGGTGATTAACAGATACCTGTACAGCGCGTCGGTGCGGTTGGCGTCCAGCATGGCAAGCACCTGGTCAGGCTCCACGCCGGGCAGGGAGACATCCTGCGCCTCGCGCAGAATTTGCGGCAGCGCGCCGGGAGCCTCCGGCAGCACGCGCATGGACACGGGCAGCAGGCTGTGCTGCTGCATATAGCGGATGGCGATGAGGCGGTTGAACCAGGTGTAGGCAGCTTCCTCCATGGTCTGGCGATAGCCAATCTTGGATATTCTGGCAATCAGGGCGTTGCGCTGGCCGACCTCCTGCGCGGAGAGCACGGAGCCATCCAGCATATGGAACGAGCTGGAGGGCACGATGGCGCGGGACTGGCATTTTTCCTCGTCAATGCCGTACAGCGCGGCACGATCCGCCACGCGCTGAAGCAGCGCAAGCCGGGCGTTGATGGCAAAATTCTTCAAATCGCTTTTGTTCATGGAAGGCAGCTCCTTACTGTTGAATGAAAATTGGATTACAGCTTCAGGGATTTGGCATGGATCACGCCGTCGTCGTCGGTGGTGACGGCAAGCACGCCGAAGCTGCCGTTGAACAGCCAGCCGTTTACACCCCAGCAGCCGCCGAGCAGGCGATACATGTGGCTGATATCCTGCATGCGGGCAAGGAAGAGGGGCAGCTGATTGCCGGGAATGACGTAATCCTCGCCGGCACAGCTTTCCATGCCGCCCTCATATTCCTCGGTGAACTCATCAAAAAGCTCGGCAGCATGATGGGGGCTGAAGTCCGCGCACATGGCCTTATAGGCGTCGATGATGGGCTGGGGCACGGCCGTGCAGTTGGGCAGATAGCCGGAGAGGGGCACATAGCCGGTCCAGGTATCGTCACTCTGAACGGCGGGCTGCCAGAGCGCATCGCCGTTGCGGATGGCGCTGTCATCCTTGGCTTTGACGTAGATTTCGGGGGTCAGGTTGGGATCGCTGTCCTGCACAATGACGCGCAGGGTAAGGCAGTGCGTGGTATCTTGGGCGGCAAGCTGCCGCAGGGCGTCGGCCGAGGTTTCTGCGCGCATGCACTCGCGGTGGTAGTAAATGCTCCAATGCACCTTCGAGCAAAGGGCAAAGCACGACTGCGGGCCGCCTCCGGTCTTGAGCATTTCACCGGAAATGTAATCACGAGAGAATTCACCCGCCATAGCGGCTTCAACAGTGGCATCGTCTATGGACGCATTCAGGAAATTGTAATATTCGTTCAGTGCGGCGAGAATGGCGGTTTCCTTTTCCCATACGGCCTTGTTTTCTTCGCGGGCGGTGCGCTCAACGATGATTTCTTCACGGATGTACTTGCTTTGCATGGGTGAGATCCTCCTGTAATGAATTATTGATTTTCAGCTTTTACAAGCTGCTGCGCGCATTTTTCGGCGCTGTCCCAGGTGAAATAGTGAACCGGCTTGCCGGCGCTGCCGGCGATGCGGATGATCTTGAAAAAGTCCGGATGCGACATGCAGTTGGGCTGAAGCCAGATGGCGCTGGCGTTGCGCAGAAGCTGCTCGTCCGGCAGCTGATTGGGGGGGATGAAGCGCACGTCCGGCAGCAGCGGGCGGATGGCGCGAAGCCAGGATGGATGGCCGCCGAAGGAGACGATCCGGCCCTGCGTATGGCAGGGCCAGGCGATTTGCTCCTCGGTTAGTTCATCCGGCTGCGCCTGGCCATTCTGAGCGCGAAAAACGCTTTCGCGCAGCTCGGCCAATTCCAGACGATAACGCTCGGCCTGCGCCGCCAGCTGGGTATGCTCGCCGCGCAGCTTTTTGAGCGCTCGCTCACTCTGATGGGCTTCCGCACGCAGAGCCTTGATATCGCGCTGATACTGGCGGCACAGCGCGGTCAGCTTCTGCTGCTCCTGCTCGGCGGCGTCGGGCTGCTCAGGCTCGTTTTCTTCTTCTTCGAGGTCCAATTCCTGATCGAACAGCTCCCCAAAGAGAAAATCATCAAAGAGGGGGTTTTCAATGCGCAGCCGGCCAAGCAGCAGCTGATATACGTCCAGGCCCTCCGCCGCAGCCTGATCAAGCGCGGCGCGCAGGTTATCGGGGACCGGCGTGGGGTCTGTATAGCGCGGCCACAACACATTGGTATAATCAAAGAGCAGCTGCGACAGATTGCAGCCCAGGGTACGGGCAGGGAAGAACTCGTCGGCTTCTTCCGCCGGAATTTTGCCCTTGCTGGGATAGCGCATCGTATGCAGGCAGGAAAGCAGCTCCGGCGACAGGATGGGCTTGGACGTGAGAAGACTCTTGTTATAGGTAAATGGCAGCTGATCCAGCGCCGTGTAGGTGACGGCCATTGCGCCGTAATACAGCCAGGGCAGGCTGCTGCCGGAGTCCAGCAGGTACAGCACGGCAAAGCAGGTTTCGTAGGGATCGTCCACCGTAAAGTGAAGCAGCGCATCATACAGCTCGGAAGGCATGTCGCCCTTGAAATTGCTCAGGCGCTGCTCACGGTTGCCGGGGCGGGTAAGGTCGGTGAAGAGAGCGCCGATTTTTGCCATATATGCGTCAAACTGATACTGCAGCTTCTCCAGCTGCTCCTGCTCCGGGGAAGCCTTGGAAAAGGAAACGCGGCTTGCAAAGGAAGAGGAGGAAGCGTAGGGAGCTGGACTGCGGTACATTGCGCGTTCTAAACGATCCTGAAGAGACGAAATCTCTTTGGCATAGGCATTCATACGGTTTTCAACAAATTGATCGGCATGGAAGGCAAGGTGATAGAATTCCCATACCTTGCTTTCAAAGCGCTGGGCGGCAAGCTGCACGGCCTGCTCATCCAGCATGCCCATAATGTCCTCAAACGCCTTGCGCTGCGGACAGCTGTCGGTGGGCTTGCGGTTTCGGCTGACCGTCCACTCATCGTTCAGCGTGCAGGGGAATGTGGCGGGCGCGACCAGTTCGGCGTTGCGATTGGCCAGCAGGCGGATCAGAGCCCAGATATCCGTCATCGGATAGTTCGGGTGAGCGAGGACTGGCATGAGGATCGGAAATCTTTGCTTATCGCCGCGCCGGGGAAGAAATTTGATGTGATCGGGCAGGATGTCCAGCAGAGCGTCCAGCTTTCCCTGGACCTGCGCCTGATCCAGAATCCAAATGGCTGCGCCGCCCAGCAGCTGATGCAGACGTTCATCCTCCGAGTCATAGCCGCCGAACAATTCCAGGCCGTTGGCCATGCCCCATGAATGGGGAAGGCGCGACAGATCATATATATCGCGCAGCTTGTTCCTGGCTTTTCCCCAATACTCCAGCGCTGCGTCCTCACGGCGCGCCCATTTGCCTGGCGTATTATCATAAATTTCCAGCCTTTCGGCATAGGAATAACGCTCCAGCTCCCCCTGGGCGTCCTCGGCCATTTTACTCATCCAGCTGTACATTTGCGGTCCCAGATCATCCAGGGAGGGCTCGGATGCATTTTTCTTGATTTTCAGCGCCCGCATGCTTTCAAGTATCGTTCGTTCGTCGCGGGTGAGTCGTTTATCGTTCATGCTGCACCTTCCTTGCCTTTGTTACTGTTCTATTTGCGCGATTTTTTCGTATCCGCCGTTTTCAAGCGTGGGCAGCGCTTCCAGCGCCTGCTGCATGCGTTCGCGCTTGCTTCGGTGCATGGTGCGCAGGTTCTGCAGGCTCAGCTCATTGGCGTAGTCCTTATAGGAAATTCTGGCGCTTGGGCCAAGCGCACTTCGCAGCATATTGCGGTAGCCTGAGGTCAGCCGGGGAATAATCATGCCAAGCTCCTGCCATAAAGCGATGTATTCCTGCTTGGTAAATACGCGCAGCTGCTCCAGCACAGGCTTGTCGGCCGTCAGATCAGGGGTATAAAGCAGCGCGTCGATGCCAGGCAGGAGCACCCATTCGCCCTGCGGCGTTTTCACGCCGATTCGACCGCTGCCGGTTTTTACCGCGACGGTGATCGTTTTCCCAGCCATATGCAGCTGCAGTATATTCTGCGTGCAATCCATGATGACGTTTGCGTCGCCCAGACGCTTGACGAAGAAGGCTGCCGCCTGATGAAACGCAACACGGGAATTATTGGCAAAGTCCGTGCCCTGAACCGCAGGCTTTACCTTTCTTTGCGCGGCAATGATGCGGGAGTCGATAAAGGTGTTGATAATTCTGCGATTATCCGCTTCAAGCTCTGAAAAACGATGGACGTTGTGCATGCGCCCGAAAAAGTATGCAATAACAGCGGGGTCAATCTGCGGCTCGGCGTCGTCCACTGCGCTCTGCGGCTGCTGCTCCTCCGTGGGCAGGAGCGACTTGTTGAAGCTGGAATAACCGCTGATCAGATTCAGGCGTATCGCTGTTTCGCCGGCCAGATAATGCAGCTGCTCCAGCACGGCGACTGCGTCGTCCTGCGTCATACCGCCCTGGTGGACGGCCAGGTTGCCCTTCTTGCGGATCAGATGGAATGCATCCAGCAAGGGGCGATCATCCATGTAGTACACAAAATCAGGGTCGGCCAGCATGTCAAAGGTAGTCAGCCCTGCGATATCCCTGCTGATGGCGGAGCCATACAGAAGCTTGACCATGTATTCCATGGCCTTGCGGGATGCGGTGATGCTGATGTCCGGATGGGACAGGGCAAAGGACTCAGCCTCTTGGCAGTAGCTGTAAAAGGGCGCTAATTCCTTGATGGGTTCCAAAAAGCTAAAATTCATCATATGAATATTTCAACTCGTTTCGGATGGTTTTTGTCAGTTCATTTGAATTGCGTCGTTGCCCTGCAGCGCGTCCAGCAGCTTTTGCCGCAGATCGGCAACGTAGGCGTCCACCTCCTGCGGGGAGGAGAGGCGCTTTTGCGGCAGCACATCGTAGCGGCGCAGGGTGGCCACGCGCAGCCTGGGGCTGCCGGACGTATCCTTGGCGGCGATTAAAGCCTCAAGCTTTTTGCATACGGAATTTCCGTAGGTGATGATCTGGGTAATGCTCGCGTCCAGAAGCGTCGGGCTGCCGGCGGCCAGGGCTGCCTGGGCGCGGCGGTCCAGCTCCTCGTCCGCGCGGCGGATCTCCTCGCGCAGCTCGGGCCTGTCAGCGGCCAGCGTGTGGATATCGCCGCGCGCCTGGCTGACGGCCGCCTTTACCGATTCGCGGCGGTCGTCGTTGATGCGCTGATACGTATCCTGCACTGTTTTTTCAAGCGCGGGCAGCTCGACGATGCGGCGGTAAGGCTTGGGGGAATGCAGAATATCCAGCATGGCGCGCACGGCGGCAAGCGCGCCGGCCTCGTTTTCAAAGTAGGTTTTATCGCCCTGCACCTGCTCGCAAAGTTGCCAGGCTGAATCAAACAGATCCTTTTGATTTTCAAAGAAAAACGCAACCTCGGGCATATCCTCCGACCAGTCAAGCAGCGCGTCCTCCGCGTTGGTGAAGGCCTCTAAAAACGCAATGTTATCGCTGCGCTGGGCAAGAATGCCATCCAGCGTATCCCTGCCGCCCTCGGCAACGCTTTTGCCAGGATAGGGAGCCTTGCCGGTATACCTGGACAGAAGGGCTTGATTGACCGCCTTCTTATCGCCCAGCAGGGAAGCAAGCTGGCCGCAAAGCCCGTCCTCATCCGTGTGCAGATCCATCGCGCCAAACAGCTCGGCGGCCAGCTGGCGGGCTTTTTTAATCAGAATATCCGGCGCGGAGACCTTTTGCCGCAGCACCGTTTTTTCTGTTTCGGCGCGCTTGCGCAGGCAGTCCAGCACCTTGCGGTCGCCGGCGGTCAGCACAGCGCCGCCATAAAGCAGCTGGATTTTCTGCCTGCGCATCAGCGCGGCGGTCAGTGCGGCGATGTCGATTTCGCGCCAGCCGTAGGGCGCGCCCTGGTAGCGCTTCTGCATCTCGGCCATGGTGACGGTGATATGCTGGCGGCTGCGGCTTTCAAGGTACTGCTGCATCTCGGCCAGCGCCCTGTCGTTGGGCTGGGCCACGCCTGCAAGCGATTCCTGCACGAGGCCGCCGGTCAGGATGGCCTGAATATCCTGATCGGACTGCACGAAGGTATCTACATAGTCGAGCTTGCTGTATACCCCCTCCACCAGGCGCGACAGGGCTGCGTCCAGCGCCTCCTTAACGGAAGAGCAGCGGATCGCCGCACGCTCACCCGCGATATAGAAGGAGCCCTTGACAATGGCCTCCTTCAGCAGGTCGGTCGCGGTCTTTTCGCGCTTTTTTGCCTCGTTCTGCTTTTCCTGAACGATTTTGCGCAGGGATTCCGAATGCTGAGAAACATTATGCTGCTTAACGTATTGCTCGATGCGGCGAACCTCCTCAAACTCCTGATAGTAATCGCTGGAGGTATCAAGCAGCACGATGGCGGCATGGTCAGCGCTGGATTGCAGCAGCAGCCGCTGCCGGTCGGCCTCGGTATCCTGAAGCCCGGAGGCCAGGGTAATCAGATTTAGCTTGATGCTGCCGGAGGGCTGGCCCAGCGGCGCAAAATCGATCATCGGATCGTATGAAAAATCATAGCGGTTTTTATAACGGTATTTTTTGCCCGGATACAAATCGGAAAACACAGCCTGGCCGATCATGCGGAGCACGTCGTTCTGATCGACGACGCTGCTGCGGATCTCGCGGTTGACGTCCTGCTCTTCATCGGTGAGGAAGAGATAGGTTTCGCCGCTGCGGGAAACATAGTTTTCATGCACCAGACGATCCAACGATTCCTGCAGCGCGCGGCGGATGGTGATCTTATCGGCGTGGATATTGTCGACCATCAGGGTGGACAGGTTTTCGATGCTGGAGGCAAGGCCCTCTACGTAACGGATGAGAAACAGAAGCTTGAGCACGTTCACATCCTGCTTTTTCAGTCCGTCGCCCGCCTGCGCCGCGCGGTCCGCACGGTCGATGACCCGGCGCACAGCGCCGTCTAGGAAGGTGTGCACCGTATCGTAAAAACAATAAAACGGCACAAAGCAGTTTTCATCCTGAAGCTTTACTTGCTGCGCGGCCTCCTGAAAGGCGGAAAGCATGCTGCGCTCGCCGCCGGAAAGGTGCTTGCCGGAGGAGCCGTGCTTTCGCACCTGCACCAGTACCTCCTGCAGAAGCTTGAACTGATAGGGGACGAAGGGATAGGACTCCACAAACTCGTCTTCGCTGGAATAACCCTTCAGATCGGCGATCGTGCCCGGCGCAAAGGAAAATAGATTGCGCATGATGGAGATATTCTGCTGATATACCAGGCGCAGCAGCCTTTCGGCCGTTTCGTTCTTGGCCAGGATACGGCGCTTGATCACCTCGTCCACTGAGGCGGAGGAGAGGCTCAGGCGAGTGTTGAAGCGTCCCTGGATTTTGGAAAAGTCGTTGCCCTTTACATGCGTTACGCTGTCGATATCCTCCTGGCTGGTTACGATGATCCAAACCTTGCCACGGCATTTGGCACCCAGCTCCTCCACAACGGTCTGCAGGTTGAGCATCAAGCTGGAATCGTCGCCGATATACTGGCCGATTTCATCAACCAGAAAAACCAGGTGGAAGTTGGGGGCTTTGCTTTGCACGTATTCGGCGATTTCCTTGGCCAGGCGGTCGATGCTGATTTCGGCGGTTTCCGTGCCGTTGAACCAGTTGCGTGCGGCCTGATCGGAAATGCCCGTCGTCTGCGTCAGCGCGGCGGTCACGTCGTCCTCCCAGAAGGCGAAGGCCTCGCGCGCGGTTTCCCAAGGCTCGGTGTTGATTTGCTCAAAAGCTGCTTTGAAGGCCGCCAGCTTGCCCTGACGATCCAAAAAACGCTCAAAGGCGGCAACCTTCAGGTCGTCGCCGTAATAGCCGCAGTGTTCATAAAAGACCTTGGTGAATACGCGCAGAATCGCGTCCCGGTCCTTGCCCATGGGGGATTTTGCATCAATATTGAACAGAATCACCTCGGTGGGGGTTTGCGCGACGCGGCGCATCATTTCGTATCGGTAGGGATCGTAATCGAATTTATCGGCAAAGTAATCGATGGCCTTTTTGCCGCACACCTCTTCATTGGCCAGCAGGTAGGAAAGAATCTTGAGAAAGTGCGATTTACCGCTGCCGAAGAAGCCCGAAATCCAAACGCCAATTTTATCTGTTGTGCCCTCAACGCCCTTTTCGTACTGATCATAAAATGCGCCGAAGTGCTTTTGCAGCTCGCGGGTGATTACGTATTCCTCCAGCTCCTGACGGCGGTTTTCGTCGTCCGTCTGCATCACCTTGATTACGCCGTTGATCGAGCGGTCAATGCTTTTCTGGAACATATTCTGCAGTTTCATAGTAAGGCTCCTTGCTTATATCAGATTAAAGGCACGATAGTAGTTGTCGTCCATAAAGGCTTCAAACAGCGTCAGCGTCTGCCCGTTGTAATCGCCGGGGTAAAACAGCACGACCGGTACGTCGTCGAAGACATGCTGCAGATTATTGAGGATGTTGTGACTGCGCATATAGGGAAATACGCGCCCCACGCCGGAGATCATCACCACATCGCCGGTCTGGTGATCGGGGTATTTCATGCGCTCGATATAGGCCTCCGGGGGCGCGACGCGCTGGATCTGCCTGAGCATAAAATCCGCGCCGTGCTGCGCCTCCATCTGCGCAATGCGATCCAGGATGCGGCGCTCCCGACAGATATCCAGCAGGATGTCGTACAGATCATACGCGATCACCCGGCAGGCGCCGTTTTGCCCGTTTTCACTGGCGGCAATGCTGTGCAGAAAATGCCGAACCGGCATTTCCTCGTCGGGGCGGTAGGCAAACACATACAGGCCCACCTCGTTGCTGAGTCCTTTGTTGCTTAAAAACGCTTCGTCATGCAGCTTTTCGCGCAGCGCGTCAAGCCGTGATAATATATTCTGCAATGCTGTCACCTCAGTCGATCACATTGAACGCCGGCAGAAAGCGCTGCATGCCCGCAGCCCTTAAGGCGCGTTCAAATTCATCTGAAATCTGTACAGGGCAAAGCCTGGTGCTTCCGATCTTTTCCAGATAGCCGTTCTCGCGCAGCACGTTCATCAGCACCGATTTGATGCGCTTGACGGTTTCCGGGCTCCAGGCGGCGACGGCCTCATCCTTTTCGCCCAGGCACGCAAAAAACACGTTTACGTCCTTGGACGTAAGCGTCAGATCAAAAGCGCGGTATTTTTCGCCGATAACGTCGGTCATAAACTCTGCCAGCAGCCTGCTCTGGCACATCATGGCGACCAAGGCGGCTTGCTTGGCCTGCTGCGTATCGCCCTGCGCCAGCATGTCAAGCAGCGTCTGGCTGCACGCAATGCATGCCAGACGATTGAGCGCGGCGCGGCAGTTTTTTGTGATCACGCGCTCTGTGGGATATTGAAACAGATTGTCCCGATATACTGTGTCCGTTATTTCCGCATTTGACAGGCCATTTTTATACAGACGCGCGACGATGCGCATCTCCCGAAACATAAACTGCTCGCGGGTAAGAGAACCGTTGTACAGTCCCACATGCATCCTCCTATCGTTGATCCGATGACGGATAGCGGTGGCGGCGATTCGCTGCGCCGATAGGGGCTGCATTCCTAAATGGCATTTTCAGATCTTTTGCTGACGAGCCCGTTTGATATAATGCCTGTGCGATGGTTTTTCGCAAATTATCCGATTCTGCGACGCTGGCTAAAACTGATGAACGGCGAGGAATGCCACTGACTATCTTCTATAATATTATAAGTGGAAATCGTTCCCATGTCAAGATAATCGGCTCCTGCGATGGCAATTTTATAGCAGATTTCGGCAGGCTTGCCGGGCGCGGGCGGCGCTTGAACCGCCGCCATGCAAGCGTGCCGCCGGCAGAGCACGTCAAAGACGCGGAAATGGGTAAGCCGTCAGCTAAGCCGTCAAAAATGGCAATTGTATCAGCCGTTCAGTATCAGCAGCAAAATTCATGGAGCAAGGAGAACGAAGCATGTCAAGACATGGGGAGAACATTTATAAGCGCCGGGACGGCCGATACGAGGGACGCTATGTGATCGGCAAGAATGCGTCCGGCAAAACCAGATTCGGATATGTTTATGGGCGACAGTACGCGCAGGTGCGCACACGATTGCTGCAGAAGAAGTCAGAGCTCCTGACTGCCGCTGCAAGCGCCGCATCGGCCCGCGATGTTACCCTGCGGGAATGGCTTTGCTATTGGCGCGAAAACGAACTGATGGGTACAGTGAAGCCCTCGTCCTATCAGGCCTATTGCAGGCAGATCAGCTTGCATCTGATTCCGGCACTGGGCGATGTGCCGCTTTCGCAGCTAACGCCGGCCTGCGTACACGCCTTTGCCGGACGGCTGGAGGCCTGCGGCCTGGCCTATAACACAAGAAAGGGGATTTTTCGCCTTTTATCTGCTGCTTTGCGCTGCGCCCAGGAGGAGGGGTTGGCCGCAAAAAATCCTTGCCGCAAAATCAAAATCCTGCTTTCCGAAAAGGCTGAACAGCGCGTGCTCAGTCGCCCGGAACAGGAAATGCTGCGCAAGGAAGCGCTGAAGCAGAATAACCTGCCCGTCCTGCTCAGCCTGTATACAGGCATGCGTTTGGGCGAGGTATGCGCACTGAAATGGCAGGATATCGACTGGAAAAAACGCACCGTCGCCGTCAGACGCACGGCGCAGCGGGTTGCGCATGCCCTGTCATCCGCCCATGAAAGCACGTTTCTGATGGTCGGCACGCCCAAATCCAGGCGCTCGCGCCGCGTGCTGCCCATTCCTGATTTTTTGATTTCAAAGCTACGCGAGGCTTTCTTCGCCGCCGGCAGCCTGTCGCCCGAGACTTTTATCTTTGGAAAGGGCGCGCGCGCCGCCGAGCCGCGCACGCTGCAGCGGCGATTCAGCCGTCTGCTGCACAGCGTCGGCCTGACCGGCGTTCATTTTCATACGCTTCGTCACAGCTTCGCCACACGGCTGATGGAGCTGGGCGTGGATATTCAAACCATCAGAGCGCTGCTGGGGCATGAATCGGCCAGGACGACGCTGGACTTTTATGGGCACAGCCTGACGGAGCAGCAAATTCGCGCCGCTTCGCTGCTTGCCTCCTGCTGACCGCCGGCAATAAGCCGTCAAAAGCCGTAAAGCCCCTGCAGAAAAGGCAGCAGCAGTCGGCCCTTTGGCCCGTGCCGTAAAGTCGGATAATTTGCGACGCTTTTATTCTGGCATAATCGCTTTGAATTATTCCGCTTTGCTGCTTCGGTGCATGCGCGGCGTTGCTCCGCCGAGACTAAATGGCTGCCGAAGATAATAGAAACACCGAAACGGAGCCTGCTTGCCCCGTTTCGGCGTTCAATGATGTTCGATTTTTAGAATCAGGTCTTTTAATCCATATAGAATAAACCGTTTTTGCTGTATTGCGTATTCTGTGTGATCTCGATGCCGAAATGATCAAAGATCGCGCCGGCTCCGTCCATGTCGATCCAGCGCCGGTTCAATTCGTCCGTATAGAGGATGGTATGACCCACGCAGGCAGGGTCGTTGAAGATGAAATAGGGCGTTTCGGCGTTTTGACAGTAGCCAACGCAGATCACCCAATGCCCCTCAACGAGGTAGGATTCTGAATCAGAGGGGGCATCCAGATTATAGCTGCCATCCTCTGCGGAAGACCAGGCTTGCAGCGGCATCAAAACGGGATGTCCCGCAGCCAGCTTTTGCAGCAGGTCGTCCAGGGATAGCTGCTGGGATGCTGTGAAAGCAACGTCATTTTTTTCCAGATATGCCATAATGGCGCTGGGCGGCGTGCCGCTTTCGGGCGTGGTGCCAAGCAGGTTTTCATATTGTGTCAGGTTCAGGTCGGCTGCATAGGGATCAAGCCAGTTCATCAGCATCTGTACGCATGTGGCGCCGCAGGTATAATCGCCATATTGCCGCAGGGCCGGAAGATCGATGAACACGTCCGCGTCCGTCAGAGAGGCGACATAAAAAGACGTGTCGTCGGCATTGGCGTTGCTGCCGATTGGAAGCAGAAGAATGCATGAAAGCAAAAGCAGGGCTGTCAGGCTGAGAAGGCTGATTTTTGTTTCTTTCATATTTGGCTCCTTTGGCATATTGGGCAGAATGAGCGCACGGATCCGTTTGATTCTTCCCTATCATAGCATGCGGCGCAGCGCTTCGCAAGCCTTTTTGCAGGCATGGATTTGTTTACGCTTCATTCATTGCTTTGTCATTTTCTGGGGGTATGTTAAAATCGACCTTCAGAATAGGAGGAAGAAGAAAGGATGCAGCTGAAAAAACTCGTTTGCCTGATGCTGGCGCTGGCACTTTTGCCTCTCAGCGCCGCGCTGGCGGAGGAGGAAAGCTATTTTACCGCGCGGGATTTGGCGCAGGATTACGATGCGAACAAGGCGGCGATGATTCAACTGCTTGATAGCGAAATTGCCGCAGGCACGGAGAGCGTGACCGTCAGCGGTACGACCGCAACGATTACGGCAGAGGGCGTTTACGTGCTGACGGGTACGCTGCAAAATGGGCAGATCATTGTGGACGCGCCCAAGGACGCCAAGGTGCAGCTGGTGCTTGATGGCGTGACCATTCATAGCGAAACCTCCGCTGCGATCTATGTACGCCAGGCCGATAAGGTGTTTTTGACGCTGGCGGCGGGCACGGAGAACAACCTTTCCAGCGGCGATGCGTTTGAAGCGATTGACGATAACAACATTGACGCAGCGGTGTTCTCCAAGGATACCCTGACAATTAACGGCGCGGGCGCGTTGACGGTTGCGTCCCCGGCGGGACATGGCGTTGCGGTCAAGGGCAAGCTGAAAATAACCGGCGGCAGCGTGCGCATTACCGCCGCCCGCCATGGCGCGACGGGCAAAAACGGTGTGTATATCTGCGGCGGAACGCTGGATATTACGGCTGAGCAGGATGGCCTGCACGCCGAAAATGATGAGGATACCACCCGGGGAATGGTGGTTATCAGCAGCGGCAGCGTGCGCATTGCGGCGGATGGAGACGGCATTGACGCGGGCGGCATGTTGGAAATTACGGACGGCGATTTTGATATCGTCACGGGCGGCGGCAGCCAGAATGCGCCCGCTCATCAGGAGGAGCGCGGGGGCCGCGGCTGGTTCGGCTGGCAGGATAGTGCGAGCAACTCCGCACAGGATACTGCCAGCGCCAAGGGACTGAAGGCCAGCGGCAGCGTGACGCTGACTGGCGGCGATTTCACGCTGGATTGCCAGGACGACGCGATTCACAGCAACGCCGATGTGAACATCGCAGGCGGGACGTATCAGATCGCCACGGGCGACGATGGCGTGCATGCGGATGAAAACGTTGCGACATCAGGCGGAACGATTGCCATCAGCGCCAGCTACGAGGGGATCGAGGGACAATGCATCGAAATCTCGGGCGGCAAGATCGACGCGACTGCCTCAGACGACGGCCTGAACGCTGCGGGCGGCGACAGTGGCGACGATACGCGGCGCAGCTTTATGCAAAGCAGCGGCAAAAACGAGCTGATTATTTCCGGTGGGTACATTGTGATCGACGCGGCGGGCGACGGATTGGATTCTGACGGCAATTTGACTGTAACAGGAGGAAATGTATATGTATATGGTCCTGAAAGCAGCAATAATGGGGCTCTTGATTTTGATGGTACAGGCACGGTTACGGGCGGCGCGGTGGTCGCCCTGGGCGCGTCGGGCATGGCACAGAACTTCGACGATTCCTCCTCGCAGGGCTCCATACTGGCGTCCTGCTCCACCCAGGCGGCGGGCACCGTGGTAACGCTGCTGAATGCAAACGGCAACGAGCTGATCTCCTGCACGGCGAAAAAGAGCTTTTCTTCGGTGGTCATCAGCCTGCCTGAAATCCAGAGCGGCCAAACCTACACGTTAAGAATCGGCTCCTCCACCCAGAATATCATGATGAACGGGCTGATCTATGGCAGCGGGTTTAGCGGTTTCGGCGGGGGAGGCAGATGGCGGCCATGAGCAGGGGCGCGAAGGTGCTGTATTGCGTTTATCTTGCGCTGCTGATGGGCTTTTCCGGCTTTGTGACGCTGGATACGTTTGTGATTGCGCGGGTGGAAACCACGCTGGAAGCGCCTCAGCCGACGCAAACGCCAAGCGTTGCCAGCGCGGAACCGATCATTACTGAGAATAGCTATCAGGATGCGCATATTTCCATTCAAATTGATACCCGGCGGTTGGACGATACGACCGTCTATATTGCTGATGTGACGCTATCCTCCCCGGAGTATTTGAAAACTGCCCTGGCGCAGAATGCTTATGGCAAAAACGTGACGGAGACGACCTCCGCCATTGCCGCGCGGCAAAGCGCCATCCTGGCTATTAACGGCGATTATTATGGCTCCCGCGAACGCGGCTATGTGCTGCGCAACGGCACGCTGTATCGCAGTACCGCCGCGGCTGATCAGGAGGATTTGGTGATTTTTTCCGACGGTTCATTCGCCGTCATTGACGAAGGCAGCATCTCGGCGGATTCGCTGCTCCAGCAGGGCGCGATGCAGGTACTCTCCTTTGGCCCGGCGCTGGTGGCGAACGGCGAAATCACCGTATCGCAGAAGGATGAGGTGGGCAAGACCATGGTCAGCAATCCACGTACGGCCATTGGCGTCGTTGCGCCGCTGCACTATTTGTTTGTTGTGTCGGATGGCCGCACCAGCCAAAGCGCAGGCCTGTCGTTGTATGAGCTGGCGCAGCTGATGTAGTCGCTGGGCACGCAGACGGCCTATAATCTGGATGGCGGCGGATCGTCCACCTTGTATTTCAATGGTACGGTCGTCAACAACCCCACCACCAACGGCAGGCGTATCCAGGAAAGGAGCGTGAGCGACATTGTCTACATCGGCTACTGATATAAGCCGGGCCCGGATAAAAAGGCTGGGATGGCGCTTTCTGTGGATCAGCTTTGCTTGCGCAGCGTTCTCATTTGTTTATGAGTGCTTTAGCCATCAGGTATACGCGCTCAGCATGATTCTTGCCTTTTTATATCCAATGATTGGCGGCACACTGCCATGCTTTGTGATTTCACGCCTGCGTCGCCTGCCGAACCCTTGGACGCTATATGCTTGGCGCGCGGGCGTGATGACCGCCATGATTGGCAGCCTGATGCGGGGCGCGCTGGAAATTTACGGCACCACCAACCGCCTGACAGCCGCTTATCCCATCCTGTGCGGCGCGCTGTGCCTGGCAGGGGCGCTGGGATATCTGATTGCTCCGCAGAAGATGATGTGAGCGGGGGAAGATCGCACGTTTATGCAAAAGTATCGCAAGATCCATGATTTTGCGGTACTTTTTATTTTAACGTTTTAACCAGCGCTAACAACGGCGAATGATGCAACATTCAGAAAATGAATATGCAACATATAGATATTGCGGAAGGCTGGATTTTGACCGTATAATGCAAATGTTATAGCACAAATGTTACGCCTTGTGGGAGGAACGGATTTATGGCTAAAATCGTCTTTATGGGAGCGGGCTCCAGTGTTTTTGTCAAAAATGTAGTGGGCGACTGCATGCTGTCTCCCGTGCTGAAGGACAGCGAATTTGCCTTGTATGATATCGATCCCGTTCGTCTGGACGATAGCCGCAGGATGCTGACGGCGCTCAACAGCAATATGGGCGGCCATGCGGTGATCACCGCCTATCTGGGCGTGGAAAACCGCAAGGACGCGCTGCGCGGCGCATCCTATGTGATTAACGCCATTCAGGTGGGTCTGTATGAGCCCTGCACGGTAACGGACTTTGAAGTGCCCAAGAAGTACGGCCTGCGCCAGACCATCGGCGATACGCTGGGCATTGGCGGCATCTTCCGTGCTCTGCGCACCATTCCCGTGATGCAGGATTTTGCCGATGATATGGCTGCGGTTTGCCCGGACGCGTGGTTCCTCAACTATACCAATCCCATGGCCATGCTGACCGGCTATATGCAGCGCTACACCCCCATCAAGACGGTGGGCCTGTGCCACAGCGTGCAGGTGTGCGCCAAGCGGCTGCTGGCTGGCCTTGGCATGGAATATGATCCGACCATCCGCACGCTGATTGCGGGCATCAATCATCAGGCTTGGCTGCTGGATATCCGCGATAAGGACGGCAACGACCTGTATCCCGAAATCAAGCGCCGCGCCCTGGCTCGCACGGAAAAACATGAGGACATGGTGCGCTATGAAATTATGAAGCGCTTTGGCTACTATGTAACGGAATCCAGCGAGCACAGCGCCGAATACACGCCCTATTTTATCAAGGATAAGTATCCCGAGCTGATCGAGCGCTTCAATATCCCGTTGGATGAGTATCCGCGCCGCTGCATCAAGAACATTGAAAAATGGGCTACGCAGCGCGACGAGCTGACCAACAATCCCAACCTGCGCCATGAGCTGTCCCGCGAGTATGCCAGCCATATCATGGCCGCCATGGAAACCAATACGCCCTACAAGATCGGCGGCAACGTGATCAACACGGGGCTGATCACCAACCTGCCGCAGAACGCCTGCGTGGAGGTACCCTGCCTGGTGGATGGCTCAGGCGTAACGCCCTGCTATGTGGGCGATCTGCCTGAGCAGTGCGCGGCGCTGAACCGTACCAATATCAACGAACAGCTGCTGACCATCGAGGCCGCCAAGACCCTGAAGAAGGAATACATTTATCAGGCTGCGCTGATGGATCCGCATATGCAAAGCGAATTGTCCATTGACGATATCGTGGCGCTGTGCGATGATATGATCGAGGCTCACAAGGGCTGGCTGCCTGAGTATCACTAAGCGAATCAAACGGAAACGCATGGCGTTTCCGGGTTGAGATAGACCGTTTAAAAAACGAAAGGAAGGCAACGAAACATGAAAAAGATCCTGGCTCTGCTGCTTGCGCTGGCTCTGCTGCTGCCCACCGTGGCGATGGCCGAGCTGAACCGCGTCTCCGAGGACCCCGTGGAATTCACCTTCTGGGCCGCGTACAACCCCACCTTCCAGACCGATTGGGAAAACATGAAGTGCTGGAAGTACCTGGAAGAAGCGACCGGCGTCCACATCAAGTGGGAGCTCTACACCCTGAACGAAATGAAGGATAAGCTGGGCATCACGCTGGCTGGCGGCGATCCCTCTGTGCTGCCGGACGCCTTCTTCCGCTGCAATATCACCGATACGCAGCTGAAAAAGTACGGCCCCGAAGGCATGTTTCTGGATATCAGCAAACTGGTTCGCGAGTATGCCCCGAACCTGTGCCAGAAGATGGACGATATGAACGCCTGGGGTTCCATGCTGGATCCTGAGACGGGCGCGCTGTATGCCACCCCGACCCTGAAGGACAGCATCTCTTCCCGCATTCTGCCCAACTTCTACTTCAACAAGCACATGATGGAAAACGTCGGTTGGACGACCGGTGCGCCAAAGACGACCGACGAACTGTACGATCTGCTGGTGCTCATCCGCGATAACGACGCTAACGGCAACGGCGATCCCGGCGACGAAGTGGGCATCACCTCCAACAGCCTCACCCGTATTATGAACCTGTTCTCCGGCGCGTTCGGCATCAACAACCGCGGCCGCGAGGATCTGTGCGTGGATGCCGATCCTGCCGATGAGACCAAGGTGCGCTATGTATACACCACCGAAGAATACCGCAAAATGCTGTCCTACCTGAACAAGCTGTACACCAACAACCTGATCGACAGCAACATCTTTTCTCTGAAGACCTCCTCCATGGTGGCTTTGGGCAGCCAGAACCAGATCTTCGGCCTGGCCTATCACTCCCTGGCGGCTGCTGGCATCGATGAAGCCGACTATATCGGCATGGACGAACCCATCCAGGGCCCGGATGGCTACAAGGCCTGGAATACCACCGACAGCGGCATCTACAAGGGCGCTTTCGTCATCTCTGCCAACTGCAAGCAGCCCGAAATGCTGGTCAAGTGGATTGACAACCTGTACACCTACGAAGGCAGCTTGCTGATCAACTTCGGCAAAGAAGGCGAAGATTGGCACTACAACGAGCAGCACCTGCCCACCTGGAACGATTATATCCTGGATCAGGTGAACGAAAACACCAATTACGACCTCGTTACTGCTCAGGTGTCCTGCTATGCCTCCGGCAACGTGCCCTGCTGGTTCACCGATGAAACCTTCCCCGGCGCGCAGTGCCGCGGCCTGGGCTACGAAACCTCTCAGAAGCTGGCGCCCTACACCAACCAGCAGGCTTGGCTGTTCAACTTCACCATCGAGGAAGCGGAAGAAGTGTCTGCCCTCAAGGCTGATATCAACACCAACTGTCATGACGTTTGGCGCGCTGATTTCATCAAGGGCACCAAGGACGTTAACGACGACGCCGTTTGGAACGAATATGTGCAGCAGATCGAAAGCCTCGGTCTGGAAGACATGATGTACCTGTATCAGACTGCGCTGGATCGTATGCTCGAGACGAAGTAAAGCAACCGTCGATCGGGGGCACATGTCGCGCTGTGCCCCCGATCTCCTTATAATCCTGACGCCGTAAACAAGGAGCTTCAAATCATGACTACAAATTTGAAAGTGCCCGGCCGGAAAAGCTGGACGCAGCGGCTGAGAAATGAAATGGCTGCCAACTGGCAGCTTTATCTGCTTGTGCTTCTGCCGGTCGTTTATCTGATTCTATTCCACTATTGGCCTATGCTGGGCGTGCAGATTGCCTTTAAAGATTTCAAGCCGACCAAGGGCATCTGGGGTAGCCCGTGGGCTTCCTCCCGCGGCCAGGTGAATGTGTTCAAGCACTTTCAACGCTTCCTGCGCTCGTCCTATTCGCTGCAGATTATCGGCAACACCATCAGCCTGAGCCTTTACTCGCTGCTGGCCAAATTTCCCTGCTGCCTGCTGCTGGCGCTGATGATGAACGAGCTGCGCAGCACGAAGCTCAAGAAAACGGTACAGGTTGTTACCTATGCTCCGCACTTTATTTCCACGATTGTCGTCGTGGGTATTATGCAGCAGATGTTTGCCGCGCCCTCTGCCCTGATGCGTTCGGGCGGCGTGGTGAATATGCTCATCGGCATGCTGGGCGGCGAGCCCATTCCCTTCATGGAAAGCGCCTCCGCTTTCCCGCACATGTACGTCTGGTCCGGCGTGTGGTCCAGCGCCGGCTGGGGGTCCATCATCTATCTGGCCACGTTGTCCAATGTCGATCCGCAGCATTATGAGGCGGCCACGCTGGACGGCGCAACCAAGCTGCAAAAAATCTGGTATATCACCCTGCCTGTGCTGATTCCCACCGCGGTTACGCTGTTTATCCTGGACGTCGGCCATGTGATGAACGTCGGCTTTGAAAAAGCCTACGCCATGCAGAACGACCTGAACCGCACCTCCTCGCAGGTGCTGGCTACCTATGTGTATACGCAGGGCATTAAGGATGGCAACTATTCCTTCTCCACCGCCATCAGCCTGTTTAACTCTGTCATCAATCTGGTGCTGATTTGCACCGTGAACTTTATTAGCCGTAAAATCTCCGAAGTGAGCTTGTGGTAAGGAGGCGCGATTTGTTATGACTACCGCGAAAAAAACTTCCTCGACCGCTATTAAGCGCATTCGGGGAGACGTGGTTTTTGATGTTGTCAACGCCAGCATCCTGATCGTGATGATGCTGGTAGTGCTGTATCCGCTGATTTATGTGGTCAGCTGCTCGGTTTCGTCGCCGCTGCTGGTGGTGCAGAGCAAGGTGGTGCTTTTCCCCAAGGGCATGACCAAGGTTGCCTATGAGCACGTGTTTAACAACTCCCTGATTCTCAGCGGCTATGGCAACACCATCCTATACACCCTGATTGGCACCAGCATCAACCTGGTGATGACCATCATGGCCGCCTTCCCGCTCTCGCAGAAAACCTTCGGCGCGCGCAAGGGCATCACGTTCCTGTTCACCTTCACCATGCTCTTTTCGGGCGGCTTGGTACCCACCTTCCTGACTGTGCAAAGGCTGGGCCTGATGGATACCGTGTGGGCGCTGGTGCTGCCCGGCGCGATCAGCGCATGGAACATGCTGATCATGAAAAACTATTTCCAGACCTCTATCCCGGGCGAATTGTACGAGGCTGCGCGTATTGACGGCGCGGACTGGATGACCATCCTGCTGCAATTGGTGCTGCCGTTGTCCATGCCCATCGTGGCTGTGATGATCCTGTATTATGGCGTTTCGCATTGGAACTCCTATTTCAGCGCTCTGATCTATCTGCGCGATCGCATGCGTTATCCGTTGCAGCTGATCATGCGCAGCTATTTCTCCGGCAATGACTTTGCCGAGCAGGGCGGCGGCGGGGAGGATACCGCTACGGCGCTGCTGCTGACGGAAACCATCAAGTACGCGTTGATTGTGATCGCGTCCTTCCCCATGCTGTGCCTGTATCCGTTTATGCAGCGCTTCTTCGTGAAGGGCGTTATGCTGGGCGCGGTCAAGGGCTAAAGCAGGAGTTTGTCGTGCGCATGGCGAAATAGCTGGGGCGATAAGGAGGCGGAAGGATGGATATTCTGCTCAGACGCAGCGGCTATATGGCCTGCGAACCCCGGCACAGTTTCGGCCCGATGGCGCATGAGTGCTTTCTGTTTCATATCATCCTTTCCGGCTGTGGCTTTTTTGAGCAGGAAGGAAAGCGCTATGTTCTGCATACCGGGCAGGGATTCCTGATCTGGCAGGGCAAAACAGCTTATTATGAAGCGGACGCGCATGATCCCTGGACGTATGCCTGGCTGGGCTTTCGCGGGGCGGATGCGCTGCGGATGATTGCCGCCATGGGGCTGAGCGAGAGCCATCCCATATGGGAAATGAGCGGGGATGAGCAGCTTCAGCGCTCCTATCAGCGCATTCTGCACGATATCCCCAAGTGCGCGGATATCGTATCCATGCGCTCCATTATTGCGGGCGATATGCTGAATTTTCTCTCCTGGGCGGGGGAAACGAGCATCAAGGCTTCCACCCTGTCCATGCGCTATTGCGATCAGGCCGCGGCGTACATGCGCTCTCACCTGAATCAAAAGGTCACGGTGGAGCAGTTAGCGGCGTTCATTGGCCTCAGCCGTTCGCAGCTCTTTCGAGCGTTTAAAGAGGTCTACGGCAAATCTCCCCGCGAAATGCTGGCCATTATTCGCACGGAGCAGGCGCAGTATATGCTGCTGAATACTTCGTTGCCGTTGGAGCAGGTGGCGCTTTCCTGCGGTTATGCAAACGAATCGCACTTTTGCGTGTCCTTTAAGCGCGAATGCGGCTTTTCGCCCATGGAGTTTAGAAAGACGCAGAGCGACGTTCTGCTGGATGAGTAAACGTAAAACAGACATAAAAGGGTCGCCCTTCCTGCTGCCTGACGGCGCGTGGAAGGGCGACCCTTTTTGCTTTTTGCAGGCGGAGAGCCTTATTCTCATCGGAAAAAGCGGATGGCCATTTTGCATCACCCGCGGCATGATCTCCAGCGGCAGCGTTGTGCCGGATGAAGGAGCGGCCCTGCGGCGATAAAATGAGGTATTTAAAAATCAATTGGAAAAATAATCCTGCAATGCCTGGGCGGCGGCCTGCTCGTCTGGGCCGTCGATCACAGCTTCCAGGGTTTCCTGCTGGATATAGCCCAGCGACAGGATGCCAAGCAGGGATTTTGCGTTGATGGTGCGGTGCGCGTCGCACAGAAGTACCGAGGCTTCATAGCGGGAAAGCATTTGCGCAAAGCGTGCGGCGGTTTCCTGCGTAAAGGGGCAATTATGCTTGAGGGACAGCTTCAGGGTCATCATTTTGATCATCTCCATTAAGTACGGGCGCGCCGGAGGCTTGCGCATACTGCATTATTTTTCGTAGTCTGTGGTTTACGCCGGATTTGCCCAGCGGCGGATCCAGCATTTCGCCCAGCTGTTCCAGCGAGGCGTCGGGGTTCTTCAGGCGCAGCTCCGCCGTTTCGCGCAGGGCGGGAGGCAGGGCGGCAAGCAGGGAACGCGCTTCTAAATATTGCAGCGCGGAGATCTGCCGCTGGGCGGCGGATAGCTGGCGCAGCATGTTGCTGTGGTCGCAGTTGGTGGCGCGCAGCACGCTTTCATGCAGGCTGCGCTGCGCCAATATGTTTTCATAGTGCATCATGGCGCGGGTAGCGCCCATAAGCCCCAGCAGGGTGGAAATCTGCCCGCTGCGCTTAAGATACACAATGTGCGCGCCGCGGCGCTGCATGATGGCGCAATCCAATTCGCACCGGGTAAGCAGCTGAGACAGCGCCTGCGCGCGGGGCTCGCTGTTGCATACAAATTCCAGGTGATAGCCGTGCTCGGGCGCGGTGACGGAGCCCTCGCCTAAAAAAGCGCCGCGCAAAAAAGCATGCTGGCAGCACTTGCGCGTCAGCGCGCGGCGGGGCAGGCCGCGATATACCTCGCCCTGCTCGCTTTCATGCAGCATGTGCAGGGACAGCATCAGCTTGCGGGTATCGCCCTGGGACAGGCGGATCACGCACACGCGGCGGCCGCCAAAGCGTTCTACCTTGTTAAAGTGCGGGGTGGCGTTGATTTCCAGCCGCTTTTTCAGCAGGATGAAGACACGCTTGGCCACTGTGACGTTCTCGGATGAAAACGCAATGGAAACCTGCCCGCGCCCATGCAGGGTCATCGAGGCGCAGGATTGGGTCAGCGCGTTTAATTCGCTGAGCATGCAGCAGCTTTTTTCAATGCGCAGGGATACAAGCTCCTGCTTGACTTCTGTGGAAAAGCTCATGCTTCAAAATGGCCGATCAGGCGAACCTCCGGCTCCAGCGTTACGCCGAACTGTGCCTGCACGCGGCACTGCACCTCCTGCATCAGGCGATAGATTTCGCTCGATGTGGCGTGTCCGCGATTGATGACAAAGCCCGCGTGCATTTCGCTTACCTGCGCGTCGCCCACACGATAGCCCTTGAGGCCGGCCTGCTCAATCAGCGCGCCGGCGTAATATCCAACCGGACGCTTGAAAAACGACCCGCAGCTGGGATATTGCAGCGGCTGTTTTTCGCGGCGGCGCGCGGCCAAATCGGCCATCGTGGCCTTGATTTCATCGGGGCTGCCGGGGGCTAATTCAAACGTGGCCTCCAAGACGACCCAGCCGTTTTGCATCACGGCGCTGGAACGATAGCCAAGCGATAGCTCATCCTTGCTTACCGTGCGCACGCCTTCGGGCGTAAGCACGCGGGCGGAGACGATCACCTGTGCGATTTCTCCGCCGTAAGCGCCGGCGTTCATGCACACCGCGCCGCCGATGGAGCCGGGGATGCCCGCGGCAAATTCCAGACCGGTCAGACTGGCCTGTGCAGCGGTGCGCGCGGCGGCGGCCAGCGATGCGCCTGCCTGCGCCGTCAGCGTATTTGCAAATACAGAGACTTCGCTCAGCGCGCGTCCCAGGTGGATCACCAGCCCATCAAAGCCGCTGTCCGCGATCAAAAGGTTGGAGCCGTTGCCCAATATCAGCAGGGGAAGGCCCTTCTCCTGCGCCCATTGATGAACGTGCGCAAGCTGCTGCGCGCTTCTCGGCTCCGCAAACAGGGCGGCTGGGCCGCCAGTTCTCATGGTGGTGTAGGGAGCCAGCGTGACGTTTTCACGCACGCATCCGGCGGGCAGCAGGGCGGATAGCTGCTGAAAAATGCTTTCGGACATAGAACCTCCGGTAAAATACAGACCTATTATAACAAATAATGATGCTCAAAGCAAGCGCAAAAGCGCTATACACAGATATTTTACAATTTCTTTCAGCTTTTATGCGCGCGGCGCGGACATCAAAAATGTGCCGCCGCTGAGGGTAAAGGGCAGGCAGTCGGCGGGAATCAGCACGGTTTGCCCGGCGGGCAGGGCGCAGAAGAGCCGACCCTCGGGGCAGGAGAGCTGCCCATCCGACAGCGCCGTCAGCACAGAAAATGCCTCAGGATGGGCGGAGAAGGGTACCTCCTGGCAATCATTCAGACGCTCCACCCGAAAATAGGGGGTGTCCAGCAGCAGCTCGCGGCGGCAGTGCGCGTCGGGTAGCGGCTGCGGCTGCACAGCTTCCAATTGCAGCTCTGGCCGCACCACATCCAGCGCCTGGCGGATATGCAGCGGGCGCTTGTTGCCCTGCGCATCGGTGCGGTTCCAATCATAAAAGCGATAGGTAACGTCGCTGGACTGCTGAATCTCATACAGCAGGATGCCGCCGCCAATGGCATGCACCATGCCGGCGGGAATGTAAAACACATCGCCAGCCTGTACGGGCACAAAGCGCAGAAGCGGCTCCAGCGGCGCCTCGGTTTCAAAGGCCTGGCGCAGCATATCGCGCGTAACGCCCGGACGCAGGCCGTATACCAGCTGCGCGCCCGGCTCGGCGGCCAGGATGATCCAGGCTTCGGTTTTGCCTAACTTGTTTTCATGCGCCTGAGCGTAAGCATCGTCCGGATGCACCTGCACGCTCAGCGCTTGCTTGGCGTCCAGGAGCTTTAGCAGCAGCGGAAACTCGCCGGTTATCTGCGTGCCTGTCAGCTGCGCGCCATAGCGCGCAAGCAGCTCGCTCAGCGGCGTTCCCTGCGCGTCGGTGGAGTTCAGTCCCGGGATGACGCTCATTTCCAGGCTTTCGCCAGTGCGCGTGTCAGGCGCTGGTTTGCCATAGCGGGTTTTTAATTGATCGCCGCCCCAGGGGGTAGCCGCGCCGTAGCGGAAGGCAGGATAAAGCAGAATGGGCGCTAAAGACATGAAAGCAGCTCCTTTCCGATACGCAAAACACGCCGCTCCCGACGATCGAAAGCGGCGCGTAAGAAAACCACGGACTCGATACGCGCTTACAGCACGGACTTGGTGGCGATAACGTCCACACCAGTGCCTACCACGTTGGCGATCAGCACATCGCCGGCCTTGATGGGGGCTTTGAGCTGCAGCTCGTCAATGGCGCGCATGCATTCGTCGATCTTGGCCTTGGGGATGGGGGTACGGGTCTTGAGGCTTACGGGAGCCACGCTGCCCGCCACGGGAGCCACGGCGGTGATCATGCGCAGGGGCTGGGTGCACTCCTGATGGGCGTACAGATCACCGCGCTTGCAGGTGTTGCCCTTGACGGATACAACCGCGCCGTCTTCCAGCGTTACTTCCATGCGGCAACCCATGGGGCAATTGATACAGGTGATGATTTCATTCTTTTGCAAGGAAGGATTCCTCCTTAGAAAAATGATAGATTAGTCAACCCTATTTTACGCTTTTCCCGCCAATTTTACAATAGCCAAAGCAAAGATTTTAATGTTTTTATACAAGCCTTCGATATCGGCGTATTCGTTGGCCTGGTGCGCCAGATCCTCATCCTGCGGGAAGGATGCGCCGAAGGCTACGCCCTCCTGCAGCGAGCGGGCATAGGTGCCGCCGCCGGTGTAGAGGCACTTGCGTTCATAGCCCGTTACCTCGTGATAAGCGTCCAGGAGATTCTGCACCAGCTCGCTGCCTGCGGGCACATGGTGCGGCTCCTTTACCTCCATGGCCTCCACCCGCATGCCGGGCAGGGAGGCGGATACGTTTTTGATAATCATATCGGGATTGGTCATCACGGGATAGCGGATATCCAGCGTGGCGTATACGCCGCCCTCGCCGGCGCGGATAATGCCCAGGTTGCAGGTTAGGTAGCCGCTGATGCCGTCCGACACGCTGATTTCGAGCCCTTCGCCCTTGTAATCCAGGCCGATCTTATCGGCCAGCAGGCGAAGATCACCCTGCACGCCCAGTTCGCGCAGCAGCAGCAGCATTTCGCCGTTGGCGTTGCGGGCGGTTTCGGGATAGGCGGCGTGGCCGCTGATGCCGGTCACGGTGATGGATACGCCCTTGTCCGTCAGCTGCACCTCGGCGGGGATATCCAGCTTCTTGGCGGCAGCTTCGGCCTGCGCAACGGTTGCGGCGTCGCCCGCCACCAGCGCGGAGGCGCGGCCGGGGATTACATTGGGGCGCTCGCCGTTGTTAAAGGCGATCACCTGTAGGCCCTCGTTGGAGAGCACGCCGTGCAGCTCCAGCCGGCAGATGCCCTTTTCGATGTTGATGATGGGGTAGGATGCGTCAGGGCTGAAGCCCATGCGCGGCATGGTGGCCACCTTGTTGTAGTGCGCAATATCCTCCCAGCCGCTTTCCTCATCGCAGCCCAGAATCAGGCGTACCTTGCGGCGCAGGGGGATGCCCACGTCCTTGACGGCCTTCATGGCGTACAGCGCGGCCACGGCGGGGCCCTTGTCGTCGCTGGTGCCGCGGCCGTACATGCGGCCGTTTTCAATCACCGCGCCGTAGGGGGGATACTTCCAGCCGTCACCCTCGGGCACCACGTCCAGATGCGCCAGGATGGCCAGCGCGTCTTCATCGCTGCCCTCGCCCAGATCGGCATGGGCGATATAGCCGTCAAAGTTCTGCGTCTTAAAGCCCATCTGTTCGCAATCGGCCAGAGCCATATCCAGCATGCTGCGCACTTCCTTGCCAAAGGGCGCGCCGGGCGCAGCTTCACCTTTGACGCTGGGTACGCGGATCCATTTTTGCAGGGTATCGATCATTTCATCGTGCATGGATTCGATAATGGCGTTTAGTTTAGCATCCATTTTTTTATAGTCTCCTTTTGTTTTATTCGGGATCGTTCATGGCTTCGGCCAGGCGCTTGAGACCTTCCAGCAGCCGCGCGTGCGGGCAGGCAAAGTTGAGCCGCAGGAAGCCCTGGCCCAGCGTTTCATCAAAGAAGGTGCCGTCGTTGAGCACCAGGTGATGCTTCTTGACCCGGCGCTGCAATTCCTCGCAGGTGGGGGCATAGGCGCGCAGATCCAGCCAGCACAGGCATGTGGCCTCAATGGGGGAAAGCACGGCCCTGGGCAAGAGCTGCGGCACGGCGCGGGTCAGGATGGAGCGGCTTTCTTCCAGATAATCCTTCAGGCCGCGAAGCCAGTCGTCACACTCTGTATACGCCGCCTGCGTAGCGGGCAGGGCGAAGCTGTTGCCGCTGGTGACGCCCGCGCACTCGCCCTCCTCGCGCAGGGCGGCAAGCAGCTGGGCATTGTGAGACATGGCCATGGCCTGCTGAAGACCGGGCACATTGAAGGTTTTGCTGGCGGCGGCAAGGGCAAGCACGCACTGCTCGTTGCCTTCCAGCGTCAGCGCCGATACGAAATGATTGGGCTGGTAGACGAAATCAGCGTGGATTTCATCCGACACCAGCACGGCCTGATAGGCAAGGCACAGGTTCAGCAGACGCTGCAGTTCCTCCCGGCTCCAGGCGCGGGAAACGGGATTATGCGGGTTGCACAGGAACACGCAGCGCGACCCGGCCTTGAGCTGCGCTTCGATAGCGGCGTAATCCATGGAGTAGCGTCCCTGCGCGTCGGACACAAGCGGGGCGGCGGCAGGCTTGCGGTGATTGCACACGATGGACTGGCGGAAAGGACCGTACACGGGCGGCATCAGCACAATCGCATCGCCAGGCTTGGTGAACGCGCGGGCGGCCAGCTTCAGCCCTGTGACCACGCAGGGCAGCATATAGGTTTGCTCCGGGGCGATGGTTACGCCATGGTGCCGCTGCCAGTAGCCGCAAAAGGCGGCCGCGTCGCGCGGATCGTCGCAGTTATAGCCATAGCAGGCATGTTCCGCGCGCTGGCGCAGGGCTTGTACAATAGGCTCGGGGCAGGCAAAATCCCAGTCCGCCACCCACATGGGCAGATCGTCTGGGCCGATAAAGCCCGCGTCCCATTTTACGCAGCGGGTGTGCTTGCGCTCAATGCCAGCGTCAAAAAATGCTTTGTCGTACTTCATCAAGTTGCGCCTCCATTCATGCAGCGGATCACCCAGTAGCCGCCGCTTTTTTCAATGACCTCCGCAGAGACAAACAGGGTGCTCAGGTATTTGAGCGCCGAGGGCGCGCCCTGCTGCTTGCGGATGACCAGGTATAGCTGTCCGTTGGGATTCAGATGCGCCGCGCTGTCGGCGAACATGCGGTAAATCGTCTCCTTGCCCGCGCGGATGGGGGGATTGGTGATGATGTAATCGAACATGCCGTCAATGCCCGCAAAGCCGTCGCTTTGGATAAACGTGCCCGTCACCTGGTTGGCTTTGGCATTCTGTTCGGCCAGCGCCAGCGCGCGCAGGTTGACGTCGGTAAAGACGATTTGACAATCGGGATACAGCGCGCCCAGTGCCACGCCCACCGGCCCCCAGCCGCAGCCAAGATCCAGCACGCGGCCCTGCAGGCGATCAGGCAGGGCGGAAAGCAGGATGCGTGTGCCGCTGTCCAATTCACCGCGTGAGAATACGCCCGCGTCGGAGATCAGCGTAAACGCGCGCCCGCGATAGTCAAAGCGCGCTTCGGCCGGGTGGCTTTTGCTGCTTGGCGATTCGGTGTAATAATGATCGTTCATTCAGCGTCCTCTTTTGATACCGCCGCAAGCAGCTCAGTCAGCTCCTGGGCGGTTAATTCGCGGTATTCGCCGGGCTGCAGCGATGCGTCCAGCGTAAGCGGCCCCAGCGACAGACGGCGCAGCGCTGTGACCGTGCGTCCGCGGGCGGCGAACATGCGCCGCACCTGGTGAAACTTGCCCTCCCGCACCCGTACCTGAGCAACGGCCTCCTGCGGGGATGAGCGCAGAATCTCAAGCTCCGCAGGCAGGGCGGTAAAATCGGATAGTTCAAGCCCGGCGGCGAAGGCGGCGGTATCCTGCGCGTTTAGCGGCCCGTCCACCGTGGCCTCGTAGCACTTCCACACATGGCGCTTGGGGGACAGCAGGCGATGAGCCAGCTCGCCGTCCGTGGTCAGCAGCAGCAGTCCCGAGGTGTCCTTATCCAGCCTGCCCACCGGCATGCAGCCGCAGGCGCGATAGGCGGGCGGCAGCAGATCAAGCACGGTGGGCTGCTTGGAATCACGCGCGGCGGTCAGCACGCCGCAGGGCTTGTTGAGCAGCACATGGCGGGTCGTGCGCGCATCCAACGGCTGCTGATCCAGCGTCAGCCTGTCGCCTGGCTGCACATGCGCGTCCGCGCTGCGCACAACCTGGCCGTTGACTGTCACGCGCCCTGCACGCAGCATGGTTTTTACCTGGCTGCGAGAGCCTACGGCCAGCGTGGTCAGCAGGCGGTCCAGCCGCATCGCGGCGTCAGCGCACATCGGCATAGGCGTTCACCACAACGGCTGCGTTGCGCAGCTTTCGATAAGGCAGGAAGGGCAGATACAGCAGCAGGAACAGCCCGGCGGCGATGTAGATTACCCCGCCCGAAACCATGCCTGCCTGGAAAAATACATACAATAGCTGCAAATCCTCCATGGCGTGACCCGTCAGCATGGCGCGCAGGTGCAGATAGGGCGCCAGCGGCGGCAACAGGATAGGCGGCAGGCAGAGCAGCGTATGAATCAGCGCGTTTTTGCGCAAGGCGCTGCGCACATGGGGCAAACGGCGCGCGCGGCGGGCATTGTGAAGGGCGTGGATGGGAGAGATGTTTCCTACCAGCTGAAAATCGTAGGCAGCGCCGCGCCACCAGCCATAGAGAAACAGCAAAAGCGACATAAAAATGAGCCCGAAAAACACGAGGGTGCCAACAGCCATTTGCATTTCTTCGCTGGCTGCCCCCAAAAACGCGCCGATCGCCAGGAAGTCATGGTTGAAACGCGAGCCGGGCAGTACGAAAATGTACTGGTACAGCCGGTAAATCAAGAATGCAAAGGGCATACCCCATACGCCGCCCAGCAGCAGCCGCAGAGCGCCCGCGCCCACGCGGGCAGGGTAGGAGGCAGGGCGCAGTCTGCTGGCGTCAGTCAAACGCACCATGCGCGTAAGTGTCAGCGCAGCGCGAAAGCGCAGGGGATAAATCATTAAAAGGTACAGAGCCAGGCAGAGGATCAGCGCTGCGGTCATCGAGTATCCCAGGCGCAACGCGATATACAGGGGCGAAAGCGCTACAGCGCGCAGCGCAATCTGTTCAAGCACCCACAGGCATAGCTGCATGGGATGCCGTTTATAGGCCTGCGCGGCAAGACGGCGCATTTTGGCGGAATAGACACGGCGCTCCATAGACCCCTCCCGGCAATCAAGAATACCATCATTATATATGAAATAGCGCTAAAAATCAACGCGAAAGCCCCGAATCCGCCGTATTTTTGCCGCACATTCAATCCAAGTTGCCTGCCCTGCAAAAAACTGGTTGACAACCGACGGCGGATATTATATAATAGCTATCGCATTGTGAATGCATGCGGCCGTGGCGGAATCGGCATACGCGCACGTTTGAGGGGCGTGTAGGGAAACCTGTACGAGTTCAAGTCTCGTCGGCCGCACCATCAGACAAGCCTGTCCAAATGGATAGGCTTTTTTTGCGGGTTTGCATGCTTGGCGGGAAGCGCTGAAAAGCTTCCTGTGTTTTTATCGTGTTTTTTAGGGCGGCGGCATAGGCATATGCGGGCAGAAAGTGATACAATATTCCCGTACCCGCTGATAATCAACTGTACATAAGGAGATAGAAACAATGCCCTGCACGACGATTTTGGCCGGCAAGCTGGCTACCAACGACGGTTCTACGCTGATTTCGCGCAACGATGACGGCGGCTTTGAGGCCAAGCGGCTGATTGTGGTTCAGCCCAAGGATCAGAAACGAACCTATAAAACCGTGATTTCGCATTTGAAGGTGGAGCTGCCCGACGATCCCATGCGCTATACCGTGGCGCCCAATGTGACCCAAACGCACGGCGTGTGGCCGGCTTGCGGCATTAACGCCGCCAATGTGGCCATGACGGCTACCGAGACCATTACCTCCAATCCCCGGGTGCTGGGGGCCGATCCCTATGTGGCGTATCAGCCCAGAAAGGGCAGCAAAAAGGAGGTGCCCGGCGGCCTGGGCGAGGAGGATCTGGTGACGGTGATCCTGCCCTATATCCATACCGCCCGCGAAGGCGTGCTGCGCATGGGCGCATTGCTGGAGCAGTACGGCACCTATGAGCCTAACGGCATGGCCTTTGCCGATGAAAACGAGGTGTGGTGGCTGGAAACCATCGGCGGGCACCACTGGATTGCCAAGCGCGTGCCGGACGACCGTGTGGTCATCATGCCCAACCAGTTCGGCCTGGATCATTTTGACTTTGAGGACGCTTACGGCGCGGGCAAGGAGAACCTTTGCTCGGCCGATCTAAAAGACTTTGTGGAGAGAAACCACCTCTACACTGGTCTTGGCGATGGCTTCAATCCCCGCCTGGCTTTTGGCTCCAGAAGCGACAGCGACCATATCTACAACACGCCCAGAGCCTGGTTTATGGCCCGGTATCTGCTGGAGCGTACCTATCGCTGGGATGGCCCCAACGCAAATTTCACCCCCGAAAGCAACGACCTGCCCTGGTCCTTTGTGCCCGAGCGCAGGATCACGGTCGAGGATATCCGCTATCTGCTGGGCTCGCACTATCAGGGCACGCCCTATGATCCCTATGACAAAACGGCGGCCTTCCATGGCAAGTATCGCACCATCGGCGTGCCCAACAGCGATGTGTGCGGCATCATGCAGATCCGTGGCTATATGCCAGACGCGCTCAAGGGTGTGCAGTGGTTTTCCATGGGCGGCAGCGGCTTTACGGCCTGCTTCCCGCTGTATACGGCGGTGGACAGCCTGCCGGCCTATTTCAGTGCCACAAAGGATACTGTTTCCACCGACAGCATGTATTGGCACAGCCGCCTGATTGCCGCCCTGACCGACGCGCACTATTTCAAGGCGATTCTGCTGGACGAGCGCTATCAGAACGCCGTCTGGAACAAGGCCAGAAAGCTTTTGTGCGAATATGACGAAAAGTTCGCCGCGCAAAACGATCCGGCCCTGCTGGCTGAGGCCAACAAGAAGATTGCCGAAATGGTCAAGGCCGAATCCGATAAAGCGCTGGGACAGGTGCTGCGCAACGCCTCTGAGAATATGAAGATCCGCTATCATCGCGGCGATAATTAATTGAAATTTCAAAAAACAGCCATGGCGCCCGCCCTTGCGCGGGCGCTATTTCTATGCGCTCGAAAAAGCACAATTTACGTAGAAAAGCAAAATTCTGTCAATGTGGTATTGACAAAATGCACAAAGCCGTGTACAATTATATCAAAGATGGGCTAAAAACGCCCAAATATGAAAGGCGGTCTTCTGAAAATGAAGAAACTGTTGGCTTTTATTCTTGCGCTTTCTCTGCTGTGCATGGGCGGCGTTGCCCTGGCTGATGGCGAAACGCTGGTGATTTACAGCGCCCGCAATGAACGCCTGAACAACATCGTAATCCCCGCCTTTGAAGCCAAGACCGGCATCAAGGTAGAAATGATCACCGGCTCCTCCGGCGAAGTGCTGCAGCGCGTAAAGAGCGAAGTGGAAACCGGCAACGTCACCGTGGATATCCACTGGGCTGCGGACGAAACCATGCTGGCCGCCAACCGCGATCTGTTCGAGGTGTACGTATCCACCGAAAACGACGCGATGATGCCCCTGTTCAAGAACGACGGCACCAACTGCTTCAACCCCGCCTACGCCGAGCCCAACGTCATGATTGTCAATACCAAGCTGCTGGCCGAAATGGGCATTGAAGTGAACGGCTATGCCGATCTGATCCAGCCCGAACTGAAGGGCAAGATCATCAGCGCCGACCCCGCCAACTCCTCCTCCGCTTTCCAGTGCCTGATCGGCATGCTCTACGGCATGGGCAATGGCGATCCGATGAGCAAGGAAGCCTGGGACTTTATCGATAAGTTCCTGGTCAATCTGGATGGCAAGACCGCTTCCTCCTCTTCTCAGGTTTACAATGGCGTAGCCAATGGCGAATATGCCGTGGGTCTGAGCTATGAGGATCCCTGCGTGGAGCTGCAGGCCAAGGGCGAGCAGCCGGTCAAGGTTGTCTATGCTGTGGAAGGCACCATCTTCCCCGGCCAGTCCGTGCAGATCATCAAGGGCGCTCCCCATATGGAAGCTGCGCAGAAGTTTGTTGATTTCGTGCTGAGCGAAGAGAGCCAGACCGCCGTGGCCGCCGCGCTGAACCTGCGTCCGCTGCGTCAGGGCATCCCCACCAACGAAAAGATGATCCCCAACGAGGAGATCAAGCTGTTTGATACCTACTCTGCCAAGTACATCGCCGAGCATAAGGCGGAAATCGTAAAGACCTACGTAGACCATGTGGAAATGACCATGGAATAAAAAACGCTTTCAGGGAATAGCATTCCTACGAAAGCCAAAGATCAAATCCGCCGGGAAGCCCCGCGCCTGCCGCGAGGCTTCCCGATTTTTGAAACGAGGGATAGCACGATGAGCGTTGCCATTCAGGTAGATAACGTAACCAAGGCGTATGGGAAAAATATTGTCATTCAGGGCCTGTCCGCCGAGATTAAGCCCGGCGAGTTTTTTACGCTGCTGGGCCCATCCGGCTGCGGCAAAACCACGCTGCTGCGCATGATTATCGGCTTTAACTCCATCGAAGCGGGCGAAATCCGCGTGGACGGCAAGGTGGTAAACCGCATCCCAACCAATAAGCGCAACATGGGCATGGTGTTCCAGAATTACGCGGTGTTCCCGCATATGAGCGTGCGCGACAACGTGGCCTACGGCCTGAAAAATCGCCATGTGCCCAAGGAGGAGCGCTATCGCCGGGTAGATGAAATATTGAAGCTTGTAAAAATCGATAGCTATGCCGACCGCATGCCCGCCCAGCTTTCCGGCGGTCAGCAGCAGCGTGTGGCGCTGGCGCGCGCCATCGTCATCGAGCCTGAGGTGCTGCTGATGGACGAGCCGCTGTCCAACCTGGACGCCAAGCTGCGTGTGGAAATGCGCAATGTTATCAAGCGCATCCAGCGCCAGGTGGGTATTACCACCGTATATGTCACCCACGATCAGGAGGAAGCGCTGGCCATTTCGGATCGTATCGCTGTGATGCACGGCGGCGTGATTCAGCAAATCGGCACGCCCAAGCATATCTATCAGCGCCCGGCCAACGAATTTGTATCCAACTTTATCGGCCTTAGTAACTTCCTGAACGCCGACGTGAAGGACGGCGTGGTGGACTTTGGCTGCGGCTATCGCGTGCCAGTTAAAACGCTGCGTGCGGATGTGGCTGGCCCTGTGGATGTGGCCGTGCGTCCCGAGGAGTTTACCATTCGCCCTGCGGGCGAGCCGGGCATTCCCGCCACGGTGCGCTCCAGCGTATTCCTGGGCATGTCGCAGCACTATTTTGTAACCCTCAAGGATGGGCAGGAAATCGAAGTAGTGGTGCCCAGCGATCTGAGCGAGATCATCCCCGACGGCACGGAAATCGCCCTGAATATCGTACCCGAAAAGGTAAACGTGTTCAATAAGGAAACGCGCAGCACGCTGATCCGCGAAGGGGTGTGAGCCGATGAAACAGAAGCATTCCCCGATCTGGACCTTCCTGGCGCTGCTGGTGCTGGCGATCTTCCTGATCTTTGTGGTGTACCCGCTGGTGCTGATCATGTACAAGAGCGTGGTCAACCCTGCCGATAACAGCTTCACGCTGGCTAACTTTACCCGCTTCTTTACCCGCAAGTACTACACCAATACGTTGCTGAACTCCTTCAAGGTGACTGTCGTATCCACGCTGATCAGCGCGACACTGGGGCTTGTGATTGCCTACATCACGCGCCAATACCGTATCGCGGGCAGCAAAGCGTTGAACATCTGCATTGTGGTCAGCTACCTGTCTCCGCCCTTCATCGGCGCGTACGCGTGGATTCAGCTGCTGGGCCGCAACGGCCTGTTTACCAAGTGGATCAACGCGATCTTTGGCACGTCGTTTGGCGGCATATACGGCTTTGCAGGCATTGTGCTGGTGTTCTCGCTCCAGTCCTTCCCGCTGGTGTATATGTATGTTTGCGGCGCGCTGCAAAACCTGGATAACTCCCTGAACGAGGCGGCCGAAAGCCTGGGCGCCAACAACTTCCAGCGCGTTACGGGCATCATTCTGCCGCTGGTGCTGCCTACGGTGCTGGCCTCCTCCCTGCTGGTGTTCATGCGCGTGTTCTCCGATTTCGGCACGCCCATGCTGATCGGCGAGGGCTACCGTACCTTCCCAGTGGTGCTGTATAACCAGTTCATGGGCGAGGTGACCAACGACAGCTATTTCGCCGCCGCGCTGTGCGTGATCATCATGGCGATTACGCTGATCTTCTTCTTCCTGCAGCGGTGGATTTCGCACCGGCATTCCTACTCCATGTCGGCGCTCAAACCCATGCTTCCCCGTCCGCAGCGCACGCTGCCCAAGATCCTGTGCCACGTCTTCGTATACTTTGTGGTGCTCATGGCCATGCTGCCGCAGCTGACGGTGATCGTCACCTCCTTCCTCAAGGAGTCCACGCCTGGCATCTTTACCAATCAGTTTTCGCTTGTAAACTACGAGACGATCTTCTCTAAGAATAAGCTGGTCATCCCCAATACCTACCTGTATGGCCTGTGCGCCATCGCGCTGGTGATTGTGCTGGGCGTGCTGATTGCCTACCTGGCCGTGCGCCGCAAGTCCATCATCACCACCACCGTGGATACGCTGACCATGCTGCCCTATATCATCCCCGGCTCCGTGCTTGGTATCTGCTTCCTGTATGCCTTTGCCAAGCCGCCGCTGGCGCTGACGGGCACCGCGGCCATCATCATCATTGCCCTGACCGTGCGCCGCATGCCCTATACCATCCGCTCCAGCACGGCCATCATCAGCCAGATCAGCCCCTCCATTGAGGAAGCCGCTGTGTCGCTGGGCGCGTCTGAGCTGCGCTCCTTCACCGAGGTAACGCTGCCCATGATGATGCCCGGCGTAATCTCGGGCGCGATTATGAGCTGGGTAACGGTCATCAGCGAGCTGTCCTCGTCGATCATGCTGTATCGCGGCTCCACACAGACCTTGACTGTTTCGGTCTATACCGAGGTCATCCGCGATTGCTTCGGCAATGCTGCCGCGTACTCTACCGTGCTGACGGTGACGAGCGTGCTGTCCCTGCTGCTGTTCTTTAAGCTCACGGGCCGGCGGGATATCAGCGTGTAACAAAATAAACAGCGTTAAAAAACAGAGCCGCTTTTTATAACAGCTCTGTTCAGACGATCAAAGAAGCCTCGTTTAAGCTCCTGGGAAGCATGAAGGGGCCGCAGCCCCTTCATATATAATCCGCAGCAGCGACATGCGCGGT